>OMLO01001817.1_pt1 | contig 16782 bp, 11 predicted proteins | sample 1674811 | NCBI WGS metagenome assembly OMLO01 (sample SAMN06265003, study PRJEB25207) | coral metagenome | isolation source: Coral host | place: Mexico:La Bocana,Puerto Morelos, Mexico | collected 2008-11-13 | reverse complement strand
TCTCCAACAAGACAAGTGCTGTAGAAAAGAAAGAAAATAGCACCAAAGGTAAATCTGTGGTTCATTTATTTTATTCGAAGGCTTTAAAATCTAATTGGGATCCGTTTGATCACCGTCAAGATGTGTCAATGTGTTGTGACAGGTACCTGGTATGTTTTCAAAATAAACTTTATGGCATACTGTCTAACGAACTGCGAGCTATTCCCTTACTAGAATGCCAATTAAACAAAAAAAATTTTTCGCCGGTTTGACCTTTACAATTAAGTGTTAGTGCAATTGACAGTTTAGACAAACTGGAGTATATCTGGGAAATGGTTTAAACTGCCGGCATATCCCTTAACTATGCCAAAAAGTCATTATTGTCTTCTACTCGAAGGATTTTTATTCCCTCTTAGGATTGTGAGGAACTTTGAAGCGATTGAAAGACTTCAAAATAACTAAAATGCACACAAGAAGCTGTACAACGGGTTAAGTTCAACACTTTCGCAATGTAAATTCATGTTTGAGAAGAGTTTGTCTTGTTACCTCAAGCGTTCAGTGTTACACATAGCGAGAAGCATGTAATGGAGTGTCTACTCATCAAATGCCAATGGCCATGTCTCAATACGTTTTAACGATATCCCGTAAAAATGTTTCCATCCTTGAGTGTTTGTACGTTTCGTTAGCACCCAACACGCCAAGGTCAAGACCAGAGGCCATTGCCAACATGCATTATTCATGATTTTCCTCGGCGATAAAAATGTCTTTTAGCTGAATTGCAGGCTCTTCATATTCCTTGAACGGAGAATCATCTTTTTTATTTGAGTATCGAATACCAATAGTTTTGACTGACACCCTCAGCAAATGCTGACCCTGTAATAAAGAGTGTACTCTATATTTGTTCATTTGTTGCCATAGGGACATTCATTGCCATACGATCGGAGGGGAGGGTTAAAATCGAACAATGTGCCTTACATGTAAATAGACATTCATTTTCGTCTTTGTCATCATCTTGGATGTAATCCATATGTCCAAATGAATTTTATGGAATGATAAAACAAAACAATCTCTCTCCTGATTATCGATGATTACAACAAAGTTTGAGTGGTTATTTTTATTTTTTACTGATCGAGCGCAGAACCTACGAAAACGCACTTTGCAGGACATGAAAACGTTGGACAGACAGAGTACTTTTCTGCCTCCTCAGACCTGACAGGCATTACTGCTAGGTAGAAAGTGGCGGAGGGATTGTGGGGGGAGGAGGCAGCCAGACTATTTTGAACTTCATTCATGTGATTCTCTTTGACAATTTACTCTTTGTCTCCTCGACAGCAATCCTGTTAAAGAGCCCGCCGTCCGACTGCCAGAACATTATCAACGATTACTCCGATGGAAAACTGCTCATGTACGAATACAAAATTCAAATGTCACGCTGTATGAAGAAAGCCAAAGAGGACGCAGGTAATTGAATTTCATTGGTAACAAGATGATTGACAGTTCATCATTTGTCAGAAGATACACAAACTCTAACAAGTTACCGGTAATTAAGTAAGTGCGTTAGCAATAAAGGACTAAGGTACAAATGTTGTACTGGAATGCGCAAAAGATCAAATCAACGTTCGTTGGGGATGAATACGTGACCATGCAAAGAATGTCTGCAAAACAGGCTACTCATTTCTGACTGTTCTTAAGTAAGCACTGTGGTAGTGAGGTTCACGTGATGCTTAAATCTAACATCTAACGAACAAAACTTAGACGTAAGGGTCTCGACATTATAAAAGCATACACATAAGGGTACTAACACGATAACCGCTTTTATCAAAGTAACGTACTAACATCTAACCAACGTAACACTGTGAAACAAAACAGAGGGTACATCCGACGCTGACGTCAAATCAGCACTGTTACGACCTGATGATCAACCAAGAGAAGACACTGACCAAGCTATTAATGTCAGACCTTACAACAGTGACCAGAATACAGCGATAGATGACTCTGAAGACGACTATCAAACTGACAACAGCGACTTTACTGAGCATAACAACGATAACGACAATGACTACAGTGATGATAACGATGACGATGAAAACTACGACCAGGGCGAACAAGCAGGTGACTGGACGAACCAGATTAAACGAGTTTGAAAACTGCGAAAACAAATAGTTATAATATAAGCTCTACTAACAATAATCTCTAACAGTTGATAACCTAGATAATAACAGTCGGTTTCCACGATCGAGACGTGTTTGGTGTCAAGAACTAGCATTGCTTGTTTTGACAAAACAATTTTACAACACAACTCAGATGTTACGATTCCCCCTAATAAACTAAACAGATTTAAGAAATACTTGCGGCTCTTAGACCAGTTCCTACCTCGTCTTAGAAAAAGTAATGATACAAAAAGAGTTAATTGAAACAAAAACTTCGATTACAGTCCGAGGACACAACACGCACAAACAAGACACCGTTTAAGGCGGGACACAACTGTTTTCAAACTTTTTTCGTGGCTACGATTTAATTCCAAACCATGACAAAGTATACATTTTTAGAAAGCAAAAGAAAATATAATTTTGTACCCTAGAGCTGCATTGTAAAACACAAAACTTACTCATAACAACAAATCCTGAAAATTTCAACTCAATTGGACATATCCTTCTCAAAATACTTTTTCTCAGCAAACATAAACTCGTTCTGAGTAAACGAGCTTTGAACTCACAATAACATAAATTTTCAAAATAAAACTTCAACAATTTTATATTCAAATTTCGTGAAAAGCAAAACTTTGAATTTTTAAAGAATAAGTCCCCCCTTAACGTGTTTTTTTTTTCGGGGAGGGGAGGGAGGGTGACATTAGCAACAACAAATTTTCAAGCTAGGGTAACGTAACCGAGAGCTTTCGAGGAGAGAGTATAGTTTGTGCACACAAAAGAAAAAGATTATCGAAATTCTTCAAATTACCTCAAGTACTATTGAGTGAACCATGAGTGAATGGCATTCATTTGTCTCGGATGCCTCTGTTGCCGTGATGCGAATCTTTTTATTCCACGTTCCTCTCTGTCCCCGTTGTAGCTAAAAAGATGCAAGTCCCTGCAACCGCAGGTTATCAGGCTCCCGGCATGTCTGTGCAGGCAAACACGATGCCAGCTCAACAGCAAGCAATGCCCGGACAACAAGGCGCCTCATACTACCCCAACACGGGTAAATTTACTTAAGCGTATATGCGACAGTTTTGACATAAATTAAACTAGCTTGATCGTGGTTGACGCACAACTGTTGCCTAGCAACATATATGACGTACTATGACAAGCGTACAAAATACTGAACTTACCACCTGCTTGACAGTAGTCCCGCGAACATTCGACTTCTTTATTAATTGGAACGTCATTTCATTTTGATACAACGAAGATGACGACAGTTACTGACTGTGAAACTTGGCAAATGAGGATCCAGGATTTTCAGGGGATGGGAGGTGGGTTACCACTTTGGGGCTGCATGCCCACAAATTGTATTGGAACCACGTTCGATATATCCATATTCTAACTTGGTTCCGAGGCTTTTAGGTCAAACCTCTATATCTGGGGTCGTTTTTTTGGTATCCAAGTCTCTTTTGGGAATAGGGGAATCCTTGTTTACAATATTTGCCTCATTAGCATAGGCAATTCAGTTTCTGATGGAGCTACAAATAAATCAATTCTGAATATTGAAAGTTCATAGTATGATTAACTCTGCCAATGAATATGAGCCCGATGTATTGAATACTTCTTGCGCAACACGGGCTTGAAAACTCAAAATTTTACAAAGAATGTATGAGCTCATTAGCACTTTTGCCACCCAGAGATTTTGCAGTTTTTGAAAGACAATTTCTCCTTGAATATTAGACAGAAAGAGCCAAATATTTCAACATGTAGTTATTTTCACTAGCATTTTAACTTCCTGGAGTCAATTTATATCGAACATATTTCCTTCTACAAGTAAAGCCGTATGCAAATGAGCAAAAATGTAAACAATGACGTCAGCAAGGATCCCCCTATTGAGAGACAATTGAGAAATTTTGACTCAAAAGCCTCGGAGCCATGTTAAAATATTGATATATCGAACTTTGCCTATTGAAAACTGTTACACCAGAAAATACTAGCCATGCCATAATGAAGCACAATGAGTTACGATGGGGTGCCTATCCAGAGTCTCCCTTTTTTTCCGTCATAACATTTACATTTTTACGTTTCCGCTCCCCCAAAAGAAGCGGGGTGGCTATCCACTCAATCCACTTCGCACTCCTGTTTGATACCAGACAAAACCTGCCCCCTCCCCCCACCCTGTATCGCACCGGTCGTTATAAACGTTATTATTAGATTACATCCAAGAAGCTTTGTTGTATTCATATTTATTTTGTTTTCAGCCCAAATGCCATATGGTGGGGCTCCTGCACAGAACCCAGTACCAGAGCAGAGTCAAGCAGCATTTGTGCCTAATCTCATGAACCAATACCCGGCCAATCCTGTTCAACCAGCTGATCCAAACATGGGCATGAATGCCGTGGCCAAGACTAACATACCAGAGAGCACACAGGTTAGGGTTCATGTGAGGCTCAAATGGATTTAAATTTGTCCCATTGTCCCATATTATTGAGCGGTTTTCAATGGGCCATATTCGTATTCCCGGTGTAATGGACTGGAACTGGCCTGCAACTGAGGCTAATGCGGTGAATGCGGTGATCTCTCAGTTTAATGCATGAGCCTCCATTGCACGCTAGTTCGAGTGAAATACCGAGAATACGAATATGGCATATTGAGTGTCGTAACACCAAAACCAAACCAATAATTTACCAGTTTTACTACTCTGTCTATCTCATACCGTAGTAAAACCAAAACCAAAGTAATTAATTGTCTGATTTCTTCCGACACTCAATTGCAAAACCTGCTCCATAGATCTAAATACCAGAACTTTTCTTGTTCGTGAAATTTGATCTTTTAATCGCGCGAAGCGAAGGCACGCGGAAGGCGAAGATATTACCATGGTTACAGACATGCCAGCCAATAATATTGGGGCATCTCGAACATCACTTTATTAGTTAGTTCAATTTGACTTTCTTCACTCAGAAAGTAACATTTTATTGAGAAGAAAACGCACTTGACCTTTCCGTTTCGTAAAATATTTTTTCACTTCACCGTTTTTTAATGCAGTCCCTAAGTCAGTTGAGGTGTCCACTGAAAAGTGTCTTAGATCTGGATGTCTTGGGATACGAATTTTATCTCTCGTGTTGATGGTGTCTTTTCGTGCCGAATGCTTTTTTTTTCCTCGCGCCGAGTGCTGATAACGTCAGCGCTCCAAGATCCTACGCAGTCAAGTAACATCCCTTGTGTAACAGGATTACTTCGCATACATCGTGGAAAGAAAACTATTTCTCCTCTTTTAATATTTCACTCACTGTCCAAAAACATCTTTCTATACCTTACCAAGAGACTCTTGAAACATTTAGATTAAGCGTCTGCAGTATTTTAAGTTTTTGTTAGAGAGATGTACTGAATAACAGCTTTAATGTTTCCTTGCTAATATAAACTTGCTAAGTATATCCATGATATACGTTTAGCCCCAGCCCCCAGCAAACCAAGCAAATGCAGTCTTCGACCAATGGCGTGCTAGCAGTTTTGGTGCAGTATCCGCTGACAAAAAAGATCAAATGCCCAGTGCACCTGTTGCTCCCGTGAATGACCAGTTTGCCGACTTCATGAAGCTGCAGTCGTCCAGCAGTAGCCCCGCGGAAGCATCACCTGCGAGCCAGCAGGCTGCTATGCCAGCAGCGATTCAGCAAAGGACTGACGTTCCACAGCAGCCAAATTTGTTTTCCGTCCAGCCCCAGATCCCTAACACCGCCCCAGCACAAGGCCAAGCTTTTTACATACAACCAGAGGAGCATGGAGATTTCCCTGAAAATCCATGAGAATAAAAGTACTTAGTTTTGATATAATACTTTTGAGGGTAGTAACATAACCTAGCTCACCATGTGGAGTGTTCTGCCAAGCAAGAAATTCTCTCGTTGGAGAGAAGTCACGTCTCATTTTTGAACGCTGATGTTTGCCTGATCATCATGACGGTAACAACCTTACTGAGACTTTACGACTGATAACTGCAGCAAAATAAAGATATTATATTTCTAACCTTTTTTGTGTTTTTCAGTCGGTCGGTGTCTCGCGAAAGCGCAATAATTAAGGGTGACATGCAATTTTACGTTGCTGCCTCCCCCGCCCCCCTAGAAATCGCCTGACGGCGTAATCATATTCAAAAATCCAAAACTAAAGAACCAAGAAAGTTTCTATTCTCATCAGGCATAAGGGGATCTTAATTTATTTCTGTTAACATTTTTCAACTCAAAAGTATGCTTGGTTCGTTTGAACTACGCAACATACCGCTCCAATCCCACGGTTTGTGGAAAAGTAAACATATAACTAGTGATTTGCTGCCTTTTTAGGAGTTTAAGTGTCAGCAAAAGTGCTTGTCTAAATGTTTGTTGGTTCAGTTCAGATTCTTCAGTCGTCTAGATAGTCAAAGTAAATTCCAGATCTTTACACTGGGGTTCTCATGTTGGTGGAGCAACATGGCGGCTCCATGCCGGTGTATGACATTTGCAGACTGCAGACTGCAGACCGGATTGACAAGGAAAACTCTATTAACAGTAACGACATCATCAACAAAAAAACGTCTACAACAATAATCTAAGAAGAGCAGATCCTACCTGGAATCTAATACCATTACGGTGAACCACCATAAGAAGTCGAGCAGAATCTTTGCAACAAGGTTGACGTTATTTTGCGCGGGAAATGTTGTTCATACTGACGTCACGGTTAAGGTTACCGTGCACCTTCAGGGGTGTCTCAAGTAGAAACGATGTAGCACGCTTGTGTTAAACTGAAGATACCTAAACCCCTATATCAAATTAAAGCATATAAGGCAGGCTAACTAACTACATCCACCATTCTATGATATTACGAATCGTGAAATGGGAGCGTCTGATTCGGCCTCTGACCGCTTTAACTCAGCGAATTTTATATTTCGGTAATTTAATTTGTTTTCCGGTTTCCGGAGCCAATGTGCTCAGAAACCGTGTCTGCGTTTTGTCAAATTCGATTGCATTAAAAAGTTACAGAGCATTTTCAAAACAGGGCCAAAAATAATTTACGTGATCGTACAGAAATAGCTTTCAACAAAGAAGGTTTGTTCGAGTTTGTGAAATTCAAAAATCGCAGACACGGTTTTGTTCTTTGCATGTTTAACAAACTTCTCCCCAAATTTGGAGTCACTTGAACAAATTCCATTTGAGTTGTAGCTCTTACTGAAAGTGACCCTATCTGGCAGAAAATTCAACTCAAGAAAACAGCTTTAGAAAAATCGCTCTATTCGTAAACAAACTCTGCCCACAAAGTACCAGCGCTGGGGAGGTTTTCTTCCGGTAACCCCCCGATGAAATATACGCGCATTCTCCACACGGAGTCCTCAAAATTTTGAGTGAAGCTTCAACGTGAATACTGCTTTTACTGTTTCTGTACGATTGGAAAGATAAAAAGGCCACCAAGGCTCGCTCTAAAACCAGTGACCCGGACGAGCGAATAGATGCAGACAAAACGCGGCGGTTTCGAACGAAGACAGAAATTTTAAACAAGAGATGCTTGCGGCGATAGCGACAACGGGGTATGTTTAAGAAATCATTTGTATGAAAATTATTTACAGTATTTCTGCGCGACGAAGGTGATTCTCAAGTGCAAAGATGATCATTATCTTTACAAACTAACCAAAACTCTACCTATCAACTGTGAACCTAACCTTTCATGCCTAAAAAAACGAGCTTTTTGTATTTACAACAGATATAACGGCATTTTTTCTGCTTTTTCAACGGGTTACCCATGGCAAATAGGAGAGAATTTTTGCACAACACCAATATTCCGGGGTTAAAGTAATAGCAAAAACTCGAGTCAACCAGAGTAAACAACTTCCAATATAGCAGATCTCGCCGGTTCACAGAAAGATTCCCGCGAAAATCGTCTCGGTTGATTACATACGCGTCAACGGGTTGTCAACGGCCTATCAGTCAGAACGGAAAGTTTTACTTCCGCTCAAGACGAAAAACCGTGTTTTCTCCGCCATAATTTTATATTTTTCAGTAATTTTTGCTAGATGAAAGATCATGCTTAGAACAATTCATTTACCAAAAAATCAAAATTTCAAGAAAATGGTCGGTCTGAAGGTGCACGTAAGCCTAATAGAACCGATCTGCAGTCTGCAAATGTCATACACCGGCTCCATGCTGGGTTCCGTAGACTTACGCGAACACATAAAAAACGCGAAAACACAACGACACTACCTTAAGTAGTGTACACACAGACTCAAAACTTGAAGAAATCCCAATTTCACCTTTCTCCAATAACATTACAATTTCTTGACCCCACGGAATAGATCTCGATTTATTTTTCCGTTGCGTGACAGTGAAAACCATATGGAGTCTTCCCTTTCCCATGTGAGCCGAGTGAAGGTATACGGTGACTGTTTAGCCCTATGCTGGACAAAGTACCCTCAGATCTTTGATCCAACCTGGGATTTAAACCCAGACCACGGTTGCAACAAGTCACGCCGTGTATACATTGTTGGATTTCATATTAAGGACGTTTCCAGCATGCAAGGCTCAACAGACGACACCCGCTCTGGGGAAGGGAATTCATTCAATAAAAATGTCGCGTCTGGCTCGTCCTGAGTTCATCACAGAAAAAGGCAAAACTAGTACCGTTATTTCGCCATATTTGGCAAACCTTGTTGAATCTATCGACTGATAAAAATGAATCCGTTGTAGTGTTATTCTGCATCCTCGCCACACGTACACCCGCTACATCTGGTCCGAAACCTACTAATATCCCGGGGGGGTACTCCCTTCAATGACCTATACGGGGAGACTCCGCCCGAAAGGGGTACCTTTTTCAGGCTTCAGCCTTCAGGTATATAAAAGGGTAGGGATTTAACATGTTGAGGTATATGAAAGGGTAGGTAAATCTTCATTCGGGCATTAAAAAGGGCCTTCAATTAAAACAGATCAAGTAGACGCAACTTATGACTGTTTCATTTTAATTTATTACGCGCTACGTGAAAAAAAAACGACAAGACGACTTCATGTTTTAACGATTTATTCATAAGTCTTCTTAAGAAGGTATATGAAAGGGGTGCCTTTTTCCAATAAAAGGTACACGAAAGGGGTACCTTTTCTTAATAAAAGGGTAAGGGGTTGGACCTCGGGGCGGAACCTCCCCGTATAAAACTTTTTTAAGTACACCCCCCCGGGACTAATATGGGGGCATTCTATGATGGTAATCGATTTTCGAAATAGAATTGTCACTTTGAGCATTCGTGAATGAGCAATTCAACACCTGTTGTTTTCGGTTTGACAAAAGATTCGTTCTTGGAAGCGAAGATTTTCACAAGAGAAGTAATCAAGTTTCGGGGAATAGACCCGCGCCAAACCTTTTTTTCCGTGACTATGTGATTGCACTTTTTAAGATATTATTTCATGTCTCAAAGACACCTTTAACATTTATATTCGCCCATAAGTTTATTCATCTTAGCACTGATAACGTTACGCGAACGTTGCCACAAAATATTTTCAAAACTCTTTTCAACTTTTTACCAGATGGTTTTAATGGTCCCAACAATTTTTTCGTAATAATGTACAGTTAACTCAAGTTTCCCTTGAATGACTGAACAGATTTTATAGCGCAACCTTAATTAAGAAACTCCAAAGTTTTAAAAGCACTACACACGACCTTAAAAATCGTGAAATTAAGAGAAAACCATCGTTAGTTGGTAATGCGCCAGTGAGACTAATTCACACAGGCGAATATCGTTGTCAGGAAAACTAACAGTAAATTAGCAAGCTGTGCAGCCTCAGCCCTACTCCTCATTTTCGTCTTCTGAGTTTGCCCTATCAAATACGTGCGCTCGTACCACTGATAAAAACGCTGTGCCCAAATGCCCCTAGAACAATGACAGCTTACTGAAATACCCACGTGGCAGATGGGTCAGTCACACGTAAACCACGTGATGGGTACCTCTCTCAGCAACAAATCAGACTGGCTTCAGTTCACCGAAGACCCCAAATGAGGTTTGTTCAGCTAGTTTTAACACAGGTGAAAAATCACTGTGCGTCTCCGAGTAAGAAACGTTAAGGTGATTAATTTAGCTTCTGAATGACTTATCTACAAAAGGAAGTTTCTTGGACTACCTCGAGCACAATTGACCAAATTTGAATGAATCAAGTTTATTTCTGGTGGCAGGTCTAACCACAGAATGACTGGACTAATATTGCCAATGTTCAGGCTGCAGAGAAATTGTGTAAACACGCCACACCTTAGAGATCCCTCCCTGCTATATGATCTTTTTTTGTCAGTGAAAACTTGTTTGGACCTTACCATTGCCAAGTAAAATTCTGGTGTATACCTGGGACATAATTACATCCCGACACAATTAACACCTCCATCGCACAAAGCCCACACACTCATTCCAAAACAAGACAGACATTCACATTATCACAAATTGAGATTGATGGAATGTTTGATTTAGGATGGTCGCCTTTATTACTTGCAACTGTTGAAGGAAATCAACGTTGAAAACAACTGAAAATAAATTAAACATTTATCACAGACACTTACCCGACTTACCAATATCTAAAGTCTTACCACAATTTGCAAGGTTCTGAGCCTTCAGCTCGGTTTCCACTTCTGCAGGTATCTGATGATGACCAAGGTCCTGACATCTTCTGAAGAGTTACAACCAAAGGTGGATCGAGAGAAGGGGCTACCTGGGCCTTTTCTCTACATCCGCACGTCAGTAGAAAAATGTAAAACATTGGTATGTCCTCGTTAAGCTTTTGTTCCCCTCTGGTTTCATCAGACCTATCTCTTAATTCCCTTCGACACAGGAGGGGCTACCTGGGCCTTACTGCTATATCTCATGTCAGTAAAAAAATTTAAAACACTGGCATGTCTTCCGTATGCTTTTGTTCCCCTCTGGCTTCATTAGACCAATCTCTTAATTCTCGTCAACACATTGAAATAACATCAATCAAGCAAAGCAAGAAGAGAAAAATCTTGTGCCAACAGGGTTGCCTTGCACTGGAACAAAAACAATGACTGACGTTTCCCTCAGAGCAAATAAAGCAATTTTCATGAACCATGCATGGTGATTATTCTGGCAATGAATCAACAAAAAAAAAGGTAGCTCGGACAATTTTAAAAACAAAATTGCCTCATCTATAGGAAAACACCTAAAATAATTTGCCACATCAAGATCAAATTTCCAGACTTTTCACGGACCTTGAACAGAGATTTAGAAATTCCCTAACCCGATACAAAACTTCATGCTTTTCCCTGACCTAGATTAAAATCTCATTTTCTGTGACCATGGCAACCCAGCCTGGTGAACTCCAAGTGGGCCACTGGGAGAAGGGCCTCTAAAACATGATACAGGACCTATGTCCATGAACATTGAAAACATCAAAACTGAGAGGTATAGAATAGTCAACACCTATCAGCATGTCCCCAGTATCTGCTAGTCACATTGCAGGAAAGATTGAGTTGCCTGCCTTTAAAGGAAAGTATACATTGCAGGGCGAGGGGATGTTTGAAATTTTGGATAATGATGTTCCAACAAGAAACTACAACTTTAGTGCCTTTTGAAGAAATTAAATTCCAACAAGGCACCAAAAGTTTTGCTCTCATTCAACATTTTTAATAGTGTGAACTTCGATGTTGACTAGGATTATGTAGACTGGACGTACTCAGTGTGCAATTTGCAAAGAGTAATCAAAACATTACTGGCTAGCTTCAGGCTGGACAATCTGGTTACTTGTACCAAAAGCCCAGTCATGAATGGAAAGGCCGAAAGGCTGCCAAAATACCTTGTGACGGGAACACCACTTACCATCAACTTTTAAGTTGAAATGATCAGGTCTTCTTTACATAGTGCATACAGATTTATGGTATTTTGGTAAATCAACTGGCAGGAATAACTTGTTTACCAAGCAATAACATCAAAATATTGTGAGGAGGAGCCAAGCAAGCAAGTTAAAGAGTGGCTTTCAATGGGAAAAAGGCTACCCCAGGTGGTTTACAAAGACATAATCAACATTTCTCCTACAGTAATAGATTTCAACAGAGTTGCCGAGATTTCAGCATCGGGTGAAACAAAAATGTTGCAAAAGTAGAGAGGCCAGACGGTTGCCTGCAACAAGTAAATATTTTGCCAATAAGTATATGTTAGCAAAATGAACTCTATGGAAAGATTTCTCGGTGGTGCATAATGACCTTCTCAACCAAGAAATGCTTTGCCAAGAATCTGTGAACTACAACATGCTTTTAACTCATCAGAAAGCTCTTTGGAAACATAAAAAGTTGCATGGACATCCACATTTGTGAACTTTGTCATGTTGACAGTTTTGATGACGTCAAATGCAAACCACCCTCGTAAAGTTGAAATTGCAACAGGAAGTCTATGAATTTGAGAGATCATATTGTTTCTTTTTTCGCATCTCTCATCCAGGGTATGCTGACCCACTGTTACTTTGATTCACCAGTTTCTTTTATTGCACGGACACAGCAAAATTTTTTCTTTTAATGCAATACAATAATCGAATATTCAACTGGTCTGAATAAACCAACAATTCTTTGATGAACAAATAAATTATAAAAAAGAGCATTTGGAACAAAATGCTTTGAGCTACACTAGGGTATATAAACATAATCTGATAACTGGACTCAGTATAGCGAGACTTTTCTGCATAACACATGGATCGTGAACTGGAACTTGAGCGAGCCAAACATCATAAGCTGAGGTTTTCAGAGCACATGGAACAATGTAACTTCAGAGCACCGAACATCATAAGCTGAGGTTTATCATTCATCAAGTTTCAGGACAGCACACTGAATTTTATTTCTCTTGCTACTATCACCTCAGCTCATCAATGAATAACAGATTGACAGGAACACAGTTGAATCATGGAGCAGTACAGATCATTACCAGTCACGGCCTTTTGTGAGAATGGACAAACAGAACAAATTGAATTGTTAGGAGAATTCCATAAGAATTATACCCTTCTCACAGAACTGTGAAAAGTTTAATCAAAGTAGGTGGGATCATTTCAAATCATGGGTAAAAATATGTTTATGGCGCAGTATTTTTTCCATCAAAAATTGAAGATTTCTCTACAATTAAAGGAAGTAAAATGTTTGCAAGATCCAAAAGGTATACAGGATTTCAGAACTTTTAAATGGAACTTGTTGACACAAAATTACATATCACCAGACATTATCTACCTAAGTAGCAGGTCACGAGCGGTTCTTGATGCTTTTTCACCTAATCTGGAACGCTAGGCATATGCAGGAAGGTAAACACAAGCACTATCGAATTTAAAGCTTTTCTTTGTGCAGTGAATACACCCTGTAGATTTCTTTAAAAAACATGCACCCATTCAGAAGACCTCTTATGTAATTAATTTAATATAGATAAAATCACCAAACAAAGATTACACCAAAAGATGGGGTATTGCTTTATTATACCCACACCATGCAGCCAAACTTGTTCAACATATAAGCTGCAAGAGTCAAGTATATTGCAGACAGAATTCAGAAGTAAAAGATCATAAAAACAGACATTGCACAAAAGACAACACATTTCTTCTTTCACGAAAGACACTTAACACTTTACTTATATACAAACTGTACTCATACCTTGCCTATAACTACCTCCTCCTCCATATGATCCTCCTCCTCCATATGATCCTCCACCATAACCGCCACCACCACCACCATATCCACCACCAGATCCTGTAAACCAAAGATAAAGTTTCAATTGGTTGGCTCAACTAAAGGGCCTAAGATATTCTTCTATTGACTGGGAAGGAAAAACATTCAATATAGCAGCCAGACCATGAACACAACTAAAGTATTCTTCAATTTGAAATCAATCCAATATACACAATATACTTGTCCTGAACTATATTTTAATGCTTAAGAATAATTCACATGTTTATTGAGTGCATTCCAACTAAGTCGATAACTAAGTGGTCAGTCTCGGCACAGGACATTGACAAGGGGTTAGCAGAGAACAGGTTGCAAATAGTCAGCAATTTCTTTCCATGTCATAGACACTTTGAAAGTTTGAAATTGTTCCTGACTAGAAATTACTTATCAAGGTGGCAGTTTTATTCAGATTTGAAATATTACTGAAGTTACATGTAATTTCACTTGCTCACAAGCAAATTCATGGACAATCTCAGACTACCAATAAACACATTGCACCACCATAGCTAGGCATGTATCCTATTATGTATCTATTTCAGAACTTAACATAGCTGTTTTGTTTTCTTGCTTGCATGGAGTGCTAACAGGTAACAACTTTGGAATCTATATTAATAGAAGTCTAATTACTGTGTATAATTCTTCAGTTTTTGAGGAGTGCACATCATTGCCGACAATGGTAAAACTAAGATTACATTGTGTATTTAAAACCTCACCTCCATCATATCTTCCACCACCGCCATATCCTCCTCCTCCTCCTCCACTGTACCTTCCTCCTCCTCCTCTGCCACCTCGGAAGCCCCCTCGTCTGCCACCTCCACCGCCACCTCCTTCACGGGCTTTGGCTTTTGATATTACAATTGTCCTTCCATCTAATTCCTTAAAACAATCAAAATGTTTAGTTCCATCCATGAAAGGGCTGTATGTATATCAACCTTAAGTGGAATTTTAGCTTACTTATTGCTATTTCTGCTCTGAAATGCCAGAAAGCAATCTAAAACAAGTCTCTGTTTACAACAAAGAAAGATGCTCATCTCACTTCAAATTTTTAAAGCAACAGTTTTGTCAGGACTCCATTAAAAAAGGGCAAAATGTTGATTTTAAGTCAATGGTAACCTCAAGGATGCTATTTCACTTAAGGCTGGTTTTCACTAGAGCATAAGCACAAGTGAAAACAGCCGTGACATAAACATAAGCATAAGCAGAAACATAAGAACAAACCCACTTATTTGTCTTGTGCAGTTTTCACTAGTGACGCGCTCGACATAAGCATAAACATAAGCACAAGAAAAACGAACAGTTCCGTTTTTCTTGTGCTTATGTTTATGCTTATGTCGAGCGCGTCACTAGTGAAAACTGCACAAGACAAATAAGTGGGTTTGTTCTTCTTATGTTTCTGCTTATGCTTATGTTTATGTCACGGCTGTTTTCACTTGTGCTTATGCTTCTGCTTCTGCTTGTGCTTATGCTCTAGTGAAAACCAGCCTTTATTAAACAGTTTAATGTTGATTTCAAGACAATGTGTGAAAACAGAGATGCTCATTTCACTCACTGGTAAAAACCTTAACAATAAATCACTTCTCGATTGAATATAATGGTCATAAAACAACAAATTACCAGGTCTTCCTTGTAGTCGAGTGCACTATCAACATCACCTGCAGACCTTAAAGTTACAAAGCCAAAGCCTCTTGGTCTTCCAGTTTCTCGGTCTGTTATAATTTTGACTGTTGAAGGAAAAAAAAAGGTGTTAACAAGAACAAAGATTTATTAGCCGATGAAAAATGGATTCTTAAACCCTTTATAAAATAGACCAAACGTTTTTGCTTTTCCAAATTACTTCAAGTTTTTGGCTTATTCTACCTCCATTCTATTTGATACTTGTGCAATTCGTGAACTTTCCAGATAAGTTACTGCGTAGTTCAAGTGGCGAAATTTGCTGGCTGAGAAAGAACTGATCGCGAGTGGATTTTGGCAAGCAGTCACTCGGTAAAGGATGATAGTTTCTCGGTTACTCACGTACAATCATTTGATATCTGAACCATATCGAGCCGAAGCGTATGCAACCTAAAATTTTGTAAAACCTGCACGGATGGCCTCGACCAGTTAAGCTCGAAATACTTCTCACTTTTTGTCAAGAAAATGCGTTCAACACACTATGAAAGCTATTAAACTTTCAGATAAACCTTCTTGCATCAAAGCTCGGTTGTAAATGCAGAATCTTAGCAGTCAGCCGTTCGTCAGCTTTGTAAACACCAAATCGAACGATTCAAGACATTTAAGCTAATTTTACGATTCAAACAACTCTCTCTTTTAGAAGACACCTTGAAGTGAGTTTTATGTTAGCACTTCCCTCCATACCCGACCAAAATACAATTTTCTAGCAGAGTTCCTTACGATCATTTCTGGTGCTTGCAACGTTATCCTGGCAAAATCACTTACCGTCAACAACGTCTAGTTGAAGCCTTTCTTCGAAGAAGGATCTTAGAGAATCCTCATCTGTGCTGTATGATAAAGAACCGACATGGACCTTGTATTCCTCCATAACAAACGATTTCCGATCAAGAACTTCACGCGTTATGGAAAAAACACCTTCACAGCTCCTCGTGGTTTCGATTTCTGGCGACGCTGAACGACTCGAATAAACCAGAAACACTGGTCAAACCGGTTTAGAGTTCACGTGTTACTAGAGGGGGGCGGTGAACATTCTTTGAGGGAATACGGACTGTAGCGGAAGTAAAGTCGATTGTTCTGGCGACATACAACCTTTACTTATACACGATAAATAATTCTGATCAAATTCCTCGGTAAAAACTAAACCACGATTTCATGCCTCCATTTTTTCCTCCCGGGGGCGAGAGTCGGGCAAAAGGAAGCTCGCGTTTTCGGATTTCGCCCTCGCGGTTTTCTTCCACGTCACACACGACGGACTAAGCGAAGGAGGGACTACTCGTAATCAGTGCATGCCTGGAAATTT
>OMLO01001816.1_pt1 | contig 16783 bp, 6 predicted proteins | sample 1674811 | NCBI WGS metagenome assembly OMLO01 (sample SAMN06265003, study PRJEB25207) | coral metagenome | isolation source: Coral host | place: Mexico:La Bocana,Puerto Morelos, Mexico | collected 2008-11-13 | reverse complement strand
AAAAATAGTTGCTGCAGAATGTTGAAATGTAGCTGTTTCTCTTGGAATCGAAAGGACAGGCGCTATCGAAGATCTTATAGTAGATCATAGCCTGATAATGGCTCATACCCCATGACGGCTAGGTCTGGAATTATATTATCCAGATATCAAATACACTTGTCACTTGTATTTTATACCGAAAAAAAACAAGCCACTCGTGGGATAATTCATGGGATATGTATTTATTCTTTGACTTGTATTTATTCGTATATTTTTTATGTACTCGTATGTCTTCATATGTACTCGTGTTGTATTTTACTCGCGATCCGAACCTCGCGAGCTATAAGCTATCCCATATTTTCAAAATTTTGTCAGCGAATTTTCGTTCACATTTAGGAATTTTAACAATTTTCGGATTTTCCGAAAACTATCTCATGAAATTCCCGAATATACCACTTGTTCTCCTTTCGAAAACTCCGTATTTTTAGATTGCAAAGAAAAACGTCCCTGAGAAAGTGGCTGAAGCCCTAGTAGACATGGTAGCATCCTTCACAGACTTTCTTTGCACGCGTCGCACCTGCTTGAACACGCGCGTAATAACCACGTTACGCTGTTCGTAATCGTTTCACATTTCGCGTTTAACGCTTTGTGGCACTTTTATTAGATGCAGACAGACGATCAACCAAATAATTATTTTCTTTTGAGTCGGCAGATTTTCCTGTTTTGAACACCTGCCATTCGATTTGGGTGAAACCTGACAAAAAAAAATAAATTTTTAATTTTTAATTGCTTTCCTTTTTACAATCCGCAATGTCTTCTAGTTTTCGTTCTTGAACAGAACGTATTATAGGCTTTTAGTAAAAACAAAAGTTTCGATTCTTAAAAAGGAACAATTTTTTCTCCTACCTTTTTTACAGCGTTAATTTTTCCTGTTTTTTTTTTTTGGTAAACTAATTTCAAAATGAAACTACAAGGTCACACAAATCAGCCAAGTAATAAAAGCTCTTTATCTGTTAAGCTTACGTTGTTTTCAGGTTACAAATTTGATTTCCTTATATTTTGCAGTTCTTTTAGCAACATTTAACAAGAAATTAAAGTTACGTATTATATGTTTACTACCGAATTCCAGTAAATCATCATTGCTATAATTCTTAAATTAATCCAACGCAGGTTTCAATGCAGAAATAACGATGTCAAAAGCGCTTTGAAATCCGCCATTTTTCGAATAAATAAGGTTTTCTGACATTAACGAGGGCTTAACATAAGAGAAAAACGACAAGCCAGCGCGTCACACGAGTCGAGTTTAACGTGAGACGTATCTGGGATATCTCTTGCAAGAACACCGCAGTCGAAAAGAGTTAATTTTTGGCACAGATTCATTAAATTTTCTTAAGCAGAAGTTACGCTTTTAATAATCCTCAGCAAATCTTAACGATTATTTACAAAGCGTGTTTGCTTTTAATTTGCCGAAAACCTTTTTCGTAAGTAATCAGAAGTGTTTGATAAAAGAAAATGTATAGCTATATATTTTAGACAAACTACAAACAACTTACATGATATTAAAACATCGACCGCTGAAGATTGTAATTTTTTTTTCTCTTATTCTTTGAATAAGAAGCAAAAATTAATAGTCTTGAAAATAAAGTTGAAAGCATAAGTGATTTATCGTAGGCTGATTTGTCTTTCGAATTCTTTCTCTTCTTTTTTGAATGGAACAGCTCTTCAAAAACTGTGATTTCTAACCCAGATTTTGACATAAATATTGATATAGCTCAATCAATCGAAACATGAGGTGGAAGTGAACCTTTTAGTCTCAATCAGAGATTGAAAACGTTTTAATGCAAAACTAACGTAATGAGTAGTACAATTAACAGATATAGAACAAATTTCAAAAGCTGACAATGAATATTGTGTTTTCCTTTTGCAAAGCCGTCTTTATCGATTTTACAGGTTTTCAATTTTGATAGCTGTGTTTCTCAAACCTGTTAATTGACTGTAAGGCTTGATAACTGCTTTTTTAACTGAATGCGACAAGCATGATTGCAACTTCCACAATTTTGTTTTGATTGTAAATAAATTTTGTCTGGTATTCATCACAAACTTTAACTGTTTTCTGATAATAAACTATATAAATATCTTCATCACACTTTGGACTATGATTTCCGAAACAATTTAGAACCTGATAATAATTATAGAGAAAATTATAAAGAAAACATACTATAAAATAAGAAAAACCATAAAATACGTCTTTGAATATGCTTGAATATCACACCAAAACAGACTAGAGTTGCGTGGTAAATGAAATGATCAAAATCAAAAATCGTTTTAAAATTTTCGTTTTTGTATTAACCCAAGTCTTCGTTCTGTGACATAACACATCGTGGAAGCCTAAACATACAACCATTTTTTAAAATGGATCAAAATAACCAGAGTTGTAAAGAACATATTCAGGTTTTCATTTGACGAAGATTCATAGCCCGTTTTCACACTTGAAAATTTTATTCCCACTATACACAGCAAAGTGGCGTGAAGCAACTTTTGACTCAAAGTAAAGCTTGGTGACGCCGAAAAAGACTTTGAAATGTATTTCAAGTGTTATATAGCGGTATCAAACAAATTGAAATGCGCTAATGTTCTCTGGCGGCGCCGCATTACCATTAATTAATTACAACATTTTAATGTCAATATTTGTTCAGGTCCATAGATCGTTGCTAATTGAGCAAACGCTTCTAAACACACACTCAGTTACCGTAAATGATTTATTTTTGTTATCCATTGGCGAATCGTGTCCAAAATTAATTAACCTCTATTTTTTTCTACTTTTCTATTTTTCTCTCAAAAACAACAAAGAAATTATGAAGAACGAACACGAGGCTTCTTTATACAAGACACTTCCTACATAAGCTTTTTTTGAAAAAACATTTTTTTGCAAAAATAAAGCCTCTTTACAATTTCTTTCAGAAAGAACACATGTATTTCTCTTTTATCTTCCAATTCTACCAAGGTCGTCCCGCACGAAACGAAATTTGAAATATTGATCGAGAGATTACTCTACTTATCTGGCATATAACGTTCCATCAATATACACATACTTCGTTTTAACTGAGCATCTGCGCACGCTTTTATATTTTGGGCTACTTCATTTTCCTTGTCTGTGATTTTCGCGAGGCGTAATGACTTCCGAAGAATAGCCACACACTTCTTTCATATGCTTTCCACGTTCGCGTCTTCTCGCGCAATTACCGAATATTTTGGACCAGTGTTTAATACCTGGGATTGGTTTGGTCACCCCCAGGGGAACAAAGACGTCTTGAAAACATATTTTGCATATCCACATGTGGACGCCGCATGGAAATTCAAAAAAGAAAAAATGAAACGGTATTGCTAGCTTGAAATCCAAAGCAAAAGCGCAACCAATTGGGTAAAGCGAGCATCTACGGAAGTTGTAAAAGAAGCTCTTTTAAGCGCAGATTTTTGTTAAAGAATATTTCACGCAACGTTTCTTCTTTTTTATTGTCAATTACTGCTAAAAGCGACTTTAAAGCGCAATTTTCTACACTTGATTTAGCGTTTTTAGAACTGAACAAGCAACGTTAACGGCCCGTAACACACTCCGCCTCTAGATCTTATCTATGGATGGCATAAGTACTCGTCACCGAAAATGAAAAATGAAATTTGTTTACCAGGTGTCCAGGTTGTTGTGTGTTTTCATGCAGCAAAGAAAGGACGATTTACTCTGAACTGAAACCGGTATAACAATCCAAACGTTCCCTTCCCATAATTAGGTAACAACATATCTGTCAGAACTGAAGCATCGAATAAACTGCGATTTTTCAGCCGGTATTTTTATCAGTTTGTGATTGATTAGTGTTGAGTCAGTTTTTATTCCTCGTTGAAAAAAAAATACACGGATTCTGAAAACAAAAGCTTTACTTTAGTCCATCGTCAGTGGTCTGCATGCATAAACTACTTCCATTTAGTTTGATGGAAAGTTTTAATTTTCCCCAAGTCAGCGAAATGCTTGTCTTAAAATTGGATTAAATTGAACATTCAAGCTTCACTGCGACGAAAAAGGAAGGTGGTTGTCGTCTTATTTTCGCTTCATTTTCTTTCCGTGCAGAAGATTAATGCTAATTTTCTAGAAGTAAGCACAAACGATATACAACTTTTGTATAAGCTTTTTATTATGCGGCCCTTTGAATGTCTATACAAGCCAAACTAATATTGGCACATTCTCTTTAACGTGCGGTTTTTTGTTACTTTCAAGCTTTAAGTGAGCTTCTAAACCATCAAATTTTCTCAATCAGCGTTCATATTAGCGTGTTTAAGGTGTAAATACACACCCGAATGCAACCAAGCGTTTTATGGACACACAACTTAAATCTATGTTGGAAACTTAATGAGGAATATTTCAAACAGATGAAGCCTTTCAAATGTAATTTTGAAAGCTGGCGTTCTGCTATTGTGTGCCAGCTGAATTGGACCGATAAAAAAGAGAAACCTTTCATTTTAGCGGACGCGCGGAAAGCTAAAACCAATTAACAATAATCCCACGTGCTGTATTGTTTTGGACAAAGATTTTTGACACCAACGTTTACTCAATAGGTTTTCAAGATAAAAGTTCACACGCTCGGCGACGCTTTTTTCACATTGAAAATGCGAGGGTACCAAACGAAATTATGTGATATCTTCCCGAATAACAAGCACGGGAAACTCACTGTTGGGGCGAAATATTAAGAAAACTTTGATATTGTTTTCGAGAAGTTATGAACACACTCCGAGACAGGTCTTCAAGGGATATTCCGAGAAGATTAAATCAATTCTATCGAAAATTAACACTGCTATTCTAAATTTGTAGCAAGTGCAATGCAAATAGAAAATCAGTGTACACTTTTCATTTCAGTAAATTCATTTCAAGCTTTATTATCAAGGCAAACACAGATCAACAAAGAAATTACAATATTTGAACTATGTATTTGCTCTGCGCTACAAAGTACAACTTAAAAACTCGAATTAATCGCAAATCTTAGAAAAACTTGAATAATTATTTTGACAAACAAAATAACGTGTAAAAAAAAAACTACGTACTAAATGTTTTTTGTTCCATGATAGCGTTAAAGTCACTTAGAAAACTCCTCGTGTTTACGATGAACAAAAGAAAAAAGTGTCTTTAGGCGTATTGTAGTTCAGCCTTGAGGGCAAAATACGGCCAGGTAGTATGATTCCTGGCCATGTTTGGACTCCCCGGACTGGGCATCTTCTCTTTCACTTGAGGGATGCTCCCTGGATGGATTGCTCGAACAGGACTGTCGCAGGGTATGGTGAAGCGCGGTGGCTCGAAGTAGTATGGTGATGTGGCGGGGGACAGGTAGCCATTCCAAGACGGGACCTCGGATGGACGAACTGAAAAAGGCGACAGGTAACCGGTGGAAACATTGCTGGTCTTGGACATGTGCTCGCTTGCGTAACCGTGCTTCTCGTGATGGGGATATCTCGATGGAAACATTGCCGATTTGTAATCCTGTGGCAAGGAGTGGGCCAGGAAACCCACCGATGACGGCGCGCTAGAGTTTGGGTACAGAGCGAACGGTTGGCGGAATCCATCAGCTTGCACAATCTCGCCGTTTCCTTCAAGGCGATTCTTTCGTCGTGGTCTGTACCTGTAGTTGGGGTGGTCGATCTTGTGCTGGCGTCGTAAGCGAATAGCCTCTTCAACGAAAGGTTTTTTCACCTCGTCAGATAACTGCTTCCACTCCTCGCCCAGGATTTTGCTTATCTCGGCGTTGCGCATTTTTGGGTTGTCTCGGTTCATTTCCCGTCTTCTCTCTTTGGCCCACACCATGAAAGAGTTAAGAGGCCGCTTGATATGGCGATCATCGTGTACTGCCATATGAAGTTCCATGTTGGTGTTCCTGGTAGTCTGTGTTGTACGCTCAATTTGGCGACGAATGGAGCATTTGATAAGCATATTAGCCCTTTTATCGGGAGGCAGTTAATTGTTTTCTGACAGATTCGATTGAACAATAGACTAATGCATGTGCTAGTTAAAGTTTCTTTGTTTTGGCACATTCACTTATTGCGTTAAAAGGCGATGTTTTTTTCTCTCTTTCGCAATTTATTTCCTGACTTATTTAATGATAGAGAACATGTCTGGGCGTAGATCAAAACTAAATTAATTTGCCAATAAATGAAAGCAAGCGGAAAATGACGATCTTATGATTTTCCACTGATTATGCGATAATGCCGAAACAAACTACCAGATCTTGAAACGACTTTTTCCATCACAGATGAACAAAAGCAATTCCTGCCGCGGTCGGCCATGACTTTCCAACAATGAGACAAAAACACCCTGACAAGCCGTACTCTTTACTAGAATCTAAGCGACATCGGCGGGAAAAAAAAAGAATGCGTTTTTTTAAAAACTGCGTCGAAAAGAGACTGCGCACGGTCGACACCTTGTTCTTTTCACGGTAATAACCTTTGATTCATTTCCAAATGTTACCCACACTGCATTTTAAATGTAGTTTGAATGTAATCTTTTGTTTAAATGCACAGACATGATTGTTTGTCTTCTTAATGCGGCCACAAGGAGTCATTATGCGATAAATATGGTTCTCTTTTTGTTTGGAATTATTTTTAGTACTTTCGTCCTGGATCTTGCGCAATTTTCTTTTTCTTTCGTTTTTGCGGCTTAACATTTCTTTATCAAAGCGATACAGTGCAAATCGTTTTCGTACAATCTATATTGGAGAGCTTGTTTTGGCGCTGGAGTTGGCTGAGTGGTGCAAACCAAACACTTGTCAATTGTTAGTCAGGACAAAAGAAATTGTCTTAGTTTGGGTTATGAACGCGTGTTTTCTCGCCGTTAACGCGCGTGTTCTCTCGTTCTTGTGTAATTGTTTGAAAGCACGTGCAAAGACTCCTTAAATTGTTTTCTTTAGATGATATGCATTCTTCTTTTACGTATGTCCATTCCTAGCAGAGACACGCCTTCTTCAGTAAGGAGTGGAGTCTCGCAATATTAAGTTTTGTAACACTTGTAAATGGTGGAAACCAGTATGTTGCTGCTTAAGAAAGAAAGCGCACTGACCTCTATAAACAACAACATTTGAAAATTTTGGTGGTCGTATTAACCCAGTCTATCTGGAAGATCCGACGTTTATTCGGGACTCGCGTTTCATCGAGAAAATGCGGTTTGAGGCAACGCTTTGAAACATTGCGAAAAATCGAAAAGCTCTCCAAATTTGCTGACTGCTGACGTTGTGCAAAACATGGCCGGAAACTCGATTTGTTTTTTGCTGCCAAACCAGTTTGTCAAGGGTACGATATGTAGTTCATCTATCACATGATCTGCGTGAGATACGTTTATCGCGTGAACCCGTGTGTTCGTGTTTTGGTGAGAGTATGTGACTTAATCCAAGACGGAGAAACAAAAAATATAATTAACTGTCAAAATGGATAATTGTACTTGGAACCACGACGTTTGTTGTGATATATAAAAACAATTTGATTACGAGCTCCAGATTTCTATTTCGTGACAGTTAAGTTGAGGCCACAGCCGAGGCAGTTATCACGTAGAGAAATTTATATCGATTAATCTAATTGTTTCAGTATAAAATCCACTAGTCGTTCAAAACTTTATCTGAATCCTCTTCAAATACACTTCGAAAACGCAAAAAAGCGATACCCAGTGCACACTGCGCGACTGTCTACAGTAGAGTAGATAGTGAGTAGCGTAGCCAATTAGCCTGCGTAGCAAGCGTTTCCGTGGGGTTTGGGAGCAAAGAAAGACCGAGGAACGGGATTTTCGGTATTTTTCCCGCGCGAAAAATGGGGCGAGAACCAAAAAACGAACGAGGGGGGCGGGGGAGGGGAACGAAGGAAACTTCCATCCTTCCCCACCCCTCTTTCCTCTTTTTGGCTCTCGCACCATTTTTCGCGCGGGCAAAACACCGAAAATCCCGTTTCTCTGACTTTATTTGCTCCCTAACCTCACGGAAACGCTTGCTACGCAGGCTACGTAGCCAATCAGAGAACGGCATTCGTGATAGATTGCTAGTAGATTTATAATAATTAAGAAATAGAAAACATGTATCGTGTTTCTATCGAGTTTTAGTATAAATCTACTAGCGTTCTATCACAAATGCCGCGCTCTGATTGGCTACGCTACCCACTATCTATTCTGTGATAGATAGTGATAGTGATATTCGCTCTCGATTTCTATACGTGATAGTTGACTCGGGCTGCGCCCTTGTCAACTATCACGCGATAGAAATCTCGAGCTCATAATCTAATTGTTTAATAGAAACACGAGTGGAAGTTTGGGAGAACGAGAAATGCTGTGGGAACACGAGCCGCAGGATAGAAACACGGAGAACATGTTTTTTATTTCTTTTAGAAAACACCGCAACGAAAAGAGAAAAACAACTTGTCAACTTTGATTATCAAAATGTAAATTCTCTTTGCTCGCGCCATCATTACGTCAACAGCTCGTGCTAGTTCTGTGTTTCTATCGAGTTATGGAAGCACGATTTTTAACCAATCAGCGCACGTATTCTTAGGATTGTTTTCTAATAATAATAGTCACGTTGTGTCCTACTATGGGGAAATTTCCCCATAAGCTATATAGCAACTTCTGGATTTACCAAGCTTGCTCGGTGAAGATGGCTGGATATTGGCTTCGTTCTCGATCTTGTTCCTTTGAACACGCAAGAACAAGAACTTGACCAATATCAAACTTTCTTCACCGAGCAACTCAAGCTCGGTCCGTAACCAAGATATGCATGCTCCGTACGCTGATTTGTCCTCGCCTTTTTTTTCTTTTTCCCAGGTTTCTACCAATGTTCAAGATTTTCATCATTATGTTGCAAGTTGCTGAGGTAAAGAACGTCTTTCTTCAGTGACCAAATATTGTTTAAATACACTGTATCAGTCTAAATTTAAGAGTATAAGTGAATCGTCTTGTAAGGGACCTTATCTGAACTTGGCCAAAAAGAGTATTTGTCTATAGCTGATATTTTTCCTTTTTTCCACCACTGATACGATCATCTCGTTGTTGCGGCCACTTTTTCACAAGTATTTGTCACATATATTGAACGTGACCGTGCGGTTGGGAATCCTTCTGCGATAGAGGGCCAGACTGCTAACATGAATTCGCGAACGGGACTTTGAGCGCGATGCTCAACGAGTGTACTATTAGATTCTGAAAGGTCTCCGAAGAGTCTCTTGGCCGAGACGAAACGCCCCGTCAGACTTGCCAAGAACAATTTTTCACAAGTATTTGTCACATTTATTGCAATTTTTTTGTCCCAGCGAAACGCCCATATATTTTCTTATAAAGAAAAGCCCGTTAATACGGCCAACGGCCACGTTCTAAAATCCAAACCTGTGTGCTGGATCCTTCACAATTTGACCCCGTTTATACGGCCACCCAAACCAGTTAAATAAATACCTTTCCAATGTAAATATTGTATGAACTGATTGAACATTCATTTTTTTCAAAAAAATTATATCATTCTGTATTTCGGATGCTTATAAGGAAACGTATGTTTAGAAGTGCAATTATGGTACGACCGCACATGAAATTTGACCCTACCCCGGTAATACGGCGAAATTTTCATGGCCCGTCGGTGACACTGTTAATAAAAGATTCACTCCTCTTGCACAGGGAATGCAGTATCTTGAAAGCATGCAGTTTGTACACAGGGATCTGGCCGCCAGAAACATCTTAGTTGTAAACGAGGACTTTGTCAAAATCAGTGACTTTGGCATGTCCCGTGCCATGGGAACTGGAAAAGACTACTACAAGGTATGTCAGAATACAATTCTCCATTCTTGATTTCGTATATTTCTCTTAAAACAGGTTGCAAGAGTTTGCTATCTTGTCTAGTTAAGCTTGCTTTCCTGGTTTTTGATGAGTCATTTGATTCTCATGACTAGTATGCTTGATTATGTAAGGATTTATTTATGAGAAACTGGCTACTGATTACCAGAGAAAGGTTTGACCATACATGAAGTACGAATTATTTTTCGCGGAAGGGAAACTTACGAGTATGGACTTGTTCAAATTAGATTGTGTTTTCCTTAAATTACGAACAAAAACTGTTATGCGACAATTCATCATCTTGAGTCAATGAATGTATGCTCAAACGTAAAAAATGTAATGTTTGCCTTTTGAGGTTTGTCCGTGTTGTAATCTAGTTGAGTCCTCGCGATCGCTAAGTCACCCTCATTCTCAATGTTTCTGGTGTTTTGCCGTTGCAGGCCGGCAATGCAGGAAAGTGGCCTCTAAAGTGGTACGCTCCGGAGTGTATTTACTACCGGAAGTTTAGCAGCAAGAGTGATGTGTGGAGTTACGGTGTCACGCTATGGGAAGCCACATCTTATGGCAAGAAACCTTATGAGGTAATTTCACACGAGTCTCCGCACGGGCCGGAGTCACGCAACGCTTGTGTCATGCGCTAGATATAAGGCGATTTTCTCAATTTTTCGTTAATCTTTCATGGAAAGAGTCGCCGCATGGAAAGAGCTGCCGCTTTTTTCAATCTTCATCGGAACAATAACAAAGAGTTTCAATTCATGCAACTGGATTCAAAGTGTGGATTTTCGGTCGCTCGTTTCTCCTGAGTTCTTCAGAGCCCGATTAACTTAACTCAAGATAAGCTGGAATTGGTATCCTTTCGGTGAAGTTTCTGTTTATAATGTTTGTCCTTCAGTTTTGAGCTTGAATAATTTCAAACTTTACCAAAACTAGGTAGGGAAGAACTTTTTTGCAAGAAACATTTTTGCTTCAGTTAACTTTTAATCCCGGGTCAGCGTTAACTAGCTTTAGAAAAACTCTGTGTTAGTTGCTATCAGAAACATTTCGCAAGTATCCGTGGGCTCCCGAAACCCACGAGAAAAGAGATAGCTCGGAGTTGCTTCGTGGACTATGTCGCTATCTATTCATTAATTTTCCTCGTCACAGGGTCTCAACGGACAGTTAATTCTGGAGAAAATAGAGGATAATTACAGACTTGAATGTCCTCCAGATGTGCCGCCCGCCGTATACGGAGTGATGAGGAGTTGTTGGGAGTACAGGTAAAAAAAACGGTCATAACAGGTCAGCGCCGACCCGTGCTCGCTCGCGTTTGCTCATATAAAACTATCACCAAGACATCCAGTTCAAGCCAGTTTTAAGATGGTACTTTTCTCGCTTTCAGCCGTCTTCCCGCTTTGGCAGGAAAGCGTTTTCTTCTTTCCTTTTCTTTTATCTTATTCCTTCCGTATGAAGCGCAAGTCTCTGAGTCTTAAATATTGTGAGAACAACCTCGCGCTTGATATCATTTCGAGCGCGGACTGCAGGAGAGGGCGAGTGGCAGACGAGAGAACTAGCGAACGAGCGAACCCCACTCAGGTGTAGTTGAGTAATCACATCCTATACGGGTAGTCGTGGCAGAATGACTGTCCAAAATTCTCAGAAAATGTAAAGTGGATTTTACCGACGCTGTTGACCGTTGAATTTGGTTTTGACCCGTGTGATTTATTCTACGGTTGAATGATGGTTTCACGGCTATTTGTGATTAGTTCATAAACATTGAAAAACTGGGCCTGGTCCAAAAAGTTTGCACAGGCGAATACATAAGACAGGCATGAGCCAGCACAGGAGAAGAAATATGGGTTAGTGACAAAGCATGAGTTCAAGATGGCTGGATGTTGGCCAAGATCGTTTTTTACAGGTTTATGGACCGAGGCAGTGTCGAGTTCCATAAAAATGCAAGAAAAGAACGAGGCCAATATTCAGCCATCTTTAAAAGAATCTATTGTATGGCTTACGGAGAAATTCCTCTAGCGAGACACACCAAATAGTCCCGGGCTGGCAAGATGGCGCTATCACAGCCGAGCCAATATTTTCCCCTCACTAGCTAGCCCTGTAAGAATAGTATATGGCCCTCACTGGGTTGGTGGCTCTTCCCAGTGTATTTGTAGTGACTGGAATTTTTTTTTTCTGACAGAGAGGAAGACAGGCCAACATTTCAACTCCTGGCTCAGGAACTTGCTGATGCTTTGCTCTATTTGAAGAATGAGGAACAGTACAATGCACAACAGTACCTGGTGTAGAGGAAGCCACTGAATCCAAGCTTGTGAATCTGTCCACTTTTTCAAGATATGCCATGGGCAAATTGAAATATTCAAGAAATTTAAACACCTCCCATGAGAGGCTTTAGGTCTAAACCCACAACCTCACCCCCGCGTCATCCCCTCCCTTAAAACGTTTGTCTTTTCTCGCCCTCTCCCTACTGGAATTTAAAATAACCCTCCTTGGGGTGGGTATTGATATTTTCTAGAACCACACAAGTAGACTACTACTAATGAGATATGTAGATCTATTTCTTTTCACATAACCGGCTGAACCGCTCTTTGTCTCATTTCAATCTTTGCCTTTGGCCTGTCAAAAGAATCGGCAGATATTCTTGGTATTTTTACCGAATATTGAGCCCTCGTCTAATAGATTATCCCTGGTATTTTCGTATACAATTGATTTTGATATATTATAGTGATAGTTCTTCTGTTCTAGTCAATTTGATAATAAGAGTATTTGATAATTATTGATTTGAAATTGAATTGAATTGAAATAGAGAACACTAATGTCGTGTCAGTGTTTGGTGAGAATATAACAAATAATTACATAGTTGTCGCAATTTTTCCACAAAAGCTGCTAGAAACATTGCCGGCTAAAATTTCCCCCTTTCTCTCCCAGGGTCAATTCTCAAGTTAACGTGGTTTCAATGTGGATATGCAAATGTTGGTAATCCTTAGTACGTATGTGGCCATTCAAATGAAGGCTTCTGAGCAGTACTTTCATGTGATACTGTTTAGTATGCTGTACAAGGTGATCCTAACTTCTAAGTCTGTGGGTCAAACCGTAAAGTGTGAACATTCAAATGAAAGCTATTGAGCAGCACTTTCAGGCAGGGCAAGAAACGTTCAATTTGGTAACATCCATTATATTTGAACTAAGCTGATCCTGGGAGGCAAAGTGTTAAGAATGTTTCTTTATATATAGATTTATTCGTTCGGTTTGAATAATGATAGAAAATTATTCTCTGTAAATTTGAGAAAATTGTCTTGACGTGAGTGTGCATGTTACTACCTAAGTTGACGCCATTTTGGAATTTGTTTTCAAAGAGGCTCGAAAAATCTTAGGCTGCACATTTCAAGATGTCTCGTTTCCTTTAAAAAAGTACGATTATAGTTTTGTTATTTAATACAACCTTTCTGGTTGTAAAGTTTTCTTATTTTCAGTCCTACTTGTAGTAGTATTTGTCAGCCTGTGTGACAGCCCAGCATTTTGAAGAATTGAATTCGACACTTTATGCTATATGATGTGATTACTACATTGTTGTACACATGCTTCGCAGACGTTTTCAGAGTTTCACGAACGTAATTTTAATAAAAGTCTAAAACGTTCTAACCCATGGCAGTTATGATTATGGCTTGTAACCGAGAATCTCCGAATTCACTATTCTTTACGTGAAGTGCTTTCGTGGCCATCCGCCTCAATAAAGTTTTCGTCAGCTGCCGACTATAAAATTTCTCCGTTCGCGAAGGTTTGGAAATTGCTGTGAAAAGTACACGAAGCGTTTATTTAAAGTTAAAAAGTGACAGGGCGATATGGTTCTGTTTGGTAGTTGTTAATTGAGAACAATAAATTGTAGATAGATCCGCAGAATTTGAATGAAATTATTGTAGTAGTGTAAAGTTATCATCAGGGATTTGTATATTTTTTTATAAATTATGCTACTTGGTAGGCTGCTGTTATTGAAAAGATGCTTTTCTATTTACAAGTAATACGCTGTTTGTGTTACCTATGGCAACGTTCCGACAATTTTTGGATGGGCTTTTTAAGCTTCCTGGGCAAAGGAGAGCTATTAAAGGACTTCTCGTATTGATATTAGCTTGCATTCTGATTGGTCGAGCGACCAGAAAACTAATATTGAGAAGTCGAGAATGTGTCAATCTTTAACAAGCAGCAAATAAGACTGACTTTGAAGAAGTCAATGAATACATATATGAGAATTTAATAATAATCTATTACGTAGCCATAAAAAACCAATGTTATTAAAAAAAACTTTGAAACATTTTCTTGTTTCGTTTTGCTTGGCTTGTTAACACCAGGATGCTCATATCACTAGATTATAAACAAGTCTTGGATGAGGTGTTTGTGATATCCAGGTAGGGGTTATCAGAAAAGCAAGGGCAACCCATGAATTGATTTTCTCGTGGTTATCAAGGCTAGCGATATTGCTCGTGGGCGCGTACGCAGGACGACGACGATGGAGTCGCGCGCGAGATGGCAGCCACACTCCAGCTTGTAGGTTAACAGAGACATACAGCCTTGGTTAGCGTCCTTCCAGGTTCTTTGATATTGGATATCCATATTATAGTCAATTGACATCTTTACAATAACGGTCTAATTTCTCGCGCGCTGATTGGCTTGTGTTTATCACCAATAAAGGGCACACATAAAATTTGAATTTATACGAAATTGCGTGCAACTTTTGAAGCGGCTGGAGTGTATTAAATCGAATGTTTAGCATGATCTGTACTCTTATCGAAAACAAGTACTCGTCATCACAGTGGTCAAAATGTTGAGGATTCACAATATCAAAAATAACGAAATAAATCTTTCTCAAGATTTGTTGACAATTGAAAACTCGGTCTTGCATGCGCTGCACTATGCAAACGAGCTATTTCTACGCGCAGATTTGCCTTTGCTGCGGAACCAGAATAATAAATGTTCGTTGTATACAAATGTTTTTCACTGCTTTTGATTTGTGTATTTTGATCAAACTCAAGGAGAAGGCCAACCAATATTCAGAAAACCTCATTGCAGTGTTACAAAACTCAAATCTAAATTCTTGCTCATCCTGAGTTAGCTTAATCGGGCTTTGAACAACATTGCCAAGGAGCTCCGCTTTTAGGCTTAGCTAAACCTATATATATTGAATCATGCACCGGGGTCATACATGGCATGATTACCCGTGACCTTGAGTGTCCTTGACATGATTATTGTTTAATCTGCAGCTAGATGACAGATCACAGGCGCTGATTTCAAAAATTCACCGTACGCTTTCGGCCAATCAGATGAGAGATAGTGAGTTCAATGTACCTTTTTTTAATGAGTTCAATGTAAAATAATTGCTGTCTACATTTCAATTGGCAAACGAGTCCTAGACATTACCAAATGAAAGATTGCAGAATTCTCAGTAGTAATGAACGAATTTGTCTTAAGTATTTCACTTATGAGCAATTTCTGACTACCTCTCATTTCAAATCGACAACGACTTTAATTTTGAGCGACGCATCAGTGGTTCAAATTTTCGCTGCCACGTAATTTTTCAGCGTAACGTAATTTTTGGCTGCCATTTTATATAAAACGCGAACGTTTTGGCGGGAAACCTCGTTGAAAATTCAGCTAACAAAAATAGTCTCTGCTTAGCAAAATTTGCCTGTTCCAGGTGTTTAGTCGGTGGGGACAGCGCGAAAAAAACGGCGAGCGAAAGAAAGGAGCTAGTGACTTGGCGCGTGGGGCTTTCCCGCTACAGAGAGACGAGGATATTTTAAAGTTTGATCTAGCTCGTTCTGCAATATCAAATTCCTCTGAAATAATATTTGCACTTTTCCTTTGCAGATAAAATAACTCTTGTGACAACCATATAAGCTCGCTCAAGGAAGTCCAACTGCAACATATTTTAATCTATCGTTTTCAGGTTTGCAAATGAATATATGAAAGTCATATATTTGAACTGCGGAGAAAGATATGAATTTGTGATTGATCATCGCAGCCTGAAAAAGATGCTTAAGTTGTGTGTGTAACTGCGATGATCAATCACAAATTCACGTTACTACACTTTAATTTGTTCGTTTAAACTTAAGCTCAGTGTTTCCTAAGTCATGTTTTGCGACTTTCCTTTCCACTGTACCAGGAGCCCTGACTATCCGGCCTTAAAGAAACTTATCCAGTTGATGCGAGTATAACGCTTCTTATGGTTGTGCTTCTTGCAAGATTTAGTTCAAGTTTTTCGTTTGTAATTCGTGTCAATCTTCTCCATCCTTAACCATCCTTGTTCCTTAATGGTTTGTTATTATCTCAGTCTTTGGTGTTTTTCTATCTTATTAAACTATTACTTTTTGGTTTCTTTCAATTTGAAGGTCATTTGGTACCTGGCCAAAATAACTTGAATTAAAAACAACAGCCGTAACTTCTTTTAGTAAAATACTGTCCGGACTATCCCATTTTATTTTAGTTCATTTTAATTTTTTAATCTCCAGAATTATCTCCTTTCCAGTGAACTGACGATGCTTTTCCGCCACTGCTAGATATGCTGCTGCTGTTACTGCCTCGCTCCTCGCGATCCTCCCCCCTTTTTACCCGTAGTTTACTTGAGTCATCTCTGGTTTTATTTGATGAGCTCCCGGGGGGAGAACTGTTCTCGGAACTCTCTTCGCTCTTGTTTTTCTTTTCCTGCATTGCTGTTGAAGAGAACAGAGTAAAATTGCGAAAAAATTGTATTTGTATTTATTTATTTAGTATTTATCTAGCGTTGCGTGACACAACGAGTGCAGGAGCCCCTCCTGACGAGGGCCAGAGCTGGACTACTAATATTTCTCAGATAAAGGATAAAGTGAACTCCAAAAAATAAATTTTCAACAACCGAGCTTTTGATGAAACTTCAAAGCTGTAAACCCATCAACAACAGCCTTAGGGAAGGTACGTTTTTTATTGGGGGGGGGGGGGGGGGGGGGGGGGGGGGCGGGGGGG
>OMLO01001815.1_pt1 | contig 16784 bp, 6 predicted proteins | sample 1674811 | NCBI WGS metagenome assembly OMLO01 (sample SAMN06265003, study PRJEB25207) | coral metagenome | isolation source: Coral host | place: Mexico:La Bocana,Puerto Morelos, Mexico | collected 2008-11-13 | reverse complement strand
CGTGTTGTTTTCGATGCGGTTTCAAGGTCATGAAACCGTGTCGATTGGAAACCGCGTCCGTGTAAACGATGCCTAAATCGCAGTTTGAAAGTTAAATTTAAGCTCAAGCTTGAGCTAGGATTTTTTTTGCGTATAAGCTAATAGATAAAACACATTCTGGCATTTTCAAAACAAGACAATTTGAAAAATAAATAAGCTTTTACCAATTGCTTTAATGAGTACAAATTAGTTTCATAAATTGGTACTAGTGCTCCCAATTTGTCTCTCATGTTTTTTTAGTCTACGGAAAATGAATCTGTCATTTTAAATCTGAGTGCTTTCTTCCCAGCACATAACAGTTTACAACGCTTTCCAAGACTTGTGATTCTTATGGGTCATTCTAACTACACTTTCAAGTACAATCATGGCATCACAAAACTGCCCAATCATTGGTCAACATGTTGTCATTTTCGTGAAGGTTGGTGTGCCAACAGTTATAACTTAAAAATGAGTTTGGTGACTCCCCCTTTTTTATAAAATTTCTTGAATTGTGATAAGCATAATACGACGCAACTTTTTGCAGTTCCAAAAATTTCTGTATTGTGGGTTCAGAGCCACCTTAAATTTTTGATAGAGGACGTAATTTGTAATTTAGTGCATGTTATTTGCCAACAAGTCTGAGACTAGGAAAGACTCAGCTGAAGTCTTGGGTACTGATCAAGGACAAAGGCCTAGTAGCCAAGGGCAGTTTTTCACGATACAGATTGACATGAGCAAAAAATTTTGCTCTTGAATACATTTGGCTATGATTAATTTGTCCACAGATGTAGAGTAGTATTTTAAAGGCTTGTCGTTAGCCATGGACAAAATCCCTTGGTTAAAATGATGTCACAAAAACAGGTCTTGGCTGCTGAGTACTGTTCAAAATGGCAGTAATGTCAAATTTTCGACTTCTTTGGAGTCAAATTTTGTAAGGAAAGCCTGAACTTTAGAGGCTGAAACTTTAGTGAGCAGCTTTAACCTTAGTGCAAGATCTTTATTTTTGTTGACAAAAAATGTGATTTAGAGTGACCTTTAAACAAGTGTCAATGGAAAAAAGGAAGCAATGTACTCACTGGTAAGCCAGGTGGGCCAGTTTGTCCTGTTCTGCCTCTATCTCCCTGGAATGAAATTGAAATTAAGAGTTACAAAAGTTTACATGTATGAGACAAAAAAAGTTAGTCTGTGCCAATAGACCTACATAGTGGAAGCCCCAGTAAGCCTTTTGACAGTTGATTTTCAGGAGGTGTTTGTCTTCAAACAATTTGACAACTTTCTGCATCTCAAATAACCCAAGAAATTTTATGTATGCTTTTTTTCCTTTCAATGCCTCTAAGTTGTTTCAACATTGTTTGGAATGGTCCTTGCAATCTGCACTCTTATATAACAGTTGAGTTCCACAACTCTAGCAAATATCCTTGCCAAACTCTTTACATTTATGGCATTTAGTTCTCAGTTGATACTTTTAGGTCACTTGGTTTCCATCTCAATCACTTTTTTGGCTTTTCATTTCAGGTGAAACTGAGAGAACTGACTGCTAAGTGTTTCATAAGAATCATAATCTGACAGGTTTAAAGGTTAGGGGGGTTGTGTTAACTTGAATTATTTTATTATATTTTTGAGAATGACATAATTTTATTGCATATGTGAAGGGTTTATCACCAGTAATATTATTAGGTATTTGTGATGCTATGTGCACTTACCCTTTCACCTTTTGGTCCTATACATTTTGGAATGCAAGATGTGCACCCTTGACACTAGAAGTAACAAAAGAAAAGAGAGAGAAATAATCTTTTAAAGTCACTGTCAATGCTACTGTTATGGAAAGTGGGAAACTTAAAAATTATAATTTTTCGAGAAAATGTTTGAAATCCCTACAGTATGACTAGCCTTACCAAAAGCACCCCCAAAAGACTTTTCTACAGGCTAGCTAATCAGGAGCTTGAATTTGGTGTACTAGTTGACTTCTGATCATGCAAAGCCTCAGCATTTTTATCTTTGGGTCATTCGGTTTCTCTTTTTACTCTAAGGCATTACAGAATTCATTGTTAAGTATTCATTCAGTGTATTGCTAGTTTGCCCATGATATTGTCATATTCTAGAATGAAAAATATGTGTCTGTCTTAGTTTTTAGTTTCATTAAATATAAGACAACAGTTTGATTCATCATCACAGGCAGTCAACATATTTTGCAGTGAACTTTGTTCACTTCAAATAAAAACTTTCCTCAAGGTGGTCAAACAAAGTAGGCAAAATCATTCTCACAGTGGCATCACACACAAATGTGTTACAGAAATGTAAATCGGATTCGGAATTTAACTTGTGACGCAGACAACCGAATCATTCTGTGTGCTACATCTTTGAGAATGATGCTTGTGAGCTATCATATGGGATACTGTGATTTGATGGCCTTTGATGACCTTTGAATAATAATAATAATAAAGAGTTTGTAGAAGGGCTTCTCATGTATTAAGGCTGTTTATGAATACACTCCTAATATCTATAGCAGAAAAAAATAATGTCATTGAATGGCGTTCAGGTGTTATTCACTCACAAGAATGCCAGCAAGTCAGTAAAGAAGTATTGATTGGACCCCATTCATGGCCTTGCCATGTGAATGATACTGACCTACTCTGTCTTCACCTATAAATAACTGTTTTGGCCTGCACTATTTATGTTACACTGTCATGTTTAGTGCCAAACATGTGTATGAAAAGATTTATATGGAGTTGAAGTCTTCTCAGAGTCACAGATTCCTTTATGTGGTCGGATAAATGCTATTAAGATCTAAGTTCACTAAATTGCAAAGTACTCCTCATTCTGCCGAGCATTTGTAATTGAATTTTTCAAATGGGCTAGACTTTGTTTTGGATGTGCCTATCCCCCCTTGTGATTAGCCTGTATCAAGTCAGTCAATTTTGAGTCGAATGAAGTAATTAGACCTGTCAAGAAGCCACATTTCTGTTTGCAGGCTAGGTCTAGAATACAATGTGCTCCTACAAATCTTCCTACCAGACTGTAATTCTTGCCTGTGTCATGTGGGGGGTTACTGGCGATGTAATCTATTTTTAGGAACTGTGCAGGATGCTATTCAGGCAGTGCCCAGTCCAATTTGAAACCCTGTAAGAGCCTATAGCTAAGAAGTTGACATTTTACTAAGTGTTAGCTTGACAAAGTTATTCATCTTGTAATCAAGTTTGAATTTCTTAACTTCTTGTTACAATGGCAGCCTTAGAGAGCTGTTTTGTACATATTTTAAGTCTTAATGGGCCAAAGTTGACAGTCAACATTTTTTGAACACATTTATTTCGGACAGTTATGTGTCAAAAAAAAATAATTTTTTTTTGAAAATTTGTTGTTGTTGGTAATTTTGCGAGGAGAAAGGTTAAACTACAAAAATACCGAAACCCCCCCCCCAAAAAAAAAACCAAAAAAAAAAAACCCAAAAAACCAATGTCCCTTAAATAGAACTTTACTCACAAGCTTTGACAATACATTTTAAGAAAGTGGATATTGATCAATATCCATATGCTGTTCTTTGTTACTTACAAACAGTAGAATTGATTGCTGGAGTTTCACTTACAAGCTTGAAGAATTGAAGGCTGCTAGAAATATTTATCCGTTATTTAGAAGTCTATTATATGTTAATGTTTTGCAATAATTTGATGAGATGCCAATCCGCAAACGCTCCCTTTAAATACCAGACAGTGTTTGGCATTAGGAACGTTTCCAGAAACTGAAGGATGTGACCTCGCCTACAACGTGCGGTTTGACTAGTTGCCCAAGGCATGAACGTGTATGCGTCTGATCTTTGAATTTTCACTTTGTCGATTGCATGCCTCAAAAGAAAACAATTTTATCAATACTCTTTTGATTGTGAAGCAGCGGAAGACTCACGGTACACGGCTTTTAGGATTACCGAAAAGGTTTACTATAGTCCGATTTTGTTAGGCTTATTTCGGAGGTCATGGTAGTCTTACCGCATGCACAAGATTCACGCGATAAGTCTTTTCTACAGTTATTTCTTCTTTGCGCAATCTCCACCATCATTTCTTTTTATTTTTTTTCTGTTACATTCATCACTGGATTATATGCTATGCGGTTAAGGTTATCTTGAGACACAGTTGATGAACGTGAGTTGTTGAATACTTTCTCGACGACCGCAACACCGGAAATGAATTTGCGCAAAGGTAGCGGGACGGGTTTTGGACACACTAACGAATGGAACAGATGGCACGGTATTAGAAATACTACCAGCATTCTAGTTTCTCCCCCCTTCATCGGTTCAGTGTTAATAAAAAAAACACCTTATGATTTGCTATTTAAGACTTCAAATCAGGTCCCGCATAAATGGCTGATCTTTTCCTAAACCGAGCTGGACTTAAGGGCAGTTCCCGGGATGTTTTAATGATCTTTTGGTTGATATTTGGGTAGGTCTAATTACACAACGCTTTAGTGTTGTAATGGTTTTCCCCAGACATAAATCACAAACCGAATATAACATAAACATCGCTGGTTTTTCCCGAGATTTGCAACTACGTCTGTCGTGATGTTTATGTCAAGTTCAAGTGAGCTTACTTCTTATCATGGTGTTATTACAAGGATTTAAACCAAGAACTGCATCACAGTAGTGGATTTTTAGAACAACGCACATGTCAGTTCTGTCGTCTGTCTTTCGTCGGCTTAGTAGGTCGCGCGAGCCACGTCACTCGCGTGAATGTCACGCACACTTACAGAACTAGCTGGCGCGCGAGTTTTTTTCCTCGAGCGTCCCCATAATAGCAATGAAAAGTTTTTGGAGCTCTACGATTTAAAAAGCGCAGCGGAAAGTTAGTTGTAAACAAAATAACGTAGTTTATCGTTAATTACACTAGCACATAGGCCAGCTGTGGATTCTTTTTGTTTTTACCATGAGCTGAAATTATTCTAATTATTGAATACGGGAAAGAGAGAGTGATTGTTGCAGTCTTTGGTTTTGTTAACAGCCCGTCGATTGGGAAGGCGATCACTGTTAATTTTCTCAATGATAATTTACGATTTACCTTGGTATCTATCCACTCCTGCGAGATAGTGTGATTGAAGCCACGAGATTTGAAATGGTACAGGGTTTCAAGTAATTGAAAAGTTAACCGAGGACATGACACACTGGGGAATGCTATCATCAAGGAGATCTTCCCGAACAACGAGAGAATTCTTATTAATTTATTCCTTGATTTGGAGAAACATGCGCGCGCTGCAGGTTAGTACTGATTAGATGGCAATGGAACAATTAAAATGAATGAAACGGACATGGTTTAGGTGCGCGTTAGCTGGAACTGGTGTAAATGAATATGTGCATTTAATATTACCTTTAGAAAAGTAAGACTGCTTTTAAACAAATAGCTTCTGCCTTTAAATGAAGGCAAACAGAAGCTGGAGTTTTCGGTCTCCGTTTCGGTTGTAACTATCAACTTTAACCTGTGATCATTTCGCTTACTGCTTCTGCTGAAAGTGCAAAGGGACACGCTCTCTCGGAGGAGTGAAGAAACACCGCATAAAATAGAAACATACCTCGGCATCTGCGAGAGGAGAATTTACCAATGATAATCCACAAACCACGACGAAAAGAGCAGCAAAATGAACTGAAAACCTGCAAGAAAACAAACCAGGGCAGAACATGAGTGGATGAACACGCGCGTTAGGCGCTTGACGTCTGCCTTGGTAAATTAAGAAAACACGAAATAAAAGCGTGCCAAAGATCGCTACCACAATATCGGGCCGAAACGTACCGCATGGCTAATATATAAATCCAGAAACAGCTACCAGTTGTGATGAGCTCTTATCTGGTCATACTATATTAACGAGGGTTTTTAAGTGTGAAGAGTTGAGAATTGTCGCCCGGTGATCAGTGAAAATGGCTGGCAGGCCGAAATGCCAGGATTGAGAAAGCGGCTTTTGTTTCACGTTTTGCCTCCGGTGATAATGTTTCACGTTTTATTGACAGATCGCGGAATTCCCGATGTGTCAAGATTGAATGACTGGGTGGGTTTACTCTCTACACCACAAAACAATAGTTTACTTGTCCTGCGCTCTTCAACGAAAGCGTGAAGTTAATCTAATAATTAATCGGAGATTTCCCAGGAATTTCTGTAGGCGCGTTGCCGGGCGTTGCAGCAGACACTAACTCTATCGTTCTTTAACAAGCTTATTATTAATGTTTATCCTCTAAATACGTAGTAGCACTTTTTTATTTTACTTTTAAGTTGGTTTTATTCTTACGCACGTGAAGAAGCTGGATCTACAAAACGGTTACAATCGGGTCCGGCAATCGGGCTATGAGAGCAATAAATAAAATTACGCTTCTTCTAAGCGGCGAGTTTTTTTTCCGAAATGAGGCGTGTTCTTCCAAAATACGGAAGCCACTTTGGATTATTGCTGAAGGTCTGCTCATGCTTCTGGCCTACTAATTTGCTTTTGCCCGGAAAATATTCCTGCAGCCGGAAAAACCACTCCAAGTATTTTAACCGCAAATAGTTGTCATTCCTGGATGGTGATCTGCGAATTGCACCCAGACAAGATAAACAATCCCGCGTGTCAAATAATATTAGCTGTGAAATTCATCCGTAATTTTTTTCTACAGCTTTCATTGGGCCTAAGGATTGACTTAGATAAAAGATAACATACGCCGGACAACTTGACCTCGGCTATAAATGTCTGTCACAACCTCCAAAAAAGCGACAATACGGGACGCCCGGGCTAGACCCCCTAATATGCGGTGCGGTCACTATTGAGCTAAAAATAAGTGTCATATTCCCTGGCTGTATTGGAGAGTTGAGAGAAGCTATTAGAGTGGCGTGATAATTGTGAAGAACGGGTTGGCTTTTTTCACAACTTTGACTTTTGCACGCGAGAGGTGTAAGTGAATAAGAGACGGGAAATCCGTTATTAACCTTGCAAGGAGGCATATCCACGTTCTTGTTTTGGCAATTAGAATTGATGTTTATTGAAAAGCTATTAATTTGGCGAGATAACAGAATTTTAGACAGTTTTGTGCCGGAGTATATATCTATGAAAGAGAAGAGGACGACGAATTTGGAATCTGTTCGTTTTCTTTTTCACTGTATTATTCACGTCCGTTTCTCTTAAATTCTCAATCATTCAGTTTGAAAACAAACGTGTTGACCTACGTTTTGTGTGTGGTCCTCGGTAAAACTTCATGAGAAAAAGTGAAACGAAAAATTTTATTGATATTGGTTGAGCACTAAGTTAGTTAAGCACTAAGTTAGTTTTAGCATTGCTGTGCAAAAAAATAGGTGGCTTAAAATTCACCAAGAATCATTATCTTGCGGTTTAAAGCAGTTGTAAGTCGCACAAATTACGGCAAAGTACTATGGACTCCCGCGGTGACCTCGTAGATGTGAAAGGTGATTTGTAGAAAAGCTGCAAGATGACAAACGCGATAAGATCGAGAAACCAGATAATATATTTGTTTGACGGTCAGAGGTTGGATGGGAAAATACCAAATAAATCTTTTCGAATTTCACTTTTTTTTTGTTCCATAGACGTGTAGCAAAACAAGTGTTTCTTTTATCTCACCGTATTCCCAAAGACTAAACAAAAACGACGGAAAACAGCTGGAGAGCAATTCGCGGAGTCTATCGGTTCACCACCCAATGGCGAGACTCTCCCCACCGGAAATATCGAGCAGTTTCTTAAGTAAACAGGCCGATCCCCGCTTTTGCCGCGAAAAAGGCGATTGAATTGGCGCCAAGGCGTGCTTAACTATGCGTGTTATTGAGGTGTGATGAGACAATCCTGAACTTGATATTTCCTTTTCGTCATTCTCCACCTTGAGAGACAATCCCTGCAATGTGAGGTTACAAGGGCCTGTCAACTGTCGATATCGGCAGGATCAGATTGCATCACAATCGATTTTCCCACTTCCTTTGGTGTGACACGGTCGAGGCTCAGATAACAAGCCCTTGTGCTCTCGATCTCCACGAAGCGCTGGTCATCCGTGGTACTGTGCTTCAATTTTGCTCTCTTTAACCCATCTCTGGTAGCTGTTTAATATTTTTTCATCATGAGGTTAAGGTAGGTTTGCGTGGTCGTTTGTTACTCTCCAAAATATTCCCGCTCGTTTGAGTCTCGCCTTACCCGATTTACTAGGAGATTGTCTCACTTGCCTTGTTTCATTCACAGGGCGGCCTCTCTCTTCGTCCTACTTTTCCTTGTGTGCAGAACAGCACATTCTCAGGTAAATTTTTCTTTTACACAGGGTTTGTTACCATCAGTTTTGCCATTGGTTTTGGAGGTTATAATGTTTCTGTTGCTGCGGGCTTACACTTACTCGCGTGCCAGCGCGCGTGGTGAACGCGAATACTCGCTGTATCGTTGATTTGGGAAAGAAAGTGTTCCTTTTACAGTGTTAAGTGGGTTCTTTTTTTTACGTGAGATAAATGTTACTTTGTGGATCTCTGTGATATTCATTTTGGTGAAACAGTCGCGTGGTTTGAACGGAATTTGGAAATAATATTTTGAATTCAAGGCACCTTCTCCGGTTTTACATAAGCAACATTCTGACTGAATAGTTACACGATTATTCCTCAGAGACAGTTGAATGTTCGCTTAACTTGTTGTCAAGGTAGAGATCATTTGTTCCTTAGTGAAAAATGACAGTTCGCGGCTATGAACAAAATCACTGTTCGCGGGAAAAAAAAACTTGTTTCACGATAAAAAATATTTTACGAATCACGAAAGTACTGTTCACCACTCTCCTACCAAAATGAAGCTTTGGAAAGAACTTAATTGGCCCTATTTGTTTTTGCGAGGAAATGGCCTAAGAGCATATACCAAAGAATTTTAGAGAAAAAGAGAAACTATGGTAGGCAAGGTAGTTTTTTTTATCGATAGTTGTGGTCAGTTCATATGTCTTCAAAAAATTATCTGGAGCTTTTCACAGTTATTAACCGCCATTTTGAAAATGGGGCAAACATCACAGGGACATAGCGACCAATTCTATTTGTGTACCTCAAGAAATCTAAAAAAAAAAGAAATGTGATAAACATGTTTTAATCAAATTAGTCTATAACCCTTAAAATAATAACCCAAGTTATTCTCACATTTTGATTGGTTCAGTCTGTGATCTATTACAGGACAGACATGGTTGAGGCCATCATTACAAATTTTTTCCCTCTGCATTTAAAAATGGTGGAGGGAATTTGAGAATTACGGTAATGTTTTACGTGACTGGGTATAATAAACAAGGTCTTGTCAAGGCATTGAAAAAAGGAAGAGGAAAGGGGAAGCCATTTCTTTTTAAGAAAATGACTTGGAAAAAAAATTGACCAGTCTCCTTTGGCAGTCAGGCAAGACTAAATCAATGAGCAAGATGTTTATGACATTAATTTAAAATATAAAAAATTCAACTTTTCTCAGTCTGAAAATAATGATAATCACTTTTTAAAATCAGTTAAAATAAACACACAACCTTGCTTTTCAATGCGATTGTTCCAGTTCATTTCAGGGCCCGGCAGCAAGCAAAGTAAAGCTCACTACAGCTTACCGCCAACTGTATAGTAACCATAAACTGTCTCTGATATATCATACTGATTTGAAAATCACCAACCACAGAGGACACAAATTTCCACCGTCACTAACAGTCCTGTCATTCAAAACTTGAATCAAATGGCCTTCAGTGTTGACTGCAACTGCAAGTTTTCCAAGTGTATTCTTTCAATTCCTATTATATATATTCAAGGTATCATCCAAGCTCTTTGACTCACAAGGCTGCACTGTCGACAAGAACTGACTTGACTTTTCCAGCATTTTCTTTAAGATTTGTAGATTTTGCAGTTAAATTCTACTTTTGCTGTAAGTTTTTATTTCACTAGAGGCAGCTCCATAGGTGACTTTCTAGTGAAGTTTGACAGCGGCATGATTTTCCTGGACCCACCATAATAACTACACATAACAACCAATGAGAATGCTTCATTTTGTATAGGCAATGGATTATGTTAAATGGATTTTTTAGGGTTCGGCAAAGTTGGCAATACAAATCCGCCTTATGAGTAAGGTTGAAAGATTATAAAATAAAAAAGTGATAGTTTGTTTCTTTATCATATAAAACAAATAGATTCTATGTTGCTGTGTGTCTGTTCAGTAATAGATCACAGAGCACGTCAAAATGTGGAAAGAACAACAGTGACACACTTGGCTATCACCCTGTATACCACTTTTTGTCTTACCACCTTTGACGTCATCTGTGATCTTTTGCTAAACAGATGCACAGCAAGATGGAATCTGATTGTTAAACTGACAGGGGCAATGAATGTCTTACACTACAATGAGAATTGAAATTGAGGCTCCATTTACACTTTTTTTCACATCTATGCTATATTACCTTTGAAACAACTTAGTTTCCAACTGAAGATTATTCAAAGGCTTCTCCTCCTGAAAAAATGACTGCATTTATCCAAACCACATTCCTTTGACAAATTTAGCCAATCACAGCTTCTGTTTTATTTACCAGCGACGCTTGAAGAAGCCTTTTATGTAGCATCTCCAAAGTTGAAAATTTCAATGCTTAGTTCTGAATGCCGCCTCTTTCCTCCTGATTTCAATCTATGAAAAAGTGTTTAGCCCCTGGACAGGCTTGAAAGGTGTCTTGAATTTCTTTTTACCATCATTATTTTTTCCATATATTTCTTAGCAGCTCTTGCTGAGGTTTCAAAAGCCTCTGATAACACAATGTGTTGCAAACAAACAATTAATTATGTTGTGTCATAAGCATAGCAGCTGACGTATACAATTTTGATTTTTCCAGAAAACATATATTCTCTCATTACACTACACATAAGCACAGCGATGATCATGTTAAGCACTTGGGACTTTCATTCACAAAATTTTTTGCTTCCAATGTGATCATAGCCAGTAAACACAGCCTATGTTCTGGTGGCTCATGGAGTAAAACAAAAGCTGGAAATCCCTCAGTGTTAACACTGCAGGCTATATCCTTTGTGCGCAAAAGCTCACATCATCACACTTTGCTGTTCTGTGATTGTTCTGCTCTTCTTAATGCATTCCAATCTCAAATGTGAATTTTACTTAATTTTTGCCCATTTTATACTTGTATTTCCTTTAACCTGTTTTGTATCTTTGTTAGGATCAAAATGATGAGGAATGCAACTGCAAACCTGGACAGAAAGGATCACGGGTGAGTTATGATGTACACGTCACTTTAAGGGACATTATGGAGTGTCTACAATGTAAACTCAACAGGACAATACTTCACTTGATACTGATTTTGACCACACATGTTTTGCTTTTTGGACTGGAATTGCTTGAATTGCTGAAATTAAATCAATTTTTTCTATTGAAATCTGGGAATATAAAGCCCTTTTCATGTGTTTGTACAAATGGAAGCCATCACTGGATAGCTGAGCTCATGTTTTAGAGGTGTGTAGTTATTTTTAAGGGCTGAATGAAAAAGGGTAAGGATTTAAAGAAATCAGTGGTCCTGGATCGAAAATGATTTCAGAAAATGTCCATGCCCTACCACAGGCAGCATCTTCATCCATGTCCCCTAGCCTTTGGAAATCCTCTCCCCTCCCCTCATGAGAATTCAAAACTGTTCTAATGAAAAAAAACTAACATTCCTAACCACAAATCATAAACTAACTTCATGCAATAAAAAGAACACGGCAGGTAAAGACAGTACATAATTGAGATGACTGATGTTTGTTTGCCCCATAGGGAAAACCAGGTCAAATTGGTGTCCAAGGTGCACAAGGACTGGAGGTTTGTATAATGTGAAATCTTTAAGTTTTGGTTTTAACATACAAATTCGCATTTTGGTCTTAGTAATTTTTTTTTCAGGTAGCAGAACATGTTCAATTATTGATTAATATTGTTGGTATAAGTTTCTTTGGTAGTTTAGCTTTTTGGCTATTTCAAAGAATTACAAAATAATATAAGTTTTTTTAATCTTAATGTTTTTTCTGATTAAGTACTTATTTAAAAATTATGACTTCAATAAAGAACACCAGGAACCTATTAGAAAATAGTTAGAACTTGTTTGGGATTTAAGTAAGATTATCAATAAGCAGTCATTAACTGGGAGATCTGCTGTTGGGCAGCAGATGTTCACCTTGGTCATGCAAAGGTGAGACATTTGCTGTCTAGTTTTGCCCTGGTGGTCTTGCTTTGCGTAGCTCTGTCCCTTTTGCTTGCCCCTTTCCACCTGCCTCTTGGTTCATGGTGGGCCCTATTTCCTGGTAAGTACCCTTATTCTCCACTGATAATTCAGTGTGACAGGTGCCAGGGGGAGGTAACTGGTGGGAGAATGCCATGTTTGCCCTCCGTAATTTTCATTTTTCCTACACTCACTTGCTTATTACCTGCTTTGCTGTCAATTGGCACCCACACTCCATTTATGTATTGCTTATCTATAAGTTAAAAAAAAATTATGTAGCTACGGTTTATCATCATTTTCTGCAAAGGTAATTGTTTTTCAATGTTCAATCAGTAAATAATCAAAGGTGAGGGAATAGATTCAGATTATAGGACTTCAAATAGATGCTAGTGTGTGTAAATGTGCTTTAAATGTACCTCGAATAAATTGTAGATTTGTTTTTGTACATAGGGTCCTCCAGGGAGAGATGGCTTAAGAGGTTCTAAGGGCTACAAGGTAACATTTTTTTTCCCAGTGTTCATTGATCTGTGGTGTCGTTTCCTTTTGTTAAGGAAATCACAGTACACCTGGAACTTAGCGGTAGAATCCTATATCCTGTCTGATTGTATATTGTTTATAAACTAAGTGTGGCTCATGTCAAGATGTCTGGATGTTGACCTTGTTCTTTTTTTGCATGTGTTTTGCCAAGACAGAGCCAGGGTACCTAAAATAAAAGGATTTATTATAATGAAATTGATAGGGCTTTTAAAAGAAATATTTCAAACAGGATATATATAATGCATAGCATAGTCCCCACCCCACAAGAAAGGGTCATCTTGCCCATTCAGGTAGACAATCGCAGTACAGGATTTGGTTCATCTTGCACTCTCTCCTTGCTAGCCTATATATGAAGTTGTGTTCAGCATCTTTACTTGCTCACAACCAAAGGTGTACAAAAGTAGAGTTAAACATCTCTACACCAACCACCAAATTGAAAGAAAATTTAACACTACAAACTCCCGCAAAACGAGAAAATAATGAAACAGACCATATAGAAAGTAAAAGATTGGTAAGTTTTGTAGCTGAAACAATTAATACCAGCCTAGTCAGCCTACAGAATTAGCAGCCAATTAACTTGACTAATATATTATAATAATTGAGTAAACAATTAGTAGTGTTGACAGAAACTATCAAAAGTGAACACTGAATTTCCTGATTGGCAGTTAGACTTAAACCTGAGCAGGCATTTTCGTCTTGCAGCTCAATGACATCTCCAGGACATAAGCATAATCCAGTAGTATCATTTAGTTGTGTAGAATTTAGGGCTCAAAAAAGTGCTGTTCAGTTGTCCAGGGCAAGTGAATTCTCCTCCTGTGCAAATAACTTTTTATTCTCATTAACCCAATGGGCAAGAGGTTAGGCAACCTGTCTGCAAAATTAAATCATTAAAAGAGCCAACTTACCAGGTCAAGTAAAATTTGACAGCTACTACATGTAGTCTGAAGGGCAAGCTGGAATTCAAGTTTTATTTTGTCATAGTAGATTTTTTGGACACCGTCCAAGGGGAACAAGCTGCAATGAGGTTAGCCCTATGTTAAGCAGCAAACCCGAACAACAACAACTAGATCAGACCACAACACCGGGAACTACGTCCCCTACTCTTTGCGAAGGGTGTGTAGGTTCTTTGATGTCCCCTGCTATAACCATATAACACTGAAGATGCAGGAGATGGGGCCTACGATTTTTCCTCCTTATCCAAGAAGACTAGAATGTCTAACCATTTGCAAATGTAAATACAAAGGCAGCACATTCTCCTCAGTTATTTTAAGACCCTGAGGGTTGGTACGGTCTGAGGCTGGAACTCTCAACCTCCTGCACGGTAGTCCGACACTCTACCAACTGAGCTAACTGGTCGGTGGTTTTGAGGTCTGATCCACTACATACATACATGTACATTTGTGTTTTATGTAATGGCTAAATTGCTTTCAATTTTTTTTCAGGGTGAAGCTGGAGTACCTGGTCGCATTGGATCTCAAGGAGATAAGGTAATATAATAATAATGATGATCATGCCAACAAGACTACTATTCACTTAAGTAAAAAAAAATATGTGCAACATTCTCCCCTTTGCTGTGTGTATGTTCAATTCCTTCTATGAGTAAAGCTAGTTGTGTGATCAGTAAAATTCCCTCTGAGTAATCTTGATTTACTCCCAGATATGCACATACATGTACAAGCATGCAATGTTCAAAGTGATGATAATCAACTAAATCCTATTGGAAAACATTAATTCTAACTTACCTGTATAATAAAACTGTTGTGCTGCATTAACAAGCAACTAAATGAACTCCATTTCGCTCAATATGAGGTTGGCGTTATAAAGTAATGGATAAATCAAATTGATAAACTTCATGATGGTGAACTTGATGTTGATAAACTTGAGGCTTAAGGCCTTCATGTAGGTAATTAGAAAGGCAACATTCCAACCTATTTGTTAAAGTGGTACTATGACGAAAATTGCATTTTTCCCATTAAGCCATTTTAAACAGAACAGGTAGTCAGTATGAGAAGAAAAGTGCTGTTTACTATTTTCAAAAATCTCTTTTCATTCCAATTAATGATGTCATACACAAACAAATTTTGATCAAATATGAGGACAGAAGATATCTCAGCCAATTTGCATCAGAAATGTTTGATTCTTTGCAGAAAACTAAATGTGCTCCACAATACAAGCTCAGCTACTATGGCAACATACTTGGTTCCAGACCTCCCCAGTATTTAAGGCTTCTTTGGCCAACTTTGGCATTCCATTTTGATGTTTGCTAATGGTGCCTCATATGCATGATCCAGCATGCTTATAAATATGTTAGCTTGAGTTCATGGCCTGGTTTAGCTGAAAATCTACAACATATTGAATGTGGGTGGGCACTGGAAATGTGCAAGTTGCCATGGGAACAGATTTTTTATAGCAATAGCAGTGTTTCCTGTAGAACTATTAGCCTACCAAGTTTTAATGGTCTGTCATGCAAATTGGCCAAGATAGCTCCATTAATTTAATTCATTTGATGTTAGTGTGTAGTGTATTACCATTAAGTCATCAGTCATCTTATTGCATATTTTAAACAAATGTCTCCAGAACCAATGTAGATATTTGCAAACAGTAAACTTATTTTCTAGAATGACACAGTGTGTGCACATACATTGTTGTTCTTACAGTCTGCCACTGACTTCATTTCAAGAAATGCTATAATTTATTACTTTTGCTAATGTTACTTTTTTCTTAGAGGGCTTACAGTGTACAACAGTAGCACTCTAATCTTTTATCTAAGCATGTACATTTCCTTATGTTTAGGGAATGATTGGAGTTCCTGGATTTCCTGGCATACATGGCATACCAGTAAGTAGGTTGTGTGCATGCAGATTTTTGAATTAAAATTGATTGATTTATGAAGTGCCTATAACCTCTTCAGCCAATTTTTATTGCATTTTTCCAATTTCCTACCAAACTCAAAAAAATTTCTCTGCCTGTCAGAATTGTTCCTGCAGAGGTAGTGTTACACATTGTATATTAAACATTTTTTATCAGTTTGCTTTTTAAACGAGTGGTAAACCCGAAGCGTTGAAACGAAGTTTGTTATGGGGACTCCGATATGCAAATGTGTCACCCACTCACTCACTCACTCACTCAAGTGAATGTTATTTGTTAGTGTACTAGTTCATGTTAAACCTTAATTGTAAACAGACCAATACCTCCCTTTGGAGAGTAAGGCACAATAAAGATATAATATACTACTACTACTACTATACAGGGGAGTACTCACTCACTCACTCACTCTGGTGTAGACACTCTTCGTAATTAGTCGGGCCGAACGAGACCGCCCGAGCCTGACGTTGGAATGGCAACTGTGCAGTCCGAGCCCGGCAGCATATTGAAATAGAAACTGCACATCAATAAAATGAATGACGAGATCACACAAAAACAAAGAACTTTTGTGGCCATTCAGTGCAACAAATACCTGGTGTCGCAAAACATAAATTTGTTCAAGTATTGCAACTCGTAACTTGTAAATCCAATTAACCAAAACATATTGAAAATAGAAAAAAACTACACTTTCATTCATCACGAAACAGGCTTGTCGAGATGGAAGTGTAGTTTTTTTCTGTTTTTAATATGTATCACGCTCTACCTTAGTGTATCGAGCACTGTACTACGGAAAAACACTACGAAACACTGACTTCCCAATTAACCAAAACATATGTATTGTAAACAAGAACCAGATGAGACATTGATTATTATCAGAAGTGAATAGACATGACATCTTAGATAAAAGCCTTTTAAGAGCCCAAAGGAGATCGTGTAACAGTAATTTTAGTACAGAACGTCAAAGTTTAGATTCCGAATTACGACTGAAATCCTCAATGAAACGTATGACAAGTATTTGATGTTTCTTTAAAAATGTAAAGCGATCCTGAAAATTATTTTGGTTTCATATTCGACGAATTTACCGAGGTTGACCAGTCTATATGAGACCGTGACCAGCAGTCTGATAGTGCCTGACTGATCACAGATACTGGGCGATGTGATGCTCTGCACGAGCTCGGTAAATTCGTCTTAT
>OMLO01001814.1_pt1 | contig 16787 bp, 17 predicted proteins | sample 1674811 | NCBI WGS metagenome assembly OMLO01 (sample SAMN06265003, study PRJEB25207) | coral metagenome | isolation source: Coral host | place: Mexico:La Bocana,Puerto Morelos, Mexico | collected 2008-11-13 | reverse complement strand
AAGTGGGTTACAGTATGTCAGCTAAGTGGTTATAAGCCACCCCGTATCTGAATAGTAAATACCATATGTATATAGTATGTGAGCTATGTATATACTAACCCACCCGACCATCCAAGTGCCCAAGCAAGCCATGTCCGAGGAAGCTTGCTCCATTTCCTCTTTGTGCAGGTCTGGACAGCGTTGCAACCTTGAAAGCTCAGAACCAGGTGTATTTTCCGGGCAGTTCAAGGTCACCAATTCGGACTCGTCCGCGACCTCGGGCAGGGGAATTTGACCCAAGTTTTTCCTTGTCTCCCCTGACACAAAAAGCATTGTGTCCCATTGGCGCAAGAGATTGCAGTCCAAGGGATCCTCCAAACAGCCGGCAGTCATTCGGAGACATTCTCGAACATTCTCCCAGCGGTCCTCGCGGTCACGACTGCTCGTGACCGAGAGGATGTCAGCCACCAGCTGCGCTAGCAGCAAAATCAGCTGCTTCTCCACTTGAAAGCTCGCCATGCGGTGACACAGAAACCAAGCTGATCTTTTCTAGAAAGACTGCAGTATGCTGGCGAGTGAATTTGACAAATCAACAACAGCATGAAATTCCATGTGACGAGTACATAGTTTAATTTCATGAAATAAGGGCAAGAATTAGTGAATCTGCAATGGAAACCAACCAACGAAACATCACCAAGACAATTCATTTCTGATTTAAAAGGATTTCTGAAGCTAATCGATACGGCTTGCTGCGACATTGCTGGTTTTCTCGTCTGTTTTTTGCGCCGTGTTTGCCGCGGCTGGCGGTTTGGAGACCTCATTTCAAAAAACAGCTATGGAGCCTTTTTCTTAGAAGGAAGAACACTCTGAACATAAAATCTGAGGTTATAGTAAACAAGGATCAAACCGATTCGTGCTGTTCATGCGTTAGGATTTCAGTCTTCAAGCTCCAGAGCTGCACCTGGCGGTCTCCAAGGCTAGGTGGTCCAAACGACACTAACCCCAACCCTCGCAAAAGTACGATTCTGTGGTCACACCGGAAGGTCGACCAACACACTGCCCAACCCTTCTCTGACCCGAAGGTTGATGGAAGGGATATTAGCCCAAAAAAGGCTCGCCGTTGCAAAGTCGGCTACCATGGAAGCGAAGACGCCTCACTGTCTCCTTCTTCCTCCTCATTTTTCTTCTTTTTCTCTTTCTTTGCCTTCTTAGACGGCGGGTCAGAGCCACCATCTTGGTGCTCACCACTTGGTCTTTCAGAGTCTTTCTGCTTTGTTTTCTCCTTCTTCTCTTTCTTGGTCTTCTTTGCCTGGGGCTCGGCCACCCTGCTGTCGTCTTCAACTTGCACACATTCTGGCCGAAAATGCGTGCTTGCTTCCCTGCGCATCTCCGACAAAGCAAAATCTGTCAATAAGATTTCCAGCTTTTTCTGGTGTGTTTCGGTGAGGGCACACCCCCAAAAAGGTATGCGTTCGACGATGCACGCCTTGGCCAGACCAGCTTGGCCAATGCTGAGGTCTATCCTCGGATGAATGTGTTGGTTGCAACAATTACTTTTGAAGGAAGTGTTTAAAAAATCCCAAAATACTACCGAACATCAAATCGCAAAAAAAAATAAATACAGGATGGACAAGATCAATTTAGTTATTTGCTGTAAAGAAACACTCCTTTGCAGCTGTGCCCTTTCACCAAATCACTGTAAAAAGAAATTGGCAGCGCGTGCGCACTGAAAATTGATTCATCCTCTTGCACCCCGTCGGGCTGGGACTCTTTCTTGGTTTTTACCTCATCAGTGGCTTCAACCACGCGGCTGTGGCCAGGAATTTCGATTTTGTCAGTCCTGCAGCTGCAAAACGAAGTGCTAAGCCAAACATTGAACATACAGAACTGTATTTATGTGAGGGCTGTTCTAAATTCCTGCGCGCGGAAAAGGCCATCTTCGCCAGAAAAAATCATTCGCCAAACTTTCGCCAACCCCACGTTTATCTTTAGCGGTACATGTTGGCCAAGATTTTTAAGAAGAACATGGATGTGTGATATCCTCAAATTTGTTCCAGGCGTTTGATCCCTTGTCACACTTCATTCTGCGGCAGCTGCACTTAAACATTTACGGTCTGCTTTAAGATGTTGGTCCTTCGCTCGCCTTCATCGGCCAGTGCCAGTTCTAACACAACAAGTCCACAGTTTAGGCCACCTAGCTTTCGAGGGGAGGCCATCTTTCGCCAAGCTTTAGCTAAACTTTCAACGCTAAACTTTCGCTAAAAATCACCCAATAGTTTTTACAAAATGAAACAAACATAATAAACAATAAGTGCAAATATATCTCAATGCAAATTTAGACATGTGTACATGAACTTTCGCCAAAAAACTTTTAGCCAGAAAAAAATTCTTTCGCCCTTTCAGAAAAACCTTAGCCGAGACTGTTAATTGCATACCTAAAGACTTACGCAAAGGAAACCCCTTGTAAGTCTACGTATATAGGACAGCAGAATTTAATTAATGGGAATAACTGTTGCTACATTGTCCTGGGTCAAATTCAAATTCAGAAATTCAGGTCCTTGTCGCATGCCATAAGTCAGAAGCCTTGATTGCTTTGACTGGGCCAAAGACATCTGCGGTGCAATAGCCTTTGTGGTGTGGGTACTGCCTTTCTGGCACTGCATTGGTCAAATGCTGCCCCGAAGCCAGAATATAAGTACTGTAAGTCGAATAGGCTCCTCTCACACGCTTCTTGCGGTTCCTCACGGACTCGTCGTCAAAAGTCACCAGAAGATCTTTGATTTCAGAATCCATGTCTCCTTTCTTGGCCGTGGACAATCTGAACAAAGCCTTGCAATTTGATGTGGCTCTGTCCACCCCAGAATGGATCGCCACCAAGTCTCCCTCAGGAACTGTTGTTGCTTCCCCTTCCTCTGTGCGGCGTTGTGCGCCCCTGCCCAGCAAAGCACCGTGCAGAAGCTTTCGGAGCAAGCCGTTCTCAGGGTTAAATCGTTTCCTCAAGCTTTCTTGACAATTGGGGCCATAGGTTTCGCCTAAAAGATCTACATCTAAGTGAATCAGCACACAGCTTTCGCCCATGCTGCCGCGCAGATCTTTCAGGTTGCACTGAGACACGCCCAGTGACACCCCGTCGAGGGAAGTTGCCTCCACGGCGATCTGGCAATATGTTCGGACAACTTGATTTGCCACCGCTCTCCAATAGGCTGCGCTGCCTTGAGTGAAGGCAGTTGGCCCCTTCCTCAAAGTCAGAACCTCTGCCGCAGCATCGGTTGTTTCTTCCGCCTCCTCGCTTGGGGCTTCCCCTGCAGCCACCTTTCTTTCCGCCTCTTCGTTGGCCAAGGCATCTTGAATCTTTTTCCATTCAGTCGCAACACCTTCGGATTCCAGGATGGCTTCTGGTGACCCACCCTGCCGGCAGATTCCTCTCATGGCACTGTCAATTTTTTTGCAATATACCAGGGCCTGAAGGGGATGCACAAAAAAAACATGTGTTTCGGCGTTCTTCGCACATTGACTGAAAATAAAAACAATGACAAGATGACAAAGAAACATTCGGGCCTCGATGAGCTCAAAAATTTGGATGCCACTTTTGTTCAGACGTGCTTGCCATGACACGTTGTTGCCACCAGAGCTACTGCGATAGTCAAAGTGTGACTTCAGGGCCTCTTTCAAAAGACATCGGTCGTCTGGTGACACACCAGCTTTTGGTAGAGCCACGTCCAATAAGTGGTTTAAAACCTGAGCACGGCGTTGGCAATCAAAAAAAGTTATGAAACATGAATCACTCTCATTGCAGATTTGGACAGTGGACTGCATCTTCAAAACTTCAGTCTTTTTAAAATTAAAACGAGCCATATTATGCAATTAGTTACTACCCATCTGAAATTTACTTCCTTACTAAGAACACATTATTTCCATTTATTTCCCCCCACAAAAAAAAGATGGTGCAAATCATCGGGTATCATAATATAAGGGCCCTAAAAACTAAGAAATCTTTTGGGGGATGGCCATCTACATCGACAAAAAAAACCCTGCAGAATGCGGTTGTTGTCCTTACTTCTTTTTGCTGTGCTCGTTCAGGCTCAGTTGGTCGTCGGCGACCTTCGTCTAAAAACCACGTCACACTTTGCAAGTCACGTTCTTGGCACTGACTGCTCTGAGTCATTGGCCGAACTGCCTCAGGAATTTGGCCTGAGTCTCGTAGAACTCAGCCAAGCTCTCCGTTCGAGTAGGCCCTGCGGCCGGCCCTGGGGCCACGACAGGCGCTGGCGCCTGCGCGACAGGCACTGGCTGCTGCACACGCACTGGTTGCGCAGTGACGGGTGCGACTGCCGCGAACTTCGGCTTTGCCGCCAGTATGGCTTTAGCGGCTGCCACTGGCGCTGCGGCCTTTGCTGCTGGCGCAGCACTTGGAGCTGGACCTTCCTCTTCCGTGTAGTAGCTGTAGCTCGAGGAGTCATCCAACGCAAGCTCAGGCTGAGGAGCTGTAGGCTTGGACTTCACGTCGTCGGGCACGACCACCACTGCCTTCAACTTCTCCACCTTCGGCTTCTTCTCATTCTCATTGTCCCTCGACTTCTCCACCTTCGGCTTCTTCTCATTCTCATTGTCCCTGTGACCACGACGGCGGTGATCCTCTTTTTTTGCCTCCTCACGTCGCTTCGGTTCCTTGTCCTTCTTCTTGTCTCGCTTCGGCCCGGACTTGCCCGAAGGCTCCTCCGCAGGGCTGCGGCTCCTGGCAGAAGCTGCATAGCTCCGTTTGCGCTCCTGACGCCACTGGTTTTTCCATTGGCGGTCGGCTTTTTTGGTCGCCTCAGCCCATGACATGCCGTCATTGTACAGTTTGTAGGTGGCGTGCTTCTTACTGTACTGAGAGTGCATTGCCAGGCCTGCTTTGCCTCCCTTCACCCAATTGTTGCATACCTTGCACTGGACTTCATCCTCATCGTCGTCTTTGGCTGGCCACGCTTTGACTCCGCGACCCGGGGCCTCACTTAGACGCAAAGGCGGGGCCGGGGCTTCATCCACCTTCGACTCCTTGGTCTCTTCAAGGTCTTCCGAATCGGCATCCTGCCGCTTCAGTTCAGCGATATCCGCAGGCGAAGTTGACTCAGACACGCTCACTTGGCGTACGCCCGGAGGCGATCTTGAAGCAGACTGACTGCGACGCTTCTCCCTCTTCACTTTTTTATACTTCTTTTTATGCTCCCTGGAGCTTCGAGCCTGAGACCGGCTCGGGGATCGCCGGTCCCGGTTCCCCTTAGGCTCCTCAGAGCGTCCTCGACTGCGCCTCTCTGACCTCGTCGCCATGCTGCGCCTGACAGACACGCAGGGTGAAAATGAACATGTTTTATGATGTATTTACGGTTACTATTATTATGAAAAAAATATACACTATGATGTGAATGTTTGCAGCCCGCAGGCTTCAAGCCCGTAGGCTGTGGCCCTCAGGCCTTCGTTTAAATAAGCCCGAAGGCTTCAAACCCGTAGGCTGTGGCCCTCAGGCCTTCAAGCCCGAAGGCTTAAGCCCGAAGGCTTCAAGCCCGCAGGCTGTGGCCCTCAGGCCTTCAAGCCCGAAGGCTTCAAGCCCGCAGGCTGTGGCCCTCAGGCCTTCAAGCCCGAAGGCTTCAGCCCGTAGGCTGTGGCCCTCAGGCCTTCAAGCCCGAAGGCTTCAAGCATAGGCTCAAGTTTTCAAGCCCGTACGCTGTCCCCTTATTATATTACAACAGGGGGTTTAATTTAAAAAGAAACCCAATGCGACGACGAGCGCAAAAAAACTAGTAAAAACCTTCAAACGGAAAAACTGCGCACCTTCAGACAGCTAGGGGCTGCGGAAACTCCAGGCGGGCAAGCAGGCTTGAGTGTGTCAACGAAAACGGCTGCAGATTGAATGCACATGCTGGAATCTTGGCCTAGCTCATATTAGTCACGTTGACTCTTAAGTCAAAGACGACGAATTGAATTTTTAATTTACTTCAAACCTTGCAAACACGAACGCCACACTTCCCAACCTTCGAATGCAAAAAACTGTTCTCAATAAAACCGAAAATAATAGTGGTCCCCCCAAATCATCGATTTTAATAGGGTTTTCTATTGTAAACTAGCCATTTTATGGTACCCCTATTATTTTTGGAAACACCAAAATAAAAGCCGAGGAACTTTGAGTTTCATCTCAAAAAGCTGGATGTAGCCGCAGTGATGCTTATCTCCTGACAGGCTGCCTTTCGTAATATCGCTCACCTTGACAATGTCATGAATCACCCAGTCATGGATGCATTCCAGCACCCACTGCCGTGTTTGACTGGATGCTGGTTTGGTGGCGATGCAGCTCAGTTTGCTCATCTGATGGAAGGGGCTTTGGGTCCCAAACAATGCTTCAAGCTCCATGAGAAGCTCTACACAGCGAGAGCAAGACAGCACTGACTTCTGTGCTGTCAAAGCCTGACTGATGAAATTTGCGGACAACGATCCGCTGTCATCTTCCTCGCCACCTTTGGACTTCTTAGTTCCGCCTACAACTTGTTGCAGGCCTTCTTTCAGAAGTTGAGTACTCAACTGCGCAGCTGTCAGTTTTGTGTTAGAGGAAGCCTCCAAAATACCTTTGAACTGCGCTATCTCCATGCTGGCCTGCATCGCTGTACGTGTGAGGCTTTCGTGCTCTTGCAACACAGCCTGCCTTTTGTTGAAGGCCAGCTTCCAAAGCTCGCTTTTCCCAACTCTGTTGAACGCGGCTGGCACTGAAAGAAGCACGGCTTTCCATTTCAACTTTTTCTCTGACCATTCAGAAGCATCCGAAGTAGAGCTTAGCCTCAGTGGAAAGCACAGGAAATATCATTTGATTTGAACACACCTGTTGTCAAGAGAACATGAAAAATGATCAAAAAATAGGCAAATAGTTCAATGCCAGTAGCCGGATAGCAGCAGCGCATGCATGCAACATGCTGCGCAAAAGCTCTTCGGGAGACACCATTTGGAGATTGTTCGGAACAGGCGTCAAGTCACTGTCGGAGCAGGCGATCTCAATCATCCTGTCCGTAGTAAATCGGGGTTCAAAGCTCGGGCCATATGTGTACAGGCTCAGGTCTTCTGTCCTTTTTCTCGCCATGGGTATGCCGGGAGTGGATGGCGACAAAGCGTTCAACCAAAAAGCACTCACAGAGGCTCTGTACACTCCGTGCTGACTAAAAGATGTAGCCGCTTTCACATGACAGTAGACCTCCTGGACCCCACTCTCCACACCAGCACCAATGGTCAAGGGCGCAGCTTTGGTTAAATCAGAACCGAATTCATTCAAAATTGAACCCAAGTCTTGTTGGGTTGAAAGCATAATACTCCCGATTCGTCGCATCATTCAATTCCGAATCAGTGCGGTGCTCTGATGTTTGAGGGACAAAACTCCCCCCCGCCGCTCGCTTTTTTGGCTTGGCTTGCATGGCCTGCACTTGCTTCTGAGATTTCTCGGCCACTGCTGTTGCAGATTGTTTACGGGCTAAGGACGCTTCAGCCTTGGTCTGCTGCAATTGTCTTTTGACATCTTGCTCCGATTCACCCCCGGCAACGCGGGATTCAAGTTCCCGTTGTTCTGCTTTGTTTAGTTTCCATGCAGAAACGTTCTTGATCTTTACTGGCTCCGCCATGGGTCCTGGTTTTCTGCGATAGCGAGCCAAACAGTTTGCTGCGGCGTATGCATTCTTGTGTTCCTTGGCATTGAATGTGAGCTGTCCTTACCAAACTGATAAAAAAACATAAAATGGAAATCTGGACAGGAACTGCCATAAGCAGAAGGCGACCCAATATACGGAAAAATGATAAAAACGTATGATGCTGCTGTATGGCACGCAAACTCAAAGGACAAGGTTGTTGCCAAGCAGCGTTCACTATTACGTGTCAGGTCAAGTAACCAATACTCCCATTGAGTCTATATACATCAAACACAAGTAGATATTAGACTTGTATTATCAATCTGTACTGGCCCACGACGAAAAAAACACAGGCACAAATTCATAAAGAAGAGTCGTCTACGGCGTATGACGCATATTAGGCAAAGAGTCATTTACGGCGTATGACGCATCATCACAATCACCAGCATTGTCGTCATGGTCTTAGCACCTTCGTCGTCGTCATCCTCGCTGATAAATTATCAACTTAAATCATTCCCATGTGATTAAAGTCATCGCATCATCAAGGTCATCATCATCCTCAACATCATCATTATCATCATCAATGTCAATTTCTTATTCATCATCTTCGTCATCATATACCTGCGGTCGTCATCGAAATCAATTTCTTTGGAAATGGTAATCGCCATCAGCAAACAAGACTCAATAAAGCAGTTGTGCTGTTCTTTCACATCATCACCATCATCATCACGATCATCAACATCATCATCCTCATCACCAGCATGATCCTCCTCCTCATCATCATCATCACCATCATCATCATCATCATCTTCATCATCATTGTCATGATCAGCATCATCATCATCATCATCATCATCATCACCATCATCATCATCATGAAAAACACTTACGCAACCGTTCAACGTCGCAACCGCTAAACGTCAGTGGTCTCAAACGAGATGGACCTTATGGGTCCCTGCCTGGGCTGGACTTGGGTAAGGGTGAGGGGGAACGTAACTTCATGCCAGCGTTCACTGGGGAGTGGGTAGGGGAACTTCCCCTAGTCCTTACTCGGATGTTGCCTGGGCTGTTGTTGGGTAAGGGGGGGGGGTCTTGTGTTAAGGGCCCGGGTCCCGTTTGCGAACGTTATCTGTTCGGGGGTCTTCCCCTAGTGCTTACCCGGAAGTTGCCTGGGCAACCTTTGGGTAAGGTATAGGGGTCTTTCCCCTACCCCTTACGCGCCGAACGTTGTGTTCTTCTCACTGGGTAAGGTGCAGGGGTCTCCCCGAAAGTTTTTCTCGCACTTTTGTGCCCTCGATGTTTAGACGGTGGTCATGCTTCTGTGCTAACTTCGCGCAATGGCAACTATGTACTTGTGAAACAATCGCTCGCTTAGTTGAGCGCTGCTTTCGCCCACAGGCACATTTAACCAGAAATCATGGCGATTGCCTAATCTTGTCAAACCGGAAGCATCAAGACCAGTCCTCAAAACAAGTGAAAGGACATTCAGAGACATTGCGTCTCCAATCGCCTCAGGGACGGAGTTCTTCGGTAACTTTTCTTCCTCGGCTGATTGAACCATTGATTTCAACACTTGGGGCGGGACACTCTGGAAGCGTGCGGCTTCAAGCACTTTGAGTCTCCGCTTCAGTTTTGGAATGTAATAACCCATCGACTTCAGCCTGGATTTGGTCAAGCAGGGGCACACATTCTTCGACACAGACTGAAAGGTTTTTGATGCTCCGATGTCTAAGACATACCCTTTTGTCATGTACTTTTGTCCCAGCTGAGCCTCGTAGTAAGGCAAGGAAAGGACTTCGGAACCAATGTCATTTTTGTCTAGGAACCAATGCAAATCAGTGTGATCTTTCCGGCCGTCTGGCAAGAAAAATTCTTGGACTAAAGACTCCGAGGCCACTGCAAGCACGTACACGCGTGGACGTGATTGTGGCACACCATAATCCTTGCAATTCATCACTTTGAACTTAATCTGGTAATCCAGTTGTGTCAAAATTTTTTCCAGGAAATTCCATATTTTTTGCGTTTCTTTTGCAATATGGACGCAACCTGCTCCAATACAACTACCCTGGGACGTTTGGTGGCAATGTATCGAAGGCCCTCGAGTGTAACAAACCCTCTCAGGTCCTTCACACCTTTCTTTTTACCGAGGTTGCTATAGCTTGGACATGGGTATCCTGCCACGTACAAGTCGCAGGTGGGCGCGTCACTGTGGGACCGAGCAGTCATGTCGTCATAGTGGATATTCTGGGTCATATCCACGCAACAAGCTTTCGCCGCTGCTGCATGCAGAGTCTTCTTTGTCTCAGAAATCTCGCAGGTCATCACAGATTTCACACGTCCCTGCAAACCCAGCATCGACAAAGCTATCAGATCTGATCCATATCCAGAGCAGTCCGAACCACATCTGATGTAGCCTTGCTTTGGCCTTGGCCACTTTGGCAAGCGTTGTTTCCAAGATGAGGCTAAGGCATTGATGTCACGTACAGCTTCTCCAATGCGATCATTGCAGCCCTGAGGCTCCTGACCTCTTTTCAATTTGTGCTTCCTCACTTTCATGTTTGGTGGCGTGCGATCATTGCACCCCTGATCTCTTTTCAACTTGTGCTTCCTCACTTTCATGTTTGGTGGCGTATGCACCAGGGCATGCAGTCTTTAAACTTTGAGCCTCAGGACCTGCGGTCGACTATACTGGCATGTGAAATTGAAAAAATAAACGTTCTGACAGTATGTGATTATTATTATTACTGGTGGCAAACTAGACGCTGCCCTGGCAAACATTTCTTTTCGTCGCACTTCATCATCCCACACCGATTCCCCTCAGGCAGGTTCATGTGACTTTACAGTCTGGCGCTGGAAGGCCATGACTAAGGTGCTCAGTCCTAGTTTTGTCAGTCTCACTCGGATTCTTTAACCCAAGCACTGGCATCAACCTTAAGAAACTTCTTCGAAACCCAGGCCACGAATTCGCAGCCATCCATTTTCAAGATGCGTGACCGTCTCATTGGCTGCATCTCTTCATGCCTTCCCTTTAATAGCAAAGCAACATTTCTGAAAGCCTGGCTGCGGCGTGTGAGTTCATCCATGGCAACGGCTTTCCATCCTTGCCCGCAGGCCTCGCGCAGAATGAGGGTCAAACCAGGCTCTGTTGCCTTGAAGTTGTCAGTAACGTACACAAACACAGGGTGATCCACCCCACGTTGATAAGACAGCTTCACTCCAGCACCACCCTGCAGGATTGCAGACGACATAATGACTCTTCCAAACAAAGCTGCCACGGCTTGGTACTTACGACCTATTGCGTTGATGTCATTGACAAGCAGCAACGATGCTTCTTTCAAATCCTCGGGGCAAGGCAGGGAGGTCGAAATTGAAAAAGATATATGTTCTACCACGCATCTATACCAAGATTTCAATGAAATTATTAAAAAAGATTGACAGGATGCATCTAAAAAACTATAGAGTTGGAATCAAATCAAGAAGGGGGTCGGTGGTGGTTCGTCGAACGCCCACTGCTTGGAGACACTGGCGGCCTGGGTCTTCTGCATCGATAAGGTAAGCACAGGGCGGCAAATCTTCCACAGCCCATGACCTTGTTTGCTTTGTCAAAGTCATATTGACAGCTTGTGTCCGAATCTGGTATTGCTTGGCGCGTTTTGCATCATTAGACGCATGCGTAGCCAACCTCTTCGCCAAAGATTTCTTAGCTGCGCAGATGTCCAAGACATCTTCTTGGACCAGCAGTCCATTTGCCAAAGCATCAACTTTCCGCTTTTTGCCCTCATTGTCTTGTCGTTTGCATTCCTTTTGACCACTTTCAGGCAAATCTCTGGGAAGTACAGTCCGAGGTGGCGTGGTCAACTCGTCAGCTGCTTTCTGCACCGCCGCTTTCCGGTCCCTCATCCATTGCTTCTCAGATTTCTTGGCCTTAGCATTTTGCACGCCTTTCCGCCCACAGTCAAGGCGAACATGCCTTTCAGATGTCCGAGATTTCCCGGTCTTGGTGAGTCGCGAGAAAATAGAGCGGGCATGTTGCAGAAGTTCCTCTTCTTGAGATTTGTCTATTGTGCTGCCAATGACGGCTGACAGCCGTCTGTCATTATCTGGAGTAGAGCTTGCCAGCTCAATTGGCGATCGTTTGAGCTGGGAAAAACATTGTTCCACCCCGGAACTGGACCCAGTGAAAGCCAAGAAAGCAGCCACGACCTGCCCAAAAAATTCCAGGGGTTAAAAAATATTTCACATTAACACAGACAACGCAATAACATAAATAATGCGAGAAAGTTAGTCCCTCAACCAAAACATCCAAGCCTTGAAGAGAGCGTCCTGAGGGTACTTGGACCGGAGTCTACGATCTTTTGCTCGCAGCAATGCATCAGCCCACAAGCACCGGTTGCCTCGCCCTGACTGGGACTTAAGGCTTTGCAGGCAACATTCCAACGTATTGCCGTTTCAGCTCATCACGGTCCACTTCCAAAACTTGGGCCAGTTTTCCCAAGTTTGCTTCCAGCTGCTTCCCATCCTTGCCTGCGCACGGATGAAAAACTTCAAAAGCACCCAGAAAATCCCAGGAGGGAAACTCCACTGTCAGAGTCGCTTCTGCAGTGGTGACCCATTCCTGGCAAACACACACGACTGCAATGTGAAACAACATGACCAAATTAAACGAATAAAATAGCAAAAGGCCAAAATTCAAAAAAGCGTCCTTGAATACTTGGACTGCACGGCGTTTATCATCCTCTGTAATCTTAACTTCCACGGCTCTTCCATCAACAAGAATTTGGAATGGACCTCGTGCTGCTACATCCACGACTGACTTTGTAAAAGTCGGCAGGGCAAAGACCTGTTCCTGCAAAAACAACGCTTGCGCAGACAGCATGAATTTACGAGCTTCCATTGTCAATTCGCTGATGTCAGATTCTGATTCTGAATCACAGAATCTTGTAAAGTCATTGCATATGGCAGCTGCGTCAGCAGCAAGTCCTAGCAGGACAGCTTTGTAGCCACAAAAATTCTTCAAAAGTTTGGACGCCCAAACCCCTGAAGAATCGCGCATGTTCGCAATCTTGTGGCTCAGCTCCAGCATATGTCTCATTTGTTTGCAAATGCGGCCGAGAGGCTGCAAAAAGCTACTGAACCTATGTTTCGCAGCAGCCATGCTGCCACTTGATCCGGCATTTGACTCTTCAACTTCGTTTCCTAGATTTTTTTTCTCTAAAATTTCTTTCCACCAGGTGCTGTACAAAGTCGAATGTCTCAGCTTTTGAGCAAAGCTGTCCTTTCCACTGATGTATTCCTCCATAAGGCTTTGAATTTCACTGTGGCTGTCAAATGATCGGCTTAAAAGCCTGGTGCTGGCGTGAGCTATGTCACGGGCCACGATCTTGATACCTGGAAAATCACTCGCACGCAAGCCAGTGCTTGCATATGGCCGACGGCCCCTCAAAATATCACTGGCAAGAAGTTCATTTGCAGCGGCATCTGTGACTACAATGGTAGTCTGGTCACGGATGCTTTTTTCCAACTCCTCATCATACTTGGCCTCAGACGCTGGGCAATGGCGAGGTGGGCACTTCATTGGCTGGCAGAACTCTCGAACAGCCTCGATGGTGCACTGGGCCAAGTTGTCTGCATAGCCTTCAGTGGATCGAAGGCCAATGACACCTTGCACCACTTCGAGGTTTGTACGAAGGCAGGCTCGGAATCGAATCAACAAACGACCCTTCCTTTCATCCCTCATGAGGGAGATGCACTGAGCGTCCTTCAGCCATTGTCGGCTCTTTTCAAGCACAGCTTCACTGATTGCCCATCTCATTTTATGTTTCTTGTCAGAAGATGAGCCCCCATCCCGGGAGCTGCCGCCTTGTTTCATCTTGGAAAAGGTATCTTTGAAATCGGCCATAGGCGGTGCAAACACACTACTGGCAGCAGACCCTTCGATGTTTTTTTTCGCTGCTTCCTCTGCCAAGACGTGGCTTTTGCATGCTTCGTGCTTTTTGAGTTTCCATGGCGCGATGTCATAAGGGTCCATCTCGAATTTCGCCCATGGGCCATCAGTCCCGGCAAGGGCACAAAATGCACACCCAACCCTCGCATTCTGCAACTTCCCTTTGCCTTGGACGGAAATCTGCAGCCATTTCTGGCTCTTGAGATGCGTTCGCCATGTCCGTTTCTGACGGTGCCAATGGCACAAAGCGCATTGATCACCTTTCAGTTTGCAAGACTTTGCGTGCTGGCTAACCAGCTCCGGCCGCACTAAAGGCGGTTTTCCCATTATGCCCCTTTAAAAAAAATGCTAGCAAAAAGGTTTGGAAGTGATCTTGCAAGGTAACCAACACTACTCAAATTGAAGTACGTAAATGACGTGTTGGATACTGACATATTTGCATTGAATACAAAGCTGCCAGCAAGCTCACAGGCCGTTTCCCCCGACCCGCTTTAAGCCAGACGAAAAAAAAGCAAGTGAATGAAAAAGCAAGACCGCAAATGGCGCAGCTACAGCTCAGAACAAAAAATGGCCTTCATGTGGGCCATGTGTATGACAGAATATTTTTATACATACATATATATAAGTTTATTTATATATTTAGATAGATTTCAAAATATCTTATAGTATTCATTTTAATACTGACACCAAACATGTAAAATATCATGTATCAATGTGGTGCGTATATCGGACCAAGAATATGTAACGATCATTATTATTGCGAAAATCTCCAAAAATCTTTTGGGCCATCGCTCCGGCAGAAATACTTCGGCATGTACCTGCGCTAGCCTATAATAGGGCCTTTGAGCTCCGCAGAGCAAGCCTCGCAAGGCCTTACGCTCCGAAGAGCAAGCCTCGCAAGGCCTTTGGCTCCAAAGAGCGGCTCCGCAGAGCAAGCCTCGCAAGGCCTTTGGCTCCGAAGAGCATTGTCATTAAAAACGACTGCAGGCGCTACACTTAAAAAACCAGAAGCCGGCGGACTAATCCGCACGGTTCAGAGCTTGTGGTCCAAGCCTCCACGCCCCTCAGGCTTGGCTTGTGGCCAAAAACCCTGCCCCGCAGGGCGCCCACACATGGTTTTTTATTTTTTTTCAGCTAAGAGATTGGACTCAAATGTAAAAGGTCCGGATGCGCGAGCTGCTTCTTCTGCCCTTGCCCAATCTTCATCCAAATCAAAAGACTTGTCCTGGTTCTGGCTGCCGACAAACTGCAATGATCGGAAAGGAGGGGGTCCCTTCGGCAAGATCGGCGCTTGTCCACTACTGGCGCTTCCATGTGTCGGCGGTGACTTCGGTGTTGCTTCCATGGACATCCTGTTCTTGATTTGACGAGCAAGGCCAGCTTTGCAGTCGCAAACCCTTTGCTGAATGTCCCTGATATCGTTGCCTACCCTGCCCAATTCATCGGGTGTGATTCGAAGCTCACGCAACAAATCAGGCGAGATCTCGAGGGTCTCAGCAGCGTCGTCAAAGGCTATGACGCTCTCTGTTATTACGTGATAGATTCTGGCTAGCTGCTCCAATTTGTCGACTGCCGCCATGGCTCAAACGGTGGGTGGGTTTATCTGAGAGCCACGAGTCCTGGCAGGCATGAATGTTATGCCTGGGATATTTCTGATAATGAGATCTTGCAACCTTCAAACTTCACGCCTTGACTTTCCAACCAATGCACTCAAAAAAATCCAATTAATAATACTACTAATATTAAATCAGAATTTAGAAATAGGTTCAAATCTGGACCTTCAAATTAAAGAACCTCCGAAATACCAAAAACCGTCCAAGCAGAACCGTAGTAACATGGAAATTCCTTATCTAAAATGGATCTAGATTTGAAACCTCAAAGTCTGAAGTCTCGATTCTATTCGCCTATTCCACGACGTGCTTCTTTTATCGTTCCTGTTTTACGCAAACTTAGATGGAATATGCTTTCGGGCTCCACCAGCCATCGTCGTCAGAATTATTATTGCGAAAGTCCACATGTTCATCATCCAAGAACTCGCCTAACTCGGATTCAGCAGTTTCATATGCTGCGTCCGGCAAGTCAGACAACAAAAAAAAATTCGCATCCGTCTGACTTCCCTGTGATTGAAAGGTCGGGCTGTCAGCTCGAACTGCCTTTGAAACAAAACGACCTGAGGGCTTCTTGCAGATCTCTGCTGAGGGCTGCTGCTTAGCTTTGCGCTTTGCGTTCCAACGATCCCAGCCAGATTTTCCACTACGGGTGCCACTTCTCCGCGGCCAGTTGGACTTCCCGCTCTTTTTTTTCGCCTTAGCCTTGCACGTCGCCTTACAGCGAGCTTCCTGAGCATTGCGAGCTTCCTGAGCATTTTGCTGCCCCGAGGGGCTAAAGACTTGACTGCCTCGCGACCTTGCGGACGCAGCATTCGCACTGCTGGTGGCGCTGATGTCCTGATCTTTTTTCATCGTCGTCGTGGTGCCCTGGTCCTGATCCTTTTTCATCGTCGTCGTGAAAACTCGAAGCTTTCAAGTAAACGCGACGAATTAGCTGAAATCTTGGGCCTTAAAACGCTTCACCATTAAAAACTAGGACTAATTAATTATTACTACTACTGCTACTGCTACTACTACTGCTACTACTACTATTATTATTATTAGTACTACTACTAATCCCTACTACTAATCACTATTACTACTACTAGTACTACTACTACTACTAGTACTACTACTACTACTACTACTACTACTACTGCTGCTCTGAAAACGCGCGGCGCGCTCAAAACGCGCGGCGCGCTTACTACTACTACTACTACTTCTACTTCTACTTCTACTTCTACTAGTACTACTAAGCTACTACTACTACTACTACTACTTCTACTAGTACTACTACTATTACTACTACTAGTACTACTACTACTATTACTTTGAAAACGCGCGGCGCGCTCAAACCGCGCGGCGCGCTCGCTACTACTATTACTACTACTACTACTACTACTACTACTGCTACTAGTACTACTACTACTACTACTCCTACTACTGCTACTATTTCTACTACTACTACGACTACTAGTACTACTACTACTACTACTACTACTACTACTACTACTACTAGTACTATTACTTTGAAAACGCGCGGCGCGCTCGCTAGTACTAATACTACTATTGCTACAACTGCTTCTATTGCTACTACTACTACTACTACTAGTATTACTACTATCACAACTACTA
>OMLO01001813.1_pt1 | contig 16789 bp, 12 predicted proteins | sample 1674811 | NCBI WGS metagenome assembly OMLO01 (sample SAMN06265003, study PRJEB25207) | coral metagenome | isolation source: Coral host | place: Mexico:La Bocana,Puerto Morelos, Mexico | collected 2008-11-13 | reverse complement strand
TATCTCTGGCCGAAACAATGTAAGTGTTCTTCACAGTCGTCGTATTTTTGGTTTGTTATTTATTTATTGTAATATATCTTTTTTGCTGTTTGCTGTTTTAGTTTCAACCCACGCTTAAAGTATTAAACTCTCTTACAAGTTCAGTGGTGTTGTTATTAGGCCAAGAGTCTGCCTTTTTTGAAGTTACAAGAATAATAGAAATATAATGACTGACGCTTGGATGGTTGTGTGCTGGGAATAATTAATATGAAAGGCGTATTTCAATCATCTTTCTTTGAAGTGCCATATCACTAATAAACCCCGCTCTTAAGAAGGTGCTATAATAATCAATTCGGACGTTTCACAAATAATCGATTTTCTATTTCTAATCACTCCTTTACCACAAACTAGACTTTTATCAAGTGTCCCGTCTTTACTCACGCGTTCCACCCTAATTTGCAGGGGTGCCACAGGAAATGGAAAGGGGCAAAAAAATTATTGAAGATCAGGGAGTTCCAAGTCAAATAATTATATTTCGAGTCGGGGAGGAAACTAACATTTGGAATGAAAGTCAGGGAAAATGGAAATTATAACATTGCCATTTAATGCCATTGACGGCTGAAAAAAAAAGAGAAGATACTTCGGGTCACTGTGACCTAAACGATGTTTTGCCACGGTTTTTTTAATGAAAAGGGAAACTCATCCGTCGAAAATGAAAATGAATGGGTCGGAAGGACGGCTTTAAAGGCAGGCTGGAGGTCGCTACTATATGTGACATTTTGCACTTGTTTTATAAGGAAATCTAGGAAAAAGTTCACTGAGCTGAGGAATTTTGAATAATGATGTCTGTAACAATGCTTTGAGCCTTGTCTCCCGGTCCCTCCTAGCCGGCGCGAACGTTTCAAATAAAATCTGGCTTCAAAAAAATAAGACGTGGATCAATACGGGCAGACATTCTGACCCAAATTTGCTGAATCTCGTGTTTTTGGGTCCATTTGACGCGCAGTGAAGATTGTACACCAGCTACCCGTCCGTCATATTTTCAGCTGGCTTTCAATACAATTCTCAGATGATTTGACGTAAACGTTTGTATATCTGCATCAATAACGTTTGGTTTGAGAATCAGACTTATTTGGAGATAGCTTTATCCAAATTTTAAAAAGTCGTTTGACATTTCAAAATAAGCCGAAAGGAAAAGGGAATAAGAGGTAAGCAATATTTATCATCTTGGTTCCATTACGCATGTGGGAGATGACCCAAAAAGCACAGTGTCATTTAGTTAAATTGTTATTTTGTTTCCATGAAATTAAATTTTTTGTCACAGGTACAAAATTTAAAAAATCTTAGCAAAACCGAAAATATTGTACAAAAATATACAAAATGTCTGCAAGATTCCGGGTTCAGAAAAGAACTTCGAATGACGTAAAAATTTGAAATTATGTCCAAAAAACTGCACATGCAGTATTATTAATGAGGGAGTAAGGGAAATTATAGAAATGATTTAAAATATCCCAAACAGCCTTTTGCGATTTCAGTAGAAACTTTCAATTCACGGCATCACGTTTTTCAAACATAATATTTGACTTACACTGCTCGTTCTGTTCGTCAGACGACACCATACAAACCACAAGCGTCAGATAGAAGAAACACTGGAAAGAAAGCATGCTTTGACACGATGTAGATGAGGTATCAGACGAATTCCAAAAGGTTCCTTCCAGTAAGATTTTCTTGCGCAGTCTTGAGATTTCCTGTTTATAACTTGAGGGTGACGCGTTTTCGTGCTTTGAAGTAATTCATTTTTAACCTCTGACGCAGATTACTAGTAGGTGCCAAGCAACAATGTCGTGTTTGGAAGAATTTAAATTGATGTATCCCATAGCCTCCAAAATTAGTCCGACTTCTTTGTTGTTTCAAAAGATTCTTGTCGATGTCCTTGGTAAACAAGGGGTTTTTTGAGGTGCGTTAAAAAGCTTTTTTCTTTATTGTTTTCTACAACTAAGTGAAAACTGAGACCCCATTAGCGTTGGATGAAGTTAAAATTGCTCTCTTTTGAATAAAACATGAAGCCTTAGAGACGGTGAATTAAGGTTGATATGTTTTCTAGTACCTATCAGCTTTTGAAAGGCAAAAACAAAACAAAAAAGAAATGTGTTTATACTGTTGAAGATGTCTGGCTTCAAGATGACTTCCGAGTCAACAATTTTTTATCCGTTCAAAAAGTCAAATTAAGAAGTAATAGAAAGTTGATTAGAAAAATACGAATTTGTTAAAACGACGGTCACACAAAGGAACACCAAGAAAGCAATTACCCACGCGCCATGAAATAGCAGACATTACTGGAACACCAGCAAATGATCCGGGAACCACTGAGTATAAAGACCCCGGTTCTACTAATAAATAATCCGTGAGTTGCAGTCTTCTTGCCACATTCATGCAAACTTAAGCCGTACCTTTTTCAACCAATCAATAATCTCACTTTGTCGTTTTTAATTTGCGTTCACTGAGATGTTGTTTCCATAATTGGCTTTTACCGTCAAAGATACAAAAAAGATAAAAAAAATTGTTATATTTCAGTCGTGCTGTTAATTACTAAACTGATAATGGTGATTTTTATAAAAATCTGAAAGCGAGCCGTTACAACCCCAGCCGAAAACTTAATTCAATATGTTTATAGTTTTGAAGCAAGAAAGAAGATGCATGAGGCAAATAGCTGATATCACTTCGGCTTCGCCAAATAATTGATCTGCTCGCCACTGACAAATCACGATATTTTGCTCAACCTCGTCCTGCTTTGAAAATATCCAAGAGGAAAGACTTTCGTGTCTCACTGAACCTGATGTACCCGAAGCTTTTTCTTGGAAATAGGCTACCTCTCTAACATGGCGTAGAGCATCGGGGACGTCAGATAAAAGTAATCACTTCCAGGTTGAAGATTGACCGAAATATTTCTTTTGTACTTCACGGTTATGAACTGGGCAACCTCGGTCCCAGACTTTCTCCACTTTGCCTCCTGTAGGTCGAGGAAAAAAGAGAGAGAGCCTGGAATAGAGGTTGCGAACCAGGTTTGATCTACACCGTGACGTTGTTGACAAAAGGCTGCGACATCTTTTACAAAGGCTTCCGCTTTTCTTCGTTAAGATGTACAACATTTATGTGACTAACAATTCATTAAAGAGCGTCTACGTGCGCCTACACAGTCGAAAGATTTCCACTGTGAACGAAAGTTTTCATCATGAGTTGGAGAGGCTTAGCCGGGGACGCGAAAGTCCAACGCTCGACTCGCAGCCAGAACAGTCCGTAAATTCATATTTGGTGCGATGGGGATTCTGCAACATTCCGGCAAGAGTAACGATACCTTTTCCGACTGAAGTGCATAATGATAAACCCGGCCGTATGTATGCGTCTCTTTATGCCCACTCTAAGTTGTGGGTAATGGACTATGAAGTGAATTGTGCCAGGTATGGATGCCTATCTATCGTCAAGGCAAGCGCAGTGACACACACGCCACCGCAAGGACAAGAAGAACTTTATGTTAGCCAAACCAACCCCAGTCCGGTGTGGATCCCAAGAAGAACAGGGGACTCACCTTTACCGAGAGTCCCTATCATTAAGTCTGGCATTGATGGAGAAGAAGGTGATCTTTATTTCGGTAGATCGTCAATTGGCGGCCTTAAACCTTGCAAAGTCACCACAAAGGTGGTTAAATATGCACCTGTGTTCGACTGTTGGAGTACAACCAGTGGCGAGAAGGTATTAAGTGGTGAAATCCTACAAGACACTGGCCATGAACTTGTTCGAGCAAAGATTGATGACCCTGTACCTCCCAATGCTGTCATTGCCGGTTTAAGTGAAACCGATGGAACACTCTACCTTGGAAGGGTTGGGGGAAGCATTCCGTGTGCAGTCAGCACCGAGAAAGACAAAATTAAGAATTTTTGTTTCTATGCGGCTGGAGTCAAACAGGTAGAAAGCGGTGAGATTGTTGTACTGACGAAGTAGATACAACTAGTTTATCAGTTGTGTGGAAATTATTGTTCTGATGATCATATGCATTTAGCTCAAGAACGTTTTCAGCGAAGGTGTACGTAAATAGGGCTTTATCTTTTCTCTTAATTTACGATCTATTTCCTATAGTCTATATTTTTTTAATAAAGCACGAGTATTAGGATCTTGCACTCTCAAAAAAGCAAACAATTAATGGAGAGGCCATAGCTAGTACTTGTATATGAACTGAACTAAACTGCGTTGAACTAAGTTACGTCACGCAGCTTTTTATCACTAAGATGAAATTAAACAGCTACATTGGGGTAGCTTATCAGCATCCTAAACTTTAGCTGGAAGAAAAATGGAACATTCTGGCAGAATTATGTAATGAAGCTGAAATACATAGGTAGGAATACTTCACAAGGTATACTATCATACCACAGCTATAATTTATATTCAGTATAGAAATATTCCACTTCTTTATATTCTCCACATAGTGCTCAAGTTGATGTAGCTTGCACAGACGGTCCTCAATCGCCATCAGACTTCAATAATGAATAAGGTTCCTTTCCATGTTTACCAATATATTATTACATCTTCTTGACCTGCTGATTTGCCAGTAGAACATAACCAGAACAAAACTTTTCGTTGCGTGATCTTTAGAGATCTTTAGAGATCTTTAGAGATCTTTTTTTTAGAGACTACAAGTGCTCTTTGTCTTAGAAAAAGAAAACTGGGATGCATCACGGGAAGAAAGCTCTTTTTTTTTAACGAGAAAATCAGGATGTGTCACGGACAAGATTAAAATGTCACGCAGGCAAATAGACCTGTAGACCGCTGTAGTTTGTTATTTTCAGGCTTCATCAATTGATTACAGCCGCTGTAGCATTTTCGAATATTCTTTCTCAGTTTCATGTTACAGTAAGATAAACCCCTTTCTTAAAAGGATAATGTACGTACATGTATTTGTCCAGGATTTGTGCGGAGTTTGTAAAGAACACTGACGACAAATGTAATATCCATTTGCTACCCTACCAAAGGAGTAGCCTTTCTGTAAATTTTTGTATTTGCCTTTTTTAACGTTTCGTTTTCAATTCAACTTTCTGCTTTTGTATTCATCCTGGAATCTTTGGGATCACCTTTAACTGTAAAGATGTTTTAGAGCTTTCCGAGTGTTTCATTACAAGTCTCGTCTCCTTTACCCTGTGCACGGATGACACCAATCAGGCGCGTAAAAATTTATAAAAGTATATATCATGTTACCCTTACTATTACTGAAAGCTTACCTTAAAGGAGCTCTGTCACGAGGATTTCGCAGATTTTTGATCGTAACTGTTCTAAAATCAACTTTACCCATAAAAAAACCATTATGTTTGAACATCTAAAGGAAAATATAACCGTAATATGTGGATAGAAACCCAACTACGGCTATAAATATCGATTTTTTGAAGACACACGGAAACAGCTTGAAAAGTTTAGCTAAACTTTTCAAGTTGTAATCCATTTCCATCGTAGCCATCTGCAGCTAAAGATGCTTGTTAACAGTTTTGGTGCTCTAATATACCAATGGTTAATAAATATGGACTATTATTTTTTGTTTTCCTTTGACACAAATATAAATTTTGGCTGTTCAAAAATCTGTTAAAATCCATGACAGAGCCCCTTTAACAAGGCTAAACGGAGCGCTATTCAGGCTAACTGCAGTGGTATTTAGGCTAAACTACAAAAACGTTTTGACTGCCGTCAACAGCTGCCAGTCATTTATATACTTCGTATAATTTTTGAACTAAACCACAAACTTGGAAGACAGGGTTTAAATTTTTTTGATATTTTATACAAAGGAACAGGAACAGGAGGAACAGGAGGGCGGGAATCCACTATCGACTATCTCCTGGCCAACTCTGAAGGTCGCGTGAAAATATGCGCGGATATTTGTCAACGGACATTATCTGCTCCAAGAACGGAACAGTTTTCCGAGAGCGAGGCTCGAGGAAAACTGCGAGCTCTAAGGAACAGATAATGTTCAAGGACAAATATTTGAGCATAGATTCGCTCGAATTTGAGGCTATTGTGTTTACATCATATATCTTATTAGACGTTTTAGTGTGTAGTATTGCTGTATATTTTTACGAGTCATGCAGCATTTTGGCGAGCCCGAAGGGCGAGTCAAAATACAAATGATGAGTCGCGACGTTTCGACTGCATACTGCTATTCATCAGGCGATGAGGTCGACTGGTTACGTGAAACCTTATAAAGCACTATGCTCCGCTGTGGTTGGCTGGTTTTCAACAGCTGTGATTGGTGCATTTCGATCCTCACTGTTCCGGTGGGTTGTTCTCTCAGCGGTCCGCTTTTTCGCAGCTCTCCTGTTGTTGCGTTTCTTGATCGTGGGCAGCCATGCTTCTTCGCGCAGTTTTCAAGTCGGAAACTACGCTAGGATCGCATTTAGTACGGCTAAAGGACCCTGCCGACCCGACTAAACAAGACGGCGTTGTCTACAGAATTCCCTGTGACATCGGCGAGACTGGAAGACCTATGCAAGACAGGATAAAGGAGCATGACCGAGACATCCGACTCGCCCGTACCCAGACCTCCGCCGTTTCAGAGCACGCCCACAACACCGGACACTATCCGCTTTGGGATGAGGTAAAGTTTATTGATCGTGATCCGCATTGGTACACACGCAGGGTCAAAGAGGCGATTCACATAAGACTTCACCCTAACAACATCAACAGGGATAGTGGAATTGAAATTCCAGAAGCATGGCTGCCCACGATCAAGAAACACAACAACAGGAGAGCTGCGAAAAAGCGGACCGCTGAGAGAACAACTGTAGAAAACCAGCCAACCACAGCGGAGCATAGTGCTTTATAAGGTTTCAGGTAACCAGTCGACCTCATCGCCTGATGAAGACTAGCAGTATGCAGTCGAAACGTCGCGACTCACATCCTAAGTGACTACATCGTGAGACGATAATACTTTATTATTAAATACACCTTATTCGATCGGTTAAACATATAATACGAGCAATGAGCAAAATGTCCGCTCGTATTATATGTTTAACCATTGAATAAGGGATTTATTATTTGCCTCCATTTTCTAGTATTTTGGCTTTTAGTTTTCGAAATCCATCTTGCATTGTATCGATTGCATAATACGCGCGCGAAAGACATGAATGGTTAAAATGGAAAAAGTGACAAGTGATGACATACTAAATTTTCGAGCTTTGCACGTAAACAAGGCAAAGTTCGGTTCGTTTTGTGCGGCCATTTTCTCGCTCCTCTTCAGTCCGTATTTTTGCCCTGTTCTACAGTGTAATAACGTGGCATATTTTGCGCGTTCCTTTGCCCTAATATGGTGAAATGGCGCAATGGTGGAATAATAAATATATGTTATTTACCGGCTTAGGGTCGGTCCGTATTGTGAAAAACTGTGACCGAGGTCTTAAAAATGCTGCCCCCGGCCTGCGGCCTCGGACGGCATTTTCAAGTCCGAGGTCACAGTTTTAATTTTCACTATACGGACCGACCCTAAGCCGGTAAATAACTTGTTTATGTTTTTTCCAAACTCGCAAACGACAAAAAAACTCACGGAAAAAAATTCACGCAAGCGTTACTGTGACCATGGCCAGAGATAGGAAAATCCGGACCGCGCTAAGAACCAATCAGAATGTAGGATTCATTACCGTGCCCGCTTGGAAAAAAATAATTTCGGACGGATATTCCTCACTTTGGGTGATATTCAGTCACATGACGGGTTTAGACCGATCGCGTGCGAGCGAAAATATTTAATGGATCGTAACTATGAATATTTAGGTTGGAATCGAAAACACGTTTTCACTATTTCTTTCTATTTTCTGAGCTTCACACAGTATATAGTAATCTGAGATTACTATATGCCCATGTATGCCACTACTAAGCTTAAATGAAACGTCAACAGTGACAAAAAAACTGCCCTTTGAATGAAAGGTGACATCAGCTGCACGCTTACCAATTAAAAATGGTAAGCGTGCAGCCATCCTCGGAGACCCAGGGGCTGCTAGTTTATTTGAAGGGCAGAAGAGCCCCTGGGAACTTACTCTTACCGAACCAGTTCCAGAAATTTGCGAATTCGTCCCGCTGATTGGCCAGAAAAATCATTTTTCTGGCCAATCAGTGAAGAGGTGCAGCCGGGGAACTTTGTCGCTTTCTTAGACTATGTGGTTTTCTTCTTCGATATTGGCGTGTACCATCGGAAGATTCTCGTGGAGAGTTTCAGAAAAAGATGCAACTAATCCGAGGAAATCTCAAACCGTAACATGGGTACTAGGAGACAGTACTCTTCGATTAATTTTCATGGGGGACTTATCGAACGGTATATCGTTAATCTTGATAACTAATGTATACGATTTCTACACTATTGTTTTTGGTGGCGCGCAGACCTAGTCGAATACACAACGTTTCTCCTATTTCTCTTCGATCGTTGAACTACTTCTGAAACTTTCCACGATATGCAAATCTCCGTTGCATGGGCCGTGCAACTATGTCGATGGAACGTGAGGACGATCGACCAACTGCTGTGCACGCACCTCAGTTCTTACTTTCGCGCCGAACGAAAAATCCCTAACCCTTAACAATATTGTACTGGGCGTAAATTTGACGAAGACCTCCAAAACCCTTAAAATGGAATCTTCCCTTTGATTCCTTTGGTCGAACTGAAAGCGGAACAAAGACTTATTATTCAGAAAATTTCAGCGAGAAGAGATATTTTCGGCCAAAGAGTTCAGCCTGTTGCCTGGAGTATTGAATTTCTTTAATGCTAATAAGAGCTTATGAATTCCGTGTTATACTCTGTTGGTTGTTGTTATTTCGCGTCTTATACAGGGGCAGATCAGGATTTTTCAACGTGGTAGGAATGAATGTAGTATCAACGGGGCATACTTTTTACACTACATGTAGATTTCACAATATTTACAATTTCTTTCAATTTTTCTTTTTCTTATTCAAAAAGAGATGGCTAGCCAACCAGTGCACCTTACCCCCTCGTTAATCCACCCATTATATCAATTGTTGAGGACCAGGTGAAGTACCTCAGGTAGGCGAGAATTGTAATGCTGGATAATATAGGAAAAAAGCAAAATGAATGGAAAAGAAATATTGGGGGAATTTGCTTTGTTGTACAGAAGCCTGGAGTCACTGATAGGGGATGAGAAATTAAGGGCCATGTTCATAGAGAAGTTCTCCCAGAAAACACTGTTACTGTGGTCTGTAATGAGTTACATTCAGCCGTTCATTGATTGATAAGTACATTGATTTGTTTACCAGGAAAGGGGATAAAACATTTTCATAGTATTATTCAATAGGAAGCTATGTCAATGACTAAAAGCTGATAGACACATGACAATAATGTTTTTCTCCTTTTTTTTATAACTACAAGACTGTTTAAGTGAGCCTTAATTGTGGTTCCAGGGTAATAAAGATTTTGCTTGAAAATGTTACATCAACCCTTTTATTCATAGACCAAGTTATTACATTCAATCTTGCCCTGCCATTTCTTAGGGCACAGAATTTCACACAAGAGGATTAACACTGGACTCCTAGTATAAAAGATATCATAAATGTAAGGTATATCTAGTACAGTTATCGCTTTATATTGACTCTCAGTCACTCTGAGTCCATACAGAATACATAACTGTGATGAACTATGTCTTCATATCTTTCTCTGCAGTTCAAATACAATGATATTCACATATTCATTTGCAGAGGAAATGATGTTACAACTTTTGAATCCAGGGATAAGTTCCCATGGTTTTATCATTTCATTGAAACCTCTCAAGGAGTGCTTTATGCATGGCACTTCAATATTTACATACTTTCAAGAATTTTGTTAAATGTTTACATTGGCCGTGGTTTATAGGTGTCAAAAGGTTTAACTCAGTAGTGGATGAAATAAATGCTATCGTATGAAGAAGTGCAATTCCTCTAAATTCAAGTAACACGGTTGAAAAATATCTTGTCCTTTTTGGCTCTGTGTCTGCTGTCCATTCTTTGCTTTAATACTCGCATGAAGGCTCCTAATTGTTCTTGCTTACATTTCCTTTCCCAAGACACAAACAGAATTTTTGAAGTCTCGAAAAACCTCAATATAATGATAAAATACAGTCGGCGGATCGTCCCCACTCCATCGGCACAGTCGCATGGCCCATGCAACGGAGATTTGCACATCGTGGAAAGTTTCAGAAGTAGTTCAACGATCTAGGAGAAATAGTAAGAAACGATGGGTATTCGACTAGGTCTGCGCGGTGCGCCACCAAAAACAACAGTGTAGAAATCGCCGTGTACATTTGTTATCAAGATTAACGATATACCTTCGGTAAGTCCCCCATGAAAATTAATTGAAGAGTACTGTTTCTTAGCACCCATGTTACGGTTTGCGATTTCCTCGGCTTCGTTGCATCCTTTTCTGAAACTCTCCACGAGAATCTTCCGATGGCACGCGCTCAAGCCAATCGAAGAAGAAAACCGCATCGTGTAAGAAGGCGACAAAGTCAGTCCCCGGCTGGACCCCTTCGCTGATTGGCCAGAAAAATCATTTTTCTGGCCAATCAGCGGGACGAATTGGAATATTTCTGGAACTGGTTCGGTAAGAGTAAGTTCCTAGGGACTCTTCTGCCCTTCAAATAAACTAGCAGCCCCTAGGTCTCCGAGGATGGTGACCATGTCGCTGAAGATTTCTCTCCGGATCACCGGACATAGCTGAATGGGTATTAAATTTAGAAATATCAGGTACAGAGGCTTTTTGAAATTGGAGTATCTAATTGACTCGTTTACAGAGATAGGACGCTCATGACTGTCTGATGCCGAAATAGCTCTAGAAAGATACCAATTCCTCTAAATATTGAGAATGAGATGATACTCGTGAAATTTCGGATTTCTTCATATTTTGCCCAAATAACTTCTAGAGTGAGTTGTTTTCGAAAATACCATTCGAAGGTCCTGAGGCGCTTAAGGTTTTTCGAAATGTGTCCCTGCAAGGCAGCGAAGTCTTGGAACTTTAAAAGAGAGCGAACTCTGAATACTTTGTACGAGAGAAACGTGACAGCGAAGAAGCCTTCGTGGTTCTCTGTCTGGCTGCTTACGTTTTGCGACACTCCAAGGAAAATGATGTCACAGTGTGTGTTTTATTAGGCGGGGTGTGCCATATTAGGTGCATGAAACGAACGATTCCTCTATAAATCTAGTGGTAAAACAGGACAATTGTATCCACAAGAATAGACCCTTTCAAGGTTAACGCCGCCATTTTGCCGGGGTGCAAAAATACAGGGGCGAGGGCAAAATGTATAGTAAGTGTACGGGAAAAAGTCGGGAGATTCAGCTCGATAATTTGAGGAAGGTTGGCATTCGACAATTTCTATGAATTACAAAGTAAAGATACTTAGCAAAAGATGTTGTCGATTAAATGTGAAGGGTTCACGCTCGCTGAGAAGTGAGAAATCTTATTTTTAGTTTTTCATACAAATGCTTGTAAACTTTCCCGCAAACGGCGGATTGGTTTTACAGACAAATATATGGAAAAATGATCTTAATTTGGGGCTTTTTTTCGTAAGACTTGATTTCTCAAATTTGATCGGTAAACTGGTATCTTTACTTTGTAATTCACAGAAATTGCAGAATGCCAAACTTCCTCAAATTAGTGAGCATCAATTTCCCGACTTTTTCCATACATTCACTGCACATTTTGCGCTCGCCCCAATAGTTTTGTACCCCCGCAAAATGGCGGCGTTAACCTTGAAAGGGTGTATTGCAAGCACATGGGTAAGACATATAATGGTCGAATAATCTTGTTTCTGACAGAACGTTTCGACAGTTGATCAGGAAGTCTCGGTCACTTCTGGCGCTTTGTAATCATAACCTGGTCTTAGACCAGGATTTCAAGGATTCCTGCGACAAGACTGTTATTTTTAAAGTAGAGTGAACAAGTTTACAGGAAGTGGTTGTGTTCGAATATTTAGGCCAAACATGATGGATTCAACTGTAATCGATTGTCCACTCAAGCTTCACGTTTTTTGTCTTATTCTACGATTCAGGTTCGGCTGTGGGTTTTCCACAAAATTAAAACTCCTAATACTGAATGAATACAGTATGTGCTACAGTTGTCACCGTTAAAATAAAAACAGAGGCGGAAGGATTCGGGAGATATGCACGTGCCGGTGATCAAAATAAATTTGCATAACATTACAATGTGCCAAAAAGCAGCGTCTATTTTCATTTAAATACCAAGTTTTGAACAAGTTAGTCATGTTGTTGTCCATCTAAAAAGGAATATAACCTTATGAAAATCACATTCCAAGCATCTTAATTGACGAAAAAGGTCTCCATTTGCTTATTTTTGTTCTTGATGAAGGTCGTTGGCCAAGTTCCATGTTGGTTTCACGAATGACAAATTTACCAAAATATACGCCACGACGTGGAAATTTTTTCAGGCCGCGGAAGACTCTCGAACAACACAATATAGAGTTAGGGCTTTCAGAAAATGTTAGTTTCGACTTCAAATTCAATGTACCGGTGGACTTTGGATGGCATTGAAATTAGCTAAAATTAGCTATTTCGTCTGCGAGCTTCGATAAAGGTATATGTATCGCCCTAAAATATTATAACACTTAAAACTTGTGCTAATCAAATTAACCCTTTGAGCCCTAACTGGACATATACGTCCAGTTAATTGTCGTGCAAGTTGTACCACTTGTGACGTCATCACTTTAAGTGTCGCTAAAAGTCTCTGATAGTCAGTCGATGCAACGCAAAAGGTCTTTAAATTGATGCCTGAACGACAAAGATCGGATCAAGTGAACCTTAATAACAGCTAAAAAACCACCGAACTTTTACCGCCTAAACACAGGAAAATCATGGACTTCCCACCGCCTGCTACTTTTGGCCAACTCTTTCCTTTTCAAACCAGCTTTGAGGCCAAACTTTTCTCATCGCCGGAAACCGTACGTGGTCGTATGGCTAACTCGACAGCGAAAAGCGAGAACCCAAATGACAACGAAAGCGACGGGCTTGTGCGCTAAATCTAAAAATGCTAGAAAACGTCCTCATACCGAAAGAAACGGCCACTGTCCATGCAAGAAAGCAGTTTTCTCGAGGATTGGGACGAAATTGGGACCAAAATTGCCAAAAAAGGCCATGTGCTGCCTAAAAGTGGCATTGATTCGGAGCTTGTCAGTATTCAAAGGGTTAATGCTTTAGAAACAGCAAGACATACACTATCCACTATCCAAAGTAAATTGATAGATATTATAGCGTTGACCTGTATGAGCGAATTGAAATGTACAATTTTCGGCCATTTTCGGCGGCGGCTGACAGCTAACATGGCGATTTTCCAAGTTTTTTCGATTCGAAAAAACTAAAGCGCTTCAGAATCTTTGAATGGTTTTTTCGAAACCAACTCACTATAGAGGTTATTTGGGCAAAATATGTGTATTTATATATGAGTGTCATCTCATTCTCGATATTTAGAGGAATTGGCTCTTAAGGAAGCCGGGCCAAGAAACCGGCAAAAGAGAGAATGAGCATATAACTAGATTTCTTAGTTGTGAAAGGTCTTCAAGATTAGTCTCTGCAGCGAGAAGCTTTAGGTGGATTGGGTGGGGGTACTCTCTTTATCGGTATATGTCACCTGGTGTACGTGTGAGGGAGATAAGGGGTTACCCGAAATTCCGGACCTGTTGCTGATCGTCCATTACTTTCTGTTTTACAAACGATTTCGATAAGTCAGGACTACTAGAGTGTAGTGCAACTTACTGCAACCAATTATCGCGTGACGTCATTTGAAGAGTACGTGCCGAAATGGGTCTAGTGAAGCGTACCCCTGTTCCGTGGTGACCATCCATCATCTGTCACAATGGAAGCCATTTAGGTGTACGTAGCATTACATTTTAAAAGTTACATCTACTCCATTTTACTTATACCAAAAATATTGATTATAATTTCAAACACGGGATATAGAGGTGAAGAAAAGCATCACGGCACTACTGAGAGACATCTTATGAAAAAAAGACATCATTTCATAGGTATTCTCATGAATCTAAAATGTACCAATCAGAAGTTTGACATCTCATGCAACTTTTTGGGGTTCTAATTATTTTGTGTTTTGAAAGTGTGTGTATTGTATTGTTGCTGTATTTAAAAGACATACAATAGAACTCATCAAAATTGGCTCTTGCAAAAGCGCACATTATCTTATTACAAACTGCGCAAGTCCCCAAGTAAACATAAATTTCTTGATTGTAAGGATTGATAGTTCCAGTCTGCTCATTACAAAGGAACTCAAAGGCAGAGATATACGGTAAAGTTCTTGTTAAGATTTGTTATGAATGAGAGTGTCAAAAAAATGTGGAAGTAAAATATGTAAAATATGGCAAAAATAGCTCATTCCTGACATAAAAAACTCCTTTTCCATCTGCTGTAAAATGCATGTTGTCGTGGAAATGTTTCGCTGGCCAACTTATGAAAAAACACAAACAAAAACAAAAGTAAAAATCCCACTCGTAGAAGTTTCAAAACACTCCGGTTAGAAAGTTCTAACCAGTTAAAAATAAAATCACCTGGAAAAACTAACCAGTGGAAAAAAAAAACTCACAGGAAACAAAAATTAACTGCAACATTAATTTGTAATTTCACATGTAATATCACCATGGCAACGTCTGGCGCGAAATTCATGAAAACCCAGCATTGTGGGTGTAATTTGTCACGCATGATATTAAAAGGTAATCAAATGGTATACTCGTTAAATTCCAATGCTTTTCGTCAAAATTATAATAGTTTTGCTTGCTTCAAAGTACAGAAACTACAACAATTATTTCATAATTTCACTCGTCATCATTTCATAACCATTAATTTGTATTTAAAAAATAGGGTTCTAATTTAAACTCACTTGAAATCTCGCATGGCTTTTGTCTGTTCAGCCACGATATCCTAAGTTAGCTTATTATTTGGCCCTTTTCAGCTTTTGACTGTTTTCAATCTATGTGCTTTGAAAACTAATATAATGTTCTTTCGTAAACGAAACCAAATTTGTTCACGTTGTCACGAACTGGAGAAGGAACTCGACGCTCTAAATACAGAAATGAGGCAACTTCAGCTGGAACACAACCAAAGAGAGGCAGAGTTAAGCCAAACTTATTCGACGATCAATCCTGTCCGAGTTAACGAACTGGAGCAAGTAATTGAAAACCTAGGCGAAGAGAAAAGAAATATGAAGTCCCGGCTTCTTAGCGACAAGAAAAAAGTAGAGGGTGAATTACAGGATTGTGAGAAACGTCTAGCGGAAGCACAGCGCAGAAATGGTAGGCTCACGAAATTGCTGAAAAAAAAGAACAATGAACTTCTGCCGAAAATCAAGACTGGGGAATGTGAAACAAGCAAATGCGACGAGACAAAAGCCGAACGTAATCGATGATCTTCCAATGAAATAGAACTACTTCGCAAGGAAAATGAAAGTCTCATAAAGGAAAACAAGAATTCCCTTCAAAAGATTAAAGATCTGGAACAGAACATGAATGAGCTAAAAACGATTATCAAGAACCTTTCCTCGAAAATCAAAACTGAGGAATGTGAAACAAGCAATATTAATGCGATAAACTAAAAGCTGAACTTAGAGAGCAACTTCGCAGGGAAGTAGCAAACGCAAACGCACATTCCCTTCAAAAGATTGAAGATCTGAAAACAAGGATCAAAGTGCTGGAAACAGACAACAACAGCCTTCAGTTGAAAATCGGAGAAAAAAAATTGAAATAGAGCGAATGAAAGAAAACATCGCAAACTTAAGGCAAACGCGGATCTCCTTCAAAAGACTAAAGACTTGGAGAAGAAGAAAATAGCGCTGGAGACGCTGGACACTCCAAAAATTGGAAACTAAGGAAAGTAAAAAGTGCAAAATGCTAGAAGAGGAAGTCAATAAATACAAGAACGCTGTGAGCCGTAAGTACTAACGGCTTAAAAAATAGAAAACATTTTCTGTGTTTGTATGGAGTTATAAGTAACACAGGAGGAACTTTGGGAGAACAAGATAAGCTGTGAGAACAAGAGGCGATAGCTAGGCGAGATTTTCCACAACTTCTTCGAGTTCTCTTAAACTTTCACAAGTGTTTCTATAACTCGATAAAAACAAGAAGAAAATGTTTTGCGTCTTTATTGTTTTAGAAAACAATTCAAAGAAAACGTGCAGCGTGACTACGTAAACTAGTCCGTGTTTCGATCGATTTACAAATATGGTTTTTTAACCAATCATCCAGCCATAGTTTTTTATCTAAGAAATGAATAAATAAATAAACAAATAAATATCACCTTAATTATATACGTGCTATTCTCGATTCAAACCTTTTGCACTACTTGGTAATTGCTCTTATGTACAGAAATGCACGCTTATGAGATGCATGCTCTTTATGAATAAGCATTGCAGAGTCCTTCTCATAGTACTTCATATCTGACAGAATTTATGTGTGTTTTGGTGACTTTTTTAGGAAAGAGGACACTTTGTGATGCTAATCATAACGAGCTAACATCTCATTAGCGTACATTTCTGAGCATGTCTGGCTAATTGCACTTAAAATTCAGAAGCAAAAATAATACCTGCAAATGGTATTCAACGATAAAAAATCCATCAGAAAAAAAATCACGGGGTAGTAAACAACAAAAAAATAACTTTTTTAACCGTTTTCTATTTTTATTTTGCTGGCACGTGTAACTAAACCTTTCAAAAATTTCAATGGACATACAATTATAATCAGCACAAAATTTCAGACCTCGATGGTGGACACGAGTTTTTGTTAACTAACTGATCTAA
>OMLO01001812.1_pt1 | contig 16795 bp, 16 predicted proteins | sample 1674811 | NCBI WGS metagenome assembly OMLO01 (sample SAMN06265003, study PRJEB25207) | coral metagenome | isolation source: Coral host | place: Mexico:La Bocana,Puerto Morelos, Mexico | collected 2008-11-13 | reverse complement strand
ACTAAGGAGTTCCAAGCACTTTGACATCCTACAAGTTGGATTTCCCAAGAAAAGGATCCGTGGATCCATCGGCTGACCTTCGAACAGTATGCTGTCATGGGATCACCCAAGTTCTTGAAAAATGATCGTTTGATATACACCCCGTAAAACTTACATGTCCCCTAACAAGGGACTGTAGGGAATACATCTTCCAACCATTGAGTTTCAGGGGACATGTTAGTTTTCAGGGAAGTAATTCTGTTTTTGCAGACCCCAAAAAAAGGAAAAGGATAATCATACGGGTGAATCGTAGAAAAAAAAAGCGGAGGTGTTTCCTAGTAAAATGACCCATGTCCATGGAGGCTCCCAATTTTTGTACCTTCACCTGGCACTCTCAATGGTTACCTTCCAAAGTCCTCCATTATGTTACCGGGGGACATGGCAATCATTCAATCCAACTCTGTCCTGTTTCAAAACGAAACAAAGTCATTCCGAATCTGTGGGAGGGTAACACTGGTAAACATGAAAAAATCATCTAGTTGATGCTTTCCCTTTTGAAAAATGTGACCGTCAAAATGGGTTCCATCTCCCCCAAAGTTCGGGGTGAAAATCACAAAAAAGATTTGAGTTGCCACCACCCAGTGTCATGTTTCATACAACCAACGGTTTCTCATCACACTTCTCCCAAACCGAGGCCTGATGAGGTTGGAGGTATAGGACAACCAAATCTTGGTTCGCACCTTGCGACGAGCCTGGGGCAGAATGAGCTGTTGAGATGGTTGGTGGTTTCAAGCCACTTGAAAAAATGGGTGTATCTCCAATAGTAGCCACCTGTCAAATACCATTTTCCACTTCCAGGATTGTTTAGGTGGTTGTTTCAACCCACTTGAAAAATATTATCTAGTCAAATTGGATCATCTCCCCAGGGTTTGGGGGTGAAAAAAAAAATAATTCAAACCACCACCTAAGGTTAACATGGGACCTAAATATGATGGTGTCCAACAGGAATCTCCTATTCGAAGGAGCTATTTTTCAGATCCCATGTGAAACTTTGGGAGGGTATCTCTGATGAATGGAGTAACTTTTGAACCATCCCCATTTGGTGCAGGATGTCGTCCATCAACTGATCTGGATCAGAAACATCCTGCTTCTTTGATCGATTTTCATTTTTCAACCACGTGACATCCATGAAAAAAGCAAAAGGCGTTGTACCACCGAAAATGTGAATCGTGGCGAGAAATCACAACAACAATAGACCCCTGAAACGGCGTACTTCTATGCATTCCTCAGGAGCGTCAAGGTAAATCTCTGATCCAACATGTAACGGAAAATGATTCATGTCTTTTTACAGATGTGACCCTTCTTATTGAAAATGCGTTGCCAGCCATGTTTACTTTTACCAAGTTGCTGCAGGAAGATACGAAAAAGTTCTGAGTGTGTCTCAAAATGCGGAAAAAAACCCTCAAATTTTGATGGAAGGTGCATAGAAACTCGAGTAGGAAACTGTAATCATTTACATAGATCTATGATCAGATCAGACTCCCTAAAATTGAAGCTATAACGTCCCCATGTGTTCCCTACGTTTGTGTTAGCTTCGTGATCCCGATTTGCCCCCCCGCAAGTGGCCACCTCAATGTCTTTGTACTCATCGACCTTGGCGTAGGAAATTTATATGGGTCATATTCCACATTGAAGTTGGAAGGGATTTTCTTACATCTGAAATACGAATCGGGGTGCTACTACTGTTGATGGTTCAGAAATCCGGCTAACCAGTTGAGGTTGGTTGTTTATCCCATTGTTTACAGGGTTTTGTACATCCAAGGTGGTGCAGGATTTCTTCCATCAACAGTAGGAGTCCCAAACATCACCTTCAGTAAAAAGCTCAACATGTTATCTTTACATTTGAGAAAGGAAAATGTCTGTTTGCATCCAACGTTTTGTCTCCTTTTAATGTGGCAAATCATTCCTCTTTCAAAACCCTCCAAAAGAAAACCAAGGAGAAAAAAACGAAAAAAAAAATACATACCAAAGCACCTCATCATCTGGCACTGGTTCATCTTCCAGAGACCAGTCGAGCATACGCTCGATTTCTTGCATCGCCTGACAGCTTGGAGACAAGATTCGCTGATGGAAACGATTTCCACAAGTGATTGAAATGTCCCTTTCCCGCTCTCCACGGGAAAACGTCTCACTTCAAAGTTTGCTAGTGAAGAACAATGGCGGTAAATACCATATGAGAAAAACTTGTTTAAAAAACAAAACGGATCTTTTCCACACATTGGGCCTCCCCTTGCCACGTATTACCTGAGATATACTCCCGAAAATACCATAAAATTCATCACCCCAGGTTTGTTCGGGTCGAAATACCCCAATCTAAATTTGAATCATTGCATAGCCACCAACCCTCCCAACTTCCCACGCCTTACCCAAATTGGTGGCTTGAAAGCCTGGGCAGTTGACAGACATACGTTCCTAGAAGCAAAAATAAAAAAATACTTTTACCCCAAGCTCAAGCCGCGAAGGTGGCAATTGATTTCATGGAAACAATTTCCTAACTCCAAATCATATCTTCACATCCAAACACCGGATCTTCTCCATGGTTGCAAATATTGTTACAAAAAAGACATGAACCATTTTTAATGGATCTATCAATCCATGCTGGAAAAAATCCAAAAAACAACTCTCTCGGCCTGTGGTGACGAAGGACTGAAGCAACGCTTCGTAGTCGAGTCCTGCGGCAACGCGAAACTTCGATATGAACGCTGTCCGACCGGTATGAGTCAGGCGATAAAAGAGGCAACCCCTGGATGAAAGAAGAAGCAAACGAAATACGCACCTTGAGTGGCACCGAGCAACATGACCATCAAACAACTCAAGTGCAAAGCGGCGCTTTTTCCTCACAATGGAAGCTTGGAACCTCAATGGGTTTGCAGTCATACATGAATGGTCTACTGATGATTCAGGTGACCGTTCAACTCACCCCATTTTAGGGTAACGCAAGTTTTGTTTGTAACTGCGCTGGTTAACGCGCTGTTGAGCACATGGCCCTTGAAATTCAGGGTCTTCGACCAGAGACCAAGGAGACCTTGTGAACATTTTTTCCAAAACACCATGTCCCTTTTTCTTTGGTCAAACCATCAGCTACATGTTGCGTACCCGGCAATCAACGACACAAGGCGTTTGATGACTCTTCACGCAGCGTCTCTTTCAAGGAAAGAAGGTCAAGTTCGGTCGTACGGTCCTGCGGTCATGGCTGTTTCGCTGAACATGGATGGGCTGCCTTAGCCCCGAACACCGAAATCACGCAACACTTGGCAACATACTTTTTGCAGCTACGACTTGAAAAACTCGGGTCGCGTATCTCACACACAATGGCTCTGGCAAATTCTCCGTGCCCGAATCCACTCGCAGCTGAGGCTGCCTGTGCTGCGGCCGACCTCCTACCAATGCGTTTACATGAACAGCGACCCCTCAAAAGGTGACAAAATGGATTCTTGATGTAAGATCTTCGGATTAGCCAAGAAAACAACTAAACCTAGTAAAGGCTAAGCTCTTTGGCATGACAGCATGGGCACCATCAGTGGATACTAACAAAATGATCTCATCTAAGGCACGACCTAAACTACCAACAACTTGTTGAAGCACTGGTCTGTGCGCTGTCATGATGGTGCGATGTATCTCTTGCAGCGTTACACGTGATGCAATGGTCAAACTCTGCTGCAGGAAATGCAAGATCGGGTCTTCCTTGTTTGACCAACCATCCAAGCTGACCAACTACTTCTCGAAACACACCATCCCCCGTCACGAGCACTTCGCGCATTCAGTCATGTCACATCTATTGAAACTGTGTGTCCATACGACGGCTTCTTTGGGATGACAACCTAAGAATTTTGCTCCCTGCTCGATGGTTTTCCCAGTTACCAAACTTCAATTCTGATCTCAAGCCTTCCCAAATGAATTGGGCTTCTGGCGCGCCCGTCATGAGGGCGTCATCGACATTACAATGATCAGCGCGATCAATTTCTCTACGCCTTCACCCCATCATCAGATCCGATGTGGTGGTAGTGCCAATGGCCGGATGGCCAGCCGTCAGCGGTACCTCCATTGGCATCTTCTTGATCGTTAAGCGTAATGACCTCTCGTTGAAAGCCCAAAAATTTAGAAGTAAGTCATGAACGTCCATGTCCATGAGCTTATACACTTCTAGAAAATCACAGGAGGCAGTTCTCGACCTTTGTCCCTGTCCGGAGTGAAAAAATCCCTCGAAGAAATTGCGCTCCTCTGGAATCAAGCTTACGTAGCGTACGCCATCAATGAGACCCTTGTTTTCCAACAGCAGCACCGCAGTGCATCTTAACCATCCAAGAAGGCGGTTCCAATGCATCAGGCACCCGGGGTTCAAACCTCGATTGGCCGCAGCATGATGATTGCCATGGATTCCATTCATACGAGGATCCTGCTCTTAATGGCGCCTAGAAGGTTTCTCAGGTTCATTCTGCCCAGCAGCCGAAACATGATCATCTACTGGATTCCCTTCTCATCGATGACAGTCGGTCTGCGGCGTTTTGTGGGGGGCAGTGGACTTGTCACCACCATCGATGTTCTGCCGCTCAAGGCCCCGGATACAAACTAGGCACAACACGGTAGCCTGCAACCAGGGGCAGGGAGCAGCGTGACCATCAAACAACTCAAGTGCAAAGCGGCGCTTTTTCCTCACAATGGGGGATTTAGAACCTCAATGGGCTTGCGGTCATAAATGAATGGACTACTGATGATTCAGGTGACCGTTCAACTAAAATCAACACCCTGGCTGATTTTTCCTCATGATTTGCAAGTTGGAGAGTTTTGAATTAGATATTGAAGCTTGAAATTTTGCTGCTCAAAAACATGGCTGTCGGAAAGTGAAAGATCCCAAAGAGGTTGAAGATTTTTGCTCAAGGACGCGAGGAGATGACAAGGTCCCAGTGGAGGCGGTTGACATCAATGTTTCTTCCCAAGGTTCTTTCAATCACTTTGTCAATCCCATGATTTTGGTTGAAAATCGAAAAAGATCACCAAAATGTTGACTCTGAAATCGGTCCGCGACAATCAATGCTTAAAGTTTATGTTTCAAAAATGACCCAAGACCCCAAACACCTATCCCAATCCTTGGTTGAAATCGTATCCCTGCACTTGAGGAGACGTCAGCTTTTCACTGCTTGCCAGCACATACTCCTCCAGGCTTTTTACATGGGATACATTGAATCAAGTCACCGAAGATGGGGGCGGAAATTCGGTTGGCAAATCTCACTGTAGTCCAATCCTAAAGTACGAAAAATCCTCGCCCAAAGGCCCAAACTCTCACGAGTAAAGAAGATAGGTTTGGGTTGAAAAACATGGATACGTTTTTCCTCCACTAACAAAAAATGGCGATATGTCATCCTGTGTGGTCTTCTTCAGATATTCTGCATCTGTATCCTCGCCAGAAACAGTGAGGAACGACGGGTCAAAAGGAAGGTGAACGACTTTGGCAGTTGATTGTTGAGGTAAAATGTGGTGTGAACTCAAATGACATCTGCTGCTCCTCATAACAACTCCATTCGTTGCTTTTGAGACTGGGATTTGGTATGATTTGTTGCAAGATGTCGCTCCATTGACATGCCTTTTTCCCACCAAACCAGCCCCACCAGCAACAAGAATAAGGAGAAAAAAACACTTGCAGTTTCACACCATCAATGCATCTAAGATAAGAAAAACATTAAGAAAACCCCCTAAGTATGGGAAATTTTAGTTGGATTCAATTCATTCAGAAAAAAAACAACCAATTTTTTTCCGTATTTTCACTTCTCCAAATTGGGGCAGGATTTCCTTTCGCCCCAAAAGAAATCATCCAAGATCCAAAATTCACAACTCGCCTCCGTCGCTGGTGCGGCGGAAGATTCAGGTGGATGAGAAGCCTCTGAAGATCTTCCAGGCTCTTCCTGGTAGGGTGAAACAACACGTGAGTTGTCATGTCCCTCAAACCCATTGCAAGGCCTCTTCCAATATCCTCACAAAGACATCTTCACAAAACGATTTGAAGCTTCCACCTCCACCACCTCGCCGCTCCCTTGGTTGCCCATCTGCGGGCGGAACGACACGCGGAATCCACGCCCGCCCGTTGAAGCCGTTGAAGGGTCCGAAATTTCAAAGCCAACTTCACAGCTGTCTTCGGTTCGTTGGGGACACCCATCAAATTACCTGGCAACATGTCTTGTGACCGTTCCAATTTCTCAAGTATCACAAGACTTGCGGCCTTGAAAGAAAGGGGGCAGTTTCAAGGGTTCCACGATCATCTTCTGCCATGTGCTCTTTCCATGTTTTCAGCTTCAGCGGAAGTTTTGAGGCTCAAACAGCTCAAAAATTCATAAATCAATGACTTGGACAAAAAAACAAGATCAAAAATATTATGCTTGGGTCAATTGCGATATATCTCAGGACTCACATTGCCTGAGCGAAAATGTTGAATGAAACTGAAGAGAAATCTTTCTTGATCTTGCCAACAAAATGAGTAGTCTTCAAAACTGCACAGGGGAACAACCAGTTAATCTAACCTTGACATCATGCATCCTTCCATCTCAAACATATCTCACCAAGTGGTCCCCACTTCTCTCACGTTTAAACAAACATCAACTGTCCAAACTTGCACCAAATTATCCAACGAATTACCTGGGCAAATTGGCCCGATTGTTATGGAGCTAGTGGCCCACAGTTGAATCTGTACACAGCATGCTGGGATCAGACAAAATGGTCTTCCCTTAGAACTGGTGCCTTCCACAGTTTTCATGTCACATGTTTTTCATCTCAAGAAATGTACCCGGACTTGTTGTTTTTTTCAAGAAATTGGCACACCATCCTTTTCTAGGGAGTTGGACCAAAAATCACATGTCCAAAATAAACACAAAGGGTCCAACAAGTTACAGCCGAATCCGGGAAGTTTCACCGGGTCGCAGGAGATTTCTTTCTGCTACTTCTCCCTGGCTGGTCGTTTGAGAGATTGCCACGCTCTCCAAGCATAAGCTTGTCGTAGCAAACCTTCCAAACGCCGTTGAGCTTCCTAGGCACGAGGAGCTTCGTGATTTCCGAATGGCGTTCAGAAAAAGCGGTTCAAAAGAAAAATTCGACCCCCGAAGTTTAACAGCTGAAAAATGGTGGAAGACGATCCTTTCCTTTTGCGGCCTGTTATTTTTTCAGGGACGAACTGTTAAACTTCCAGGAAATACAACCCCAACAAAAAAACAACAAAAAGAACTTCGAAAAATCATGCTTGGAAGTTGGAAGTGCTGCTACTTCTGTTTTGGAACCTGGCAACATTTTGGGTTTTTCCCTCGCTGTTGAAAGTAATCTGAAATCTAAAAAATCCACATCCTGGAGAGAATATGGTGCTGCTGACTGAAAACATGTTTTTGGAAAAAAAGAAGCCGGAATCCAAACTTCAAATGTCGTTTATTGATTCCCTTACTATAATCTCCATGGAGATTCTATGGATAGTGTAATCCCATGAAACTAACATAGCCTCTGAAAATGGGCCATCCCAAAAGGAAATGCATCTTCCAACTTCCAACCATGGATTGCTAGGGGCAAACCGTTAGTTTCCGGCAGGGTAAATACAATCATTTCTCACCAAGATTCCAATGTTCACCCAGTTTTTATCATTGATATGACCATCAAGACATGATTTTGCTAGCAAACCATAGGAGATCGGTCAATTTGTTACATGATTACTTTCAATATAGGTATGCATGTATAAAGTGTAAAGTAAGTGTGCTTACAAAAACAATATACATTCGTATGTACATACAGACCTACCACTTTTAGGGAAGCTTTTTGAATCCAAGGGACACGGTCCAGTTGGAAGGTCTTGGCAAAGTTCCTGGTCCAACTTTGCAAAAAGCAACCGTGAAAAACCAACCGAGGGCCTTGGGGATTTGTGTGAAAAATTGCTCATCCTTAGGATGGTTGAAAGAGTGAATTTTGGAAATCATTTTCATGAAAAGGATGAGAGAAAGCAATCTTTTGATGATGGCACACGGAAGTACAAAACCCGCCAGGAAAAAACACCTTACTTATCACTTTTTTGAGTACCCTCTGCATTTAGACCGCCGGAAGTTTATTCATCCCAGGGTTGGCAAGCTTTTTTAATGGATGGAACAAGGCTGTGTTCCATTGAGGTATACGACATGGCGAATCGCATCTTTGGTTTCAGCAACTGCAGCAAGAGATTTGATTCAAGCCTCCAAGTACAGTATGATTTAGAACAGAGCAATTTCTGGAACTTCTATTTATACCAGCTTCTACTATTCCAAAAGATATCACCAAACTATCACGCAACCCAAAAACAAATGGTTGCACAATGATGTCCCCTTTCGGTTCTCTCATTTTGGAGCAATTTTCAGGTTTCTGCCATTAGTTTGAGGGGAGTAGGTTATGTGGCTGTGACTCAAATTGATTAGAACCCACAAAAAGTACCAGTACTAAATATGGTCCACCCATGTTGCAGTTTTTTGTTTAGTATATACTAAGTATACCCCATTTTGAGGCCAGACCATGTCCGACCACCCCCCCCTCATTTTCAGCCTCGATAGCACGCGAAAATCATCGCCATGATGCACTCCTACACGACCCGTGCGGCCATGACCCACCTGGCGGGGTGATGCAACTCACATAGGTTGGGATGATTACCTTACAGCTAGTGGGGACCAAATAGTCTACCAACAAGGCGTTGGATTGGCAAAGGCTGGATCCCAAAAACCAACAATTTGGGGATGGGAAGCCACCCTGAATCCTATCCCACGCTATCCCCAAATCATCCTTCCCCCAAGGCTAGTGTAATCTCCCACATAAATCAACCCAATTTTTTCAATTTCCGTCGTTCAAACATGGAACAAAAAAAACGCCAACTAAAAAGCATTTTTGTCACATCCTGAACTTCCAGGACCTTCACGTCCACATAGACCAAGGGTTTGGGTTTACTTCGATGCTGTCGGAATGCACAGGAAAACGGCTGGGGACCAAGACGTCTCAGCTTCTCATACTTCTCACCTTGGCGCGGTAATCAAGGTGTTTCGGTGAGACCCCTTCCCCTCCCCTTTGGCCCACCATGCAGGAGAATGGCTTGGAGATGGAGAAAAAGTGTGGAAAAAAACCAAGCTGTCCTTAGACACTTTGAAGGCTGCTTTCATATCTTCTACTTGTGGATGTGAGTCAAAAAGGCTCGCTGAAAACTGCGTGGCCTTGTCTTATTCCAAGTCATCCGTTGTAGCCGTGTAGGAGAATGGCGCAAAAGTCCCAAAGGCTCACTGAAATCAGTTTCAACTCCTTTTTTTTGGGAATCCCCAGTTCCGAAGGTCCTTCCAACCTCTAACTTTTCATTTCCCAATTAAGCCAGCAGCAACCCCCAACCAACCCCACCAACCAACCAACCAACCCCACCCTCGCCAACCCCCCCCCAAGACCTGCAGGGATGCGATTTTGCTCCTTCAGTTTTCGTTGATGTTGCTTATGTGCCAGCTTCATCCTTGAAACCACCTCTTCAAAGTTCCGCACGTGAGGACGGTGATGCCCCGGGGAGGAGCTCCGCGCACGGGAAGTCTTGGAAGCAATGAGTTGAGGATAGAAAGTGCATTCTTGCCTCGGGTTTCCAGGTGGATTTTTGCTGTGAAAAACTCAAAAATTACATGGAAACAAGGTGACACACGGAGACCTTTTTGAGGTTTTGTTCAGCATTAAAACAATGTTCTATCCATGTCAGGTTGTTTCAAGTTTGTTGCGTCGTGTGGTTGAATGAAAATAAAGAAAAGAATCGCCAGTGTCGGCCTCGGCAGCGACTTTTTTGGTATCTAGTTCAAGTAAATGAATACTACTGTTGATGGAAGAAATCCTGCACCACCTAACATGTATGAAACCCTGTAAATAATGAGACATTTACCATATCAACTGGTGCAGGATTTTTTCCATTAACAGTATGATTATGATATTCTTTCAAGATCTTTGACACTTCATTGCAAACGAAGTGGCATCTCTTGCTGCAGATTCAGCTCTTTGATCTCTTTCTCGATTTGAGCTCCTTTCCTCAGGGTCCGAGGATGGTTCAGATTCGCGTAAGGGCCCGGCGGGCCCGTAGAGCCCGTAGGCGCGTAGAGGGCCCGTAGGGGGCCCGTAAGGCCCGGAGCCCGTAGGGCCCGTAGAGCCCGTAAGGGCCCGTAAGGGCCCGTAAGCCCATAGGAAAAACTGGTCAAAAACAAGCATACCGAATATTTTATCCCCACAATTTTCCAATAATCGAAGTTCATTGCAATTTTTCAGGATGACGAACACCCTCAAACTACTTGATGGAATACATTGTAAGTGTGACATTTTGCGACCTCTTGCCAGTGGCGGTTTCTCGGTGATCCCATCTAAACATTGGACACCATAAACCCTTCATTCTGCGCGTCCGAGACTTGCAGGTTTTGAGTTTTGAGAAGTGAGAGACCCGAACAACCCCAGAACCCAAAACGGGGAAAACAATCATCCCTGTGAGTAAGTGTTTCACTGTGTTTTTATTTGTTCCAATTTGGATCACCTGGAGGATCTCATTGCTTGCATTTCCGAGATCTACTATTGAAGATGCACTGTATATTGAAGATTACGTACTATGAATTCGAAGATGCATAGCGTATTCACGCCATGAATGTCAACTTGAAATTCCAACAACATATCTTTGGTAATCTGACAGAGTCGTTTTCACTTTAACCACGCAGTCACCACTCTTGCCGAATGCAATGGTGGAACCATGGTGTGCATTGGATGAGGACAGATGGATAGATGGAACATACTCCAACTTTAGGGAACCCCACTCTCTAGAACACTTAGCTTTAGGTCACCGGGAGAACCCTTGTGTATATGGTCCCATGTTGCTTCCATTCGTAAGTTGGGCGTACATCTACCAGGTCCATCCAACTAGGATATTCCAAACCTTTTTGTTTGTAGCAAGGGATAGGGATGTTGCCAGCGAACTAGTCTTTGTTGATGTTTTTTTTGCTTGTAGACTTTGGTTCGGATTGCTACCTATTTCCTGTCACCAAAAACAGAGAATAAAGCAATAAGAAGCATAGTAAGCCCCCAACACGTGAAGTACAAGTTCGATAATAAAAGAAAAAGGTTCCATTTTTTTCAAGTCCAAGTTGGGCGATTGTTTCGGGAATGTGTCCATGATTTGAATCATCATTTTGATACCTGGATGGACATCCCCATGCCAAATACCATTTAATGGTCCAAGAAGTCGTGTAGCACCGACCCGCAGGACCAAAGACAAGTGCGCTGATGCCTTGGGCACCATGTCACTGATTGAGGCCCAAATCCAAGACGAGAGACCAGGGGCCCTCAGACCCTTTGTTTGTAGAAATTTGAAAAGATGGGGTTGCAAGGGCATCGTTCAAGCAACAATTGAAAAGAATCCGGATCATGCTGAAAACATTCAGATAGCTTTGATAGTTAGCCTTTGGGGGTTGGTGACACAACAACTGGTTTTGCGTTTCGGAGGCCTTGTGCAAGTAGAGATGACGGCAGAAGCTCCTAGTCGTTGTGCAGACTGCGGCTGCTCGCTGGCGACGTATCGCACGGTGCAAGCTACAGTTTTGGACGTGTCGGGTTGGCGGGCAATCAGGCACAGGCTTATGATTTGTTGGCGGCTGACGTGCAGCCGATACCGTGTTGTGGTTGGCTATAACTTCATCACAGGGTCTGCATATGGTCGACGACACATGTTTGAGCATCATGGTGAAGCAATGAAATACTTTTTTATCAGTCTGCGTGTGGCTGTCACAGTGGAGTGGCTCCGGCAGTTTTCTAGAAGGATCCTGTTTCATTATGCTTCTTTTGAAGGTGAGGCCAAGGTTCACCGTCTGGAAGCATTGGTGCAGCGGAATCTGGAGGATGTGCCCAAGAATTCAAAGAGGTTGATCCTTCGTGCTTGGTTCCTTTGGCGGCTTGTGATTCGGTGGGAAGAGCATCTAGCTACAGGTGTGGCAGTCGACGTTGAAGCAGGCATCAACCTTCGCGAAAAAGTGACTGCTCTTCTGGCTGTGGCGTGGGGGTGGTACCCAGCTCATATGCTAACCCGTCGGGTGGCTTTGGCCCGCGAAAAAGAAGTGACCCTTGAAGCTCTAGTTGTTGACGGCAACTGGAAGATGTCAGGACGAATCTGCGGGCGACCATGTGCAGAAGTCATGGGAAGCTCCTCTGGTGTGTTTGCAGTGTCGTGCTGCTCGGGCGAGCCGGCATGGAAGAAACGTCGCTGTGGCTTGCACGATATGGCACAGGCTCCTGCAGACCCGTACCCTCCTCAAATTGAAAAGATCGTTTCACACAGAGCCTGTGTCCGGTTGGCTGGCCAGCAAGGCCGTTTACCTTATCAAGTCTTTCTGAAATGTCGTGACCCACAGCATGCGGACTTGGCAGGACGCTGGGAGGCCGCAGATCATGTCACTCCAACGCAACTTCATGAATATTGGGGACAGTTGGAGAAGGTTGGTTTTGTTCAGAAGCAAAGCAGCCAGGGCGATCTACAGGCATGTGGTTGCCAAACACACAAGGAAGCGATGAAAGTTCAGGCACAGCTTGTGAAGAGTGGCAGATGCAATGGGTGGTTGTTCGCGGTGACGCCCTGTGGCTTCATCGTCCACGCCAAACCATTCTACGGCACAGAGTCGATTCCGCAGAAGTACATCTTCGTCAATGAAATCCTTGACCAAGTTCCGGAACTGAGCATTATACTGCATGATGACTCATGCCACATGCGGCTGTATGCGGAGAAGCAGAAGCACCTATCAGATATCGCGCTTCGCCTTTCGCATCCACGCATGCGTTGGATCGTGGACCGTCTCCATATCAAAGGACAAAGTCGGTCTCTGTTGCTTGATAGAGTTTGTGTTGTGATTCCTTCCCTGTCTACAGCAGCATTTCCCAAATCATACGTCGGATATGAGGTTTTCTCTGCAAATTCTTTATCACAAAGTCTAGATAACTGTGTGATATAGCCGGCTTGATTCAGACCTGTGATTCAGACCTATGATCCAGACCCCTTGCTTCATTTTGATTGGGGTTGTTGATCTAGACCCCTTGTTTTTTTGAGTGAACATGCTGGACCCATCCCTTCCCTTCTGGCTGGACTATGGTTTTTAAGGGCTCTCTAGCTAGCGTTCCAGACTTCGTTCCACACCGTTCCAGACCTGTTCCAAACCGTTCCAGATCTCTGCCAGACCGGTTCCATAACTTTATGGAGGTGGTGTGTGTGTGTGTGTGTGTCAGATTTTAAGGTGCCTCCTTTTTGGGAAAAATGGATTTGAAGACCTTCCCAAACCTCCGATTTAGGATGCAAAACTAACCCAGGGCCAGGGCTTGGCTGGGGCTGGGGCGATTTTCCCACCATTAGGCTGCCCCACGACGCTAAAAGTAATCAGTAAAACCAACCCAGACCCAGACAACCCAAAAAGACCCCCAAAAAACACATTTTAGAAAGTGTGTTTTTTTCCGCGGTTTGCCATCCATACGTTTTAGAAAGTGTGTTTTGTTCGTGGTCTGCCCATACGGGCCTCTATGTCACCCCTCTGAGGCAAGGAAGAAGGAAAAAACGAAAAAACCACACTTTGTAAAACGTGGTTTTTTCGTGGTTTGCCCATACGGGCCTCTATGTCACCCCTGTGGGAGACAAGGAAGGAGGAAAAAACGAAAAAGCCACACTTTGTAAAACGTGGTTTTTTCGTGGTTTGCCCATACGGGCCTCTATGTCACCCCTGTGGCAGGCAAGGAAGGAGGAAAAAAACGAAAAAACCACACTTTGTAAAATGTGGTTTTTTCGTGGTTTGCCCATACGGGCCTCTATGTCACCCCTGTGGGAGGCAAGGAAGGAGGAAAAAAACGAAAAAAACACACTTTGTAAAACGTGTTTTTTTCGTGGTTTACCCAAAACGTGGTTTTTTCGTGGGTTGATTTCCCCAAGTTGTTGCAACAAAAAGGAAACGGCAGGGCATGTTTCAATCCATTGTTCGGGCTCCTTTCCGGGCTCCAAAAAGAAAGGTTTATTCCTCCTGAACAAACCAAAAAGTTTTAAGGAGGCAGGGTTAAAATCTAGCAGGTCTGTGCACTTTGCTAGGCCTGTGTGTCCAGGGAGAATCGGATTCTCTTTAAATTTTTTATGTACATCGATCATCACGATTCAGAACTAAGTTCTAGACGTGCGGAACAGACATTTTACGAAAGTGGTTTATCCACCCATACCCATTTATGCAAACAGCACCCAGCCGCACCACCACCACCACCACCAGCCCCCACACAGACACCACAAGACCAGACAGGGCTGACCAGAACCACCGCAGTCACTGCCAGCACTGCAGACCAGAACCACCACAATCACTGTACTATATACTACTTGCGTGACATGACTCTGTCGGCTCCGTTCTGAGGGCGATAGCTCCGCGCTAGCCATGCTCTAGCACGAATGTCTGTGAGAGACCCTGGTCCATCGTGCGACTTGACCAGCAGAGTCGTGAAATGTTACGAAGCTGCGTGTTCCACAAGATAGAACTGTGACCGAACTTGCAAGTAGGAAGACAACCAGGAAGTTCACACAACTGAGTAAACAACATTTTGAGAAAACCTCATATGTAGACGTAACATGTGGAAGTACATGTACATACTTCCCTAGAATGACTCTTGCCAGTCTTATGCACCTTCATAATCAGAATTCCCGAGAAAGCACGCACTGGCCCGCGTAAAACATTGTGGTCTTTGACATGAGTCAGTGTTGTCCACGAACTCCATGGATGGCCATGTGGCTTGGATTTTTTAAGGCTTAAGTGCTTGCAAGTTTGCAAGTATCGCATGCATGATGATGGGCTTTCGTTTGTGATCTGTGTGGGGATGCAGTTTTGTGTTATTTGGTGCAGGACATCGAGACCCGTGGTGCAAGGAGCACTGCGATCCCAACTCGCCCGAGAATTCTCGAATCCTGGGAAACATGAACACATCCCGGGCAGAAATCCTCAATTCAGTCCTGGGGCGGCATCGGTTTACTATACGACCTATGCGAAAGCTGTCCCGCGAATTTCTTGTGCAAGAGATCGTAGACAGTCGGAACCGTTGCGACTATGACTTGCATCATAGAGGCGGGGTCGTTTGAAGTTGGTTTTTTCGAATTCCAATGTTTCTATTTTCCCCGAACAGTTGATGTTTGGGGTTTCCGCTTAAGGGGAAAAAATCATCATTTTTCTTGATATAGTTGACTGCATACGCCTATCTGTTGATGTGATCGTATTAATATTGCCTTTGCTTTAACTAGACCGCCAGATGTAAGTTCTCCTTACAGCTTTGGGTCGCAATGTGTGGATTTTTTTTTAAATTTGGATTTTGGATTTGAAAAGTGTGTAAAAGGAGGTTGGGATCTGTGCAGCGCTGGATGTTGAAGGCTTTGTTTGCAAGGTAAATTTTCGATTCAAACCCCCTTTCGGAATAGTTTTCTCACATGATTGCATTCAGCTGTTCGGTGTCTATGCATGTTTTCTTGTATCATCGTGTTGACGAGTGACTTGGTGCCCTCCGTACATAAATTCTAGATCCAAAGTGTTGCAAAAGACAAAAGTTTGGCAGGACGTGCAGAGCAGGGTGCCGCCGGAAATGATGGCGGTGAAGGCCCACCCCGGCATGACGGTTCACCTCCTTGCTTTTGTTCGAAGGATCCTAACCCAATGCCATTGAAAGCAGTTTCCCCTATTACCATTCAACTTTGATTCGAAAATTTATTAACTAGTGACATCTGATTTGACTTGTTATTTGGCATGGTTTCTGGCATCTTGAATGACACGCGGTTCCTGATTTTGTTTGGATCTTCATGTCAAGAAAACGTGCGACAAGTTCCTGATTTCAGCCCAGGTACCTATTTTTGGGATTTACAAATTCAGGACTCAGAAAAGGATGTTTCATCATTAGCAGAGGATTCTGAATCCATAGTAGGCCTCAGAAAATCTGGGGTGGACATGAACTGGCAACTCTGGCGAATCAGGTGAGAAGAGCTCCTGAGAAGTGGGCTTAAGTGCACGGACGTTGCAGGCGGGTTCTTGAGATAGCCGTAGCCGCAGTGCAGGTGTCAGACAGTGAAGTGAACACAAGAGTGTCAAAGTTGAAAGCATGCAAAGTGAAACCCAAGTCATACTTCATGGTCGACTCTCTGAGACAGACAGCTTGGTGTATGTATTTGCATGACTTTGCTGAATTAGATTGTGATTGAACTACAAGACGTTTGTTTTGTCAGGCTCAAGTTGGGTGAGTTATGTTTCAGTTCTAGGCAGTTCAGCCTTCTATGGCAAAATGCATGGGAGACAAGCAGCAAGCAAAGCTAGAACATTTGAATCAGTTGGCATATGCGCATGTTACGAAAGCTAGCGGACCATGCCGCTTGACGTATGACACCTCCTCGTTCCAGACCTGCGGATCACCGCGTACCCTTACATATATAAATATATATACATATTATATGTTTGTACAGATAGTTTTTGTAGGTGTATATATTTAAATATAGATGTTTTTTCAGGTAAATATAAATTTATATATATATATATTTGTATATATATATATATATGTATTCTATTGAAGTATATATTTCCCCAGATAGCGATAGCTATAGGGGTTCTTACTTCCAATAGGGGGAGAGGGCGACGAACCACTTTGGCGGATTGGACGTGGCGCCAGGGTGCCATTGCAGGGTCAGAGGACGCGGTGCCATTGCTGTGCCATCGTAGGGTGCCATTGTAGTGTGCTATGG
>OMLO01001811.1_pt1 | contig 16795 bp, 6 predicted proteins | sample 1674811 | NCBI WGS metagenome assembly OMLO01 (sample SAMN06265003, study PRJEB25207) | coral metagenome | isolation source: Coral host | place: Mexico:La Bocana,Puerto Morelos, Mexico | collected 2008-11-13 | reverse complement strand
AACCGGACGAATTACGAAATGTTTGCCGAAGCTCGTCCAGACGGGTAACGCGTCTCTAGTATAAAAACGGCCAATCTTACGCGCGTGTTTAGGGAGCCCATTCAACTGCAATGTATGTGTGTAAAACTAGAATGACTAAGGCCCTGTCCACACGTATCCGGATATTTTTGAAAACGGAGCTTTTTTCCCCCGTTTTAGCCTTTCGTCCACACGTATACGGCGTTTTCGATCACTGAAAACGGAGGTTTTCGAAAACGCTCTCCAGAGTGAAGATTTTTGAAAACGGAGATTTATCTACCGTATTCGTGTGGACGGGCGAAACGGAGGTTTTCGAATACGATGACGTCATACTAAAGATCCAGTCCTTCTCGCGCGTGCTCCATTGGTTACAGCGCATACTCTATAGAGAGAGCTAGCGTATTTACCTGGCTTTAGCGTATTCGTGTGGACGGGCGAATACGATTTGAAAACGCTACGTGTGGACGCGTATTTTTTGGAAAACGGAGAAAAAATATCCGGATACGTGTGGACAGGGCCTAAAACATCAGTTTCTCTTTCAAAATCAAATATTTAATAAGTAACACGAAATAAAACGCCAGTTTATACTTTCACAACTTTTATAAACATTTTTCAGTTGAAAAAAAAACCTGACTGAGGCTTATAAGTCAATCGAAAACGCGATGCGATGTTATTCACTAGTGAGTTTTCGTCGTTCGCGTTTGTGATTGGACGAACGACTTTTTTTCACTAGTGAGTTTTCATCGTCCGCGTTTCCTATTGGCTAATGCATTTTGCGTATCATTTTCACGTGATCTTTTTTTCGTGAGGAAATCTCAGTATCTATGATATAAAATAGGTTTAAGTCAATTGAAAATAGTTGAACGTTGCATAAGGACTATGAGTTTCAGTGGCTTTGTCCATTATAAGCGCGTGAACCCACAGGTACACTCGAGAGTTACTAATCTCGCTCCAGACCCCCTCGGGAACTAAATACGGGTCAGGTACCCTGGAATCCATAAACAAAGAACACATGTAACTTTGAAATTTCTTACAAACTTCATTGTTGTCCAAAGTTACTTTGTATAATATTTTTCAATCTTTCTTCACAATACAGCATCATTGATTGACTAGCATTCTATTTACAAAATCTCATATTAAAAATACATTATTGATAACATTTTGGAACAGTTATTGACTGTTCTGCTTATTTACAAGGCATCTAATTATTCATACGTACAACTTAAAAATTTGAACTCACTAAAAAACTTACATTAATTTTCTACCTAACCCTTTCACTCCCCAATGTGCCATAGTAATCAAATAATCACCATTTTATTTTTGCCAAATATTTTAGGCAAACAGTATCACAGGAAAATACCACTCGAGCTTTCAACTGAATGGTCACACACTAGGATGAATCCACAAACTGAAAACATCAACCACAAATGCTACTTTGGGATAAGAAGTGTCATCAAAGCACGTCCCTATTTGTTATTTGTTACAGTAAGAGGCAGTTAAGCCTGGTCAAATATTGCCTGCAAGCATAAGCACAAGCATAAAAAAGTCATTGCACTAGTAGGGAAGGCAGCAATATAAGGTAACTTGTCCTTCTGATGCTTATGTTGCCGTTATTCCCCGCAGGAAACAACGACACAAGTACAAGCACAAGATGAATGCAAGGTTTTGATACCTTACGTTTATGCTTATGAAGCAGCTGTTCCCAGTATGGCACAAGGTTATCCAAACACAGCTAGTGGGGACCAGGCTTTGATTTCATCAGTAATTAACAGATGAAAATTGACAATTTTATACTCTCAGTAGGCCATTTTACAGTTGTTACCTGGCCCACAAGTAATAGCAAGGCAGGAGGTGACCTTGCTTTGATACAGACCCCTCTGCTTTTCTCACTTAAATACCAACTAGTTAGCATGATAATAACATGATTTACACAACAAAAGCAGTGAAGTCTTGATCAAACCAAGGTCATCTGCAGCCACTGAACGGACAACTGTAAAATTGTCCATTGATCACTTAATACTCTCTTGTCAAGCAGAAAATATCTGCACTTTTTAAGCAATGCACAGAAGTAACAAAGCCGTCTAAGCCTGAGTTCAACAGCCTTGTAACCAATGTCATTCAAAGAGATGATTCCCACTTGATCACTATAGCTGTTAACAGGCCAATATGATCTGGAGATCTAGGAACAACACTGTACACCTTTACAGTGAAATCATCATGACCTACCAAAATAATTTGTTATGGTATTCAAGTATAGTTTTATGTAAGTAGCTAGACGTTTAGTGTCAGCTTTTTCAATGGTATTCCAAGATTTAGGCCACGTCTTATAAATGGTTATCATTTTGAAAACTCTGTTGTGCTCTAAACAATCAACTTATTCACACATTTTTTGCAACTAGAATGCTGTTATTTACACTACACTACAGCTATTAAATAATTTATTTGTTCAAACATTAAAAAATTGCCCCCAGGTTTTTTTCTCAGTGGGCAAGGGGGGATGTGTCTCTAGGTTCACAAACATCAATGTAAGATTAACATTCTCCGTTTTTTAATATTTTTTTTCTTATACGAAAATGAAAAAGTTTAAAATGAGAATTAAATTCTCTTTGTTTGCCTCTGTTTTTCTTCAGGCACAGTGATCTTTGGTTGAGGAATTAAGTACATTCCAGATTTTTCACCAGCCAAAATAATGTCTACTTAAATTGGATACGAGCTGACTTTTTACAGGTCTTTGATGGTTCTAGCCTGTAAATGAATAACAGAATGTAGGATGTTTTCTGCAAGTAAAACAGAAGTTAGACCACATGTCCATTCATCGTTTCTAAACAGACATGAGGATGGTACCGGTAATTAGAAAAGCATGTAGCTGCATTGTTAGTAAAAAATCTTAAAAAATGATTGTATTTTATTGCCTGGCATATGCATATAAAATTTACCATCTGATTTACCAGGATGTTTGTATGTTAATGATAATATACAGGGATGGATGGTTGGGGGACGCAGGGATCAGTTGGTGTTATTGAAGTTCAAGAAGCGCAGGATTGTGTTCCATAATCATCATTAACAGTCCATCCAAGTAGCCTCTTAGTCTCCGGTTCTCATCTTCTTGTTCTCTTAGAGTATTGATAATCTTTTCTTTGTCAGCTGTGATAAGTTCATCAGCCAGTGACCCTTGCTGTAGGGTTTAAAAATAAGAAAGCATTGTTGAATACAATTACACCCATGTTCACAAATAAAGTAACAGACCACTGGTGGAATAATTGTTGACATAAAATGCTGATTACTTCTGTTACTCTGGCTTTTAAAATTCAAAGCCAAGTCTCACTCCAAAACTGTAACAAATGTTAATATTGTGGTCTCCATGGCAAACTCTGGAAATGTTTGTAAGTGCAACCAATAAAATGCAAAGGACTGAGTTCAATAATTTACAAACAACAACAACAAACATTTCATTGACCCATCGACTCCTGGGGCTTTTTGCCAAAAATGCATTTCAATCAAATTTGTGAACATTTTTGTACATATTTCAGGCTCCACTGAGCCAATCACTCTGATATGGGCATCATTGGAAAGATCTTTTCCTCCTGCAGAATGTGAGTAAAGATAATGCAAGAAAAATCCTGTGCTTTGAACACAGTTAACAACAGTAATAAACAGACTCATTTTTCCAACTTTTTTCTTTTGGGAAAGGTTGAAATAGAAGTATGCCACTACAAGAAAGCTAGGTTTGGATTCAAAGGACAAACAATTTAGCATGGTAACAGGATAATTTACATAGGAAAAGTTACAATGTCTTGCATCACACCAAAGTCAACCCAAGTCTTGCTTTGGCTCAAAGGCATAATCACAAGCACAAAACTGTAAATGGGTCATTTTGCTTGTACATGTAAGTAGAACTACTAGTACTTCATAAATGATTACCTGACCAGCACCAAAGTAACCGTCCTGATGCAGCTGAACATTCAGCTCCTCTTTTGAATTTTTCAAGCCCAAGTTTTCCTAAAAAAAAAACCACAGGTGACTCAACATGTACCATCAACAACACGATTGCAGAGGTCATGGGTTCAAACCCGTCCAGGCCTTAACTTTTCCAGGTTTAATTTCACAAGTGCTTGAGTTATGTGTATAACTGGGATGATCAATCATGGTCTCATATCTTTCTCAGCAAATCAAATATATGATCTTTCATATATTCATTTGCAACATCCATGTGTGCAAATCTTGAGACTGGTGGAACAAAACACATGCTGGATTAATGCACTTGTGCAGTGCTTGCTGTGGTTCCCGACCAAACTGCTACTTAAAGTCTCAAATTTCCCATATCCTCCAGTTTCACACCACAAGTTAAGTCAGTCAGTTAAAAGCTTTGTATATTGCATTGGGAATTTGATAATATTGTTATCCATCTACATGCAGTTTATCTGCTCACAATAATTTGATTCAGCACAACTTGTTTTGTACCAAAAGTCTTTTTTGTGCCCAGCTCTTACAAACTTTACACAGCAAAAACTTTTGAGGCCCAAACATGTTGGTGAACCTTGCAAGGTTGTCCCCTTTTCAGGAAATTCCAGAAATGCTTTAATTTTCATTTCTCACTGGAAATTTTAGGAAATTCAAATATAAATTTTTGGTTGAATAGAATGTGCCCCTTTATATAAGAGAAGCTGGAATCTCAAAAAACTTTTATTTCTGGATTAAGCATTAATTAGCTTTTAAAATATCCTGGGCCAGGTGATATGGTAACAGCATTGGGGTGCATAAACATAAAAAAAGGTAAAGTCTGTATATGAGCCAAGTGGCCCATCAGGCCAGAGCTTATCACGATTTCTGTAACATGAAGCATCTAGGAATATTTCTACTCCCCTCTGGATGGGACGCTTGTCCTTCACAGAGTTACCCCCAGCATTAAATTCACCAGTACCCATTTATACACCTGGGTGGAGAGAGGCACTCTGAGAGTCAAGTGTCTTGCCCATGAACACAATGCAAATGTCTCCGGCCAGGTCTCAAACCCAGACAGCATGATCCCGAGTTGAGCTCACTAACCATGAGGCCATCGTGCCTCCCATGGAGGGTGTAAACATAGCATACACAAATTTTGATTCCATTTCCCAGCTTCAGCATTGACAGCCTGGCAGTATGTAAGTCTGTCAAACTGGATTTGACTGGACTTACCTTTATTAATGACTGCACATGTCTTTCTAAGTCTGTTTTTTGTTGTTCTATGCTGTGATGATCTTTAAGTTTTAGGTCTACTTCATACTTGTATTTTTCCATTTCAGCCAGTTGCTCAGAAGCCAACGAAAGCTCCTAAAAAACCCCAGAAAGAAAAATAAGTACTAGACTAATAAAGTAATAAGAAAGAGTTTATTTTACTATTACATCAAAGGTAATTGTGGAAGAAAACAAAAACAAAAATGTTACAGAAAAGATGATGGATCTCTAGAGCTATAATTTGGAAATAGTCTTCTCTTTTTCCAGATTCATTGTGCAAGCATCAATGATATCACTAGAGGAAAATAGAAAACCAACCTGAATGGAGAAAGCTCATGTATAACACATGCAAATACTTTCATAAAAAAACACTGATGAATAAGCAGAAGAAGAGAAAGTACAGTAGAAGGGACAAAACAAGAAGATGGTATGTTTTCTTTTCTTTGAAAAAAAAAAAAACTTGCACCTCTATGGACTTTGTTTAAATGGTTTTGGAACTAGAGATTATGCTTTTGTGATACTATTGTAGCTGAATTTCATTGCCGTCTTCAAAAACCTTATGTTGCAGTGTATTTTCTTATCTATGGGAGAGGGATAGAGACATTTAAACAGTAAATCCACCATGACTCATGGAGAGGTGTGGAGTGAAAACATTTTGGTTACCAAATGGTACTGCCACTATTACTTATTTTTTTAGACCAAGCAATTTCTTCAGATGTTAATCTAAACTTATTTACAGCAGATAAAAATAAGTTCTGGATATATTCAAAAAACTGTGCATAAATATTTATTTTTTAACTGGACCTGCTCATGATGATGTTGGTCTTCTAGTCGTCCTTGTATTTCAGCTTCAAGCTTTGCTTTAAGCTCAGCCACTTCATCTGCCTTGATCTGAAGTGCGAGCTCAAGGCTATCAACTTGTTTGACAAGCCTTCTCTTCTCCTGTAATAAAAGTCATAAAACATGCTTTATTTGTTAGCAAAATGTTCTTTACAGCTACATGTACAGCTGCCAAAGAGGAATAAAACTTGCAGTTTCTAATTTTGTTTCCTCCAATTGATAGATATTTGATGGATAACTCATAAAGCACAAGTGCTCATCTTTCCTGTACTTGCCAAATAAAGTACTCTACAGAAATTGCCCTATAATGCATTGTGTAAATTGCGATATACTGTTAACACTTTCATGTAATATGTACCCTAAAGACAATTTTGGTAGCACTCAAATTATATGAGATTAGTGTAGTCATTTAGAACATAAAGTTGTCTTGTTAATCATAAATAATATATAAATCAAATTTAAGCGCAGTTTCGAAAAACTCGTATTGAAAATATTAAATTTTATGCTAATGAATTTCATTATGATAACTAGTTATGCTGATTAAAGCCTAGTCATATTTATGAGATGTCTGACCAAAATTAAGAGTCACGCATGTCTTTTCAAAAAAGAAAAATCATTTCCAGCACTGGAGTTAGTATTTAGCGGGTGAGGTATCACAGTAACTTACAGCGCCTGACGCTAACTAACAGTGTGATGCCTTAATAATCTGAAACAATGGAACTGACCTCTTGACAGGTGTCAAGTTCTTTTCTCAACAAAGGCTCCACTTTTTTAAGATTTTCTATTTCCTCCTCAGCTTGAAGTAATCTAAGAACAGAACAGTAATAAAATGAGGAAACATAACAATAATGGAAATACATGCATAAATAGGGAACTGGGAGATCTAACAGCATTTTCTCAGGATTATTAATGTTGGACCTCTCTATATTAATCACTAGAAAAGAAAGTGCAACTCCCCACCTTAACTGGTTACATGAGAATAAAAACAGTACAAGTGCTACTTACTTTCTGCTAAGTGCTTCTAAAGATTCCTCATTTTCTCTTTCTAATTTGTTCTGAGAAAGAAAATAAAACTAAACTTCAGATATCTGAAACTTTTTTTAGCCATCAGGTAAGTGTGTAAGTACATGTATTTAAGACACAATGTATGTGGGTTCTATTACCTTCAAGGGACTTGTGCTATATAGGGAAAAACTGTCTAAATGCATGCGCAAAATGGTGCAAATAACTGTTGTAATGTTGTAAATATTGCGTGACAAAAAGATGAATCTTTTTTATTTTATCACCATAATTTTCTCTCTAGAGTCAACAATTAATTGGTTAAAAACCAAAAAGCTATTAAAATCAAATTATACATTTTCGATTTGCTATTGAAAGACATTGTCTTTTTTTACAATGTTTAAATTTGTGATTTTTCCCCTTCTTATTTGTAATTTACGATTTAATGATGTCGCATATTAAATTTACTTGTTTACGCCTTTTTGCACATGCATTTACTATTAGACAGTTTTTTTTTCTATACATGGCGCGAGTCCCCTAAAAGTAACGAAAGCCATGTATGTCATGCACCTATGGGACAGAAAATCAAAAAGTATAACCTGGATCATTAAATAATGCAATTCAAGAGTTTTCATTGGCTTAGCCATCATGGTATATTAAGCATTATACCGCGCTTTACAAATATGGTGAGCGTACACATAATTTTGGGGTGTTCTATTTATTTTGCTTCAGTTTTCTACATTTTGGGGCAATTTAATAACACAATAATAATTATTACTCCAATTGTACTTGTTGGATATGAGATGATTATAGCCAACTTGGCACTATGCATGTCATTGGCTCTCTACCATCTTTTATTCAATGTGAGCTTGTGGAGAAATTGCAAAGTATCATTGCCATTGAATGAACAAAAACCTACCAAGGCCAATTTGTGTTTTATACTTTCTTCCTCTACTTGTTGTCCTGTTGTTACTTTTTGGCTTTCAATCTGTTCTTCTAGTGCATTTATCCTGAAAAAAAAATTGCACAACTGATATAATAAACCAAAACCAAAACCAAACTCAACCCACATATGATGCGGAGCATGGGAATTGAACCTGGGACACATTCGTGGGAGGTGAGCACTTTCACTACTGCGCTATCCCAGCATTGGGCTACATAGATGGGCAAGTGAAAATGAACTTGACAAAGGAAATTATCTGCCGAAATTACATGTAATTTGTGAAGCCAACATATTGACTGTTATCCCTTCAAATCCTTACTGCTGATGAACTAACATTCAAAATGTCAGCTCCAAACCTTCCAATTAACCATGGTTAAAATAACTTAACCAACTTTGACTTCAAAAAGCTAAGTTACCAATAACATCGTTTACACTTCTTGCCTTTACTTTTGATGAGAGGTGAACAACTCTGCCAAAAGTATCAATATTACATACAACTGCCGACTCAGCCATGAGTAAGCAATTGTTCAGATGTGACCATGTTCAGTCAATGGGTTAACACAATAAGAAAACCCATTGTTGTAAATTTTTCTTACAGGCTGTACATGATAAAATTTATAACTAGTGAAAACTAAAATGATTTAGTAAACAGGTCTCTTATAATATTACACTATTCAAGAATATTCTAGAGAGGAAATGTTTTAACATGTCTGCTTGATCCCTTTTTAAGAAGAATGAAACAAATAATTATTACAAAAAGAAATACACAGGCACAAGTCTATCCCAATCAAATTTATAATTTTATCACTTGAGATTAGATGTCATGGCAAAATAACCTCCACAGAATTAACTAGAAACGAATTAAAGAAACAAACTTTTTGTGCTTCACAGGCAATATGAGTCACACTCTTAAAATAAAACATGACTAAATTTGGTCTGTGATATTGCCTGTGTGTGTATTTACATACTAAGGATTCGCAAAACGTTTTATGCCAATTTTGTAATCCACACAATGTCCATCGTGATATATTCTCTCGTTCTTTATGAGGCCAACTGTTCACATATAGATGCCAGTCCTATGAGTTATTGCACAATTTAGACAACATCAATGTTTGGTGACCAAAATATCAGGTTCTAACCTAGACTGAACAGAAAAATATTATATCATGTGCAACAACTATTATTTCCTTATCACTGTTTTATTCTCTCATTTGTAAGGAAAGAAATGAACTCTAACTTTACCTTTGAGAGTAAGAAATAACAGGTGATAATAAAATATAGCTTTTCTTACAAAATCATATTTTCTGTTACATGTAGCCTGTAGAAGACAGAATATTTAACAAGGATTGGATCTCATGTAAGACAAAAGATAAAGTTGACTTAGAGAAATTGGGTTTGTAAACAAACTGTGCTAGAAACTTAAGATTTCAAACGTTAAGCACTAGTTTATGTTGCTATTTCAAGCATAAAAACAGCTTCAAAACTATCACTGTGAGTCAAAAGAATATGCAACATGAAGCAGTATTTTCATAGAGCCATCTTTCACTTGACAATGTGTTCCCTAGCTCAAAACAATATTATTTCAGTTTTTTATGGCATCTAGCTAATACTGAAACCTAAAACTGACTCACCTGTGAAAATTAGAACTAGAAACCAACTAGAAATCACTCCCTGACCAAAAACGTTTCTTTCTGTATTGGTTTCAACCAATTTATTCAAAATGAGGAAATGAATTGCAGTCTGACTAAACTTTATGCAAATGTGGGGCAGATGTCACTTGAAATGAAAGTTAATTATTTATACAACAGCTAAAAGGCTTGACATAGGTAAGGACAGGTAGTGGCCCATTTGAATAAACAAGCCTTTAGGATATTGTTCAGGAAACCAGCAGGAGGTCTTCTATATCACGAATAAATCCTTCTTTCTAAAAAAAGAAAAACCCAAACAAAACCAGATCAAGCAAACCTAAAGCTTCATGTAACTAAAGTAAGAAATGTCAATCCATTTACATCCAAAACATTTGAAAGTGTATTCATTTGGTTAGCAAGAAACTAGAATAGTCATAAATTATTCCATGCCTTGAAAATTATTATAAGCATGAGGCTGTTGCCAAACTCATTTGATTCCAGCATTAAGGCTTTAATTCTCCTTACTAAGTTCTTTTACAGTTTTGAACATGTAACAATACGGTATAGAAATTAGTACATGTATGTGTACTGTATGTGAAAACAATGTTATCAACATTATAAGATTGTTGTGAAAAAAAGTTGACAAAAAATATCTTGCATGCAATTTGGTACAACAAAACTACAGCTTACAAATCCAACTGTTTCTAGCTTAATTTTTCTTACTGCTTATTAATGCAAGACTATTCATAGGTACAGAGTACAATATTACAGAAATAAGGCCTTCTTATGAAGCTTACACATAGAATTTAAAACAAGAACATTTCTTTGCTTGTTTGAATCAGAACAATACAGAAGATTGTTTGTTTTCTATTCATGACCTGTGTGAGCACTTGACAATTATTATAGTGATAAAACTATTAAATTATTTTCAATCTTTTCAACCATTTAACCTGATACCAAGCACATTTTTGACAAATACCTATTAATATTATAAGACTAGGTCAATTTGGTAAGCCTAGGAATGTTTTTGATAAAAAAATGCAGAACCCACCAAACATGAAGATGGCCAGAGTTAGCAGTTAAATCGAGTTATTAAAAGGATGTCTCAGTGGATACATTATCAATAATTTATGGTATGTGAATTGACTTTAAATGCCTTTAAACAAAGCCTATTACCTATATTTTTAATATAGCTGCTTGTGAATTTATTAACGGTTGAGTACATTCTATGGTCCAGTTCTTTATATTAACCAATATTTCAAATTACTGTTATATGCCATATGAAGTAAACACCATTTTGTAATAAATTATTACTGGTTGTGTATGAAAACTTGCAACCAGAATATTACAATTAAGCAGTAGTCTTCACATTGTTGGTAGTCCTTTTTTAACTAATCTAAATTGTTAAACTAATTTAGAGACCAATACATACACACAAAAAAAATATTTGTTTTACAAGTACCCTCACAAGCCAAGATTCCTTAAACAATTTTTTTAGAAAATGGCTTGCCTGAGTTCAGAGAAACCAAATCAAAAAAAAAAAATAAAGAGTCAACTACAGGGTATATGTAATGCATTGACAGACATGTAACACTAACCACTCTTCAGTCACAGTCAGCGAGTCTGTATTATACAAGTAATAACTAGCATTAGGAGAAATCAGCTGTGAAGCAGTCTGCCTACCTTGAACATAACAATTTGTTTTCCTCTCGAATTTTATATTGTTTATCTGTTTGCATGGCGTGATCTTCCTGTAACAGCGATACTTGGGACGATAACCTCTTCAGCTATGAAGTAAAGAAACCAATTGCAATAAAATGGCATGAAATTACAAGTAATGGTAAGCTACACTTACCACAAACCATGAGCAAAACCACAAACCTCAGTGAGAAGGAACATTGAAGTTCCGGCTTCACTGTCCGACAGTGCTCTTTCACTGATCAGGTCATCAAAACTGTTATGTCGGCTGGGGTTTTCCGAGTGACATTTAAAAAGATGCATATTATGACTGTGGACAAACAGAGAAGTAATGAATACCCAATTAGAAGCAAAATTAACAAAGCCTGAACATCTAACATAAAACACAATTTGAGAATGGAGAGAGGCAATCTTCTTGACCCTAAATCTTTTTCAAACGATCACCGACTGACTAAGAATTACATTTTAATACTCATGATGACAAAAGATAACAGTCAAAACTTAAGATGCCTTACTGCAAATGCTCCATTTCACAGCAGCTTTAACAGAGAATACAAATTCAAAAACATGTGTAACAGAAGCAAAATTAACAAAGCCTGAACATCTAACATAAAACACAATTTGAGAATGGAGAGAGGCAATCTTCTTGACCCTAAATCTTTTTCAAACGATCACCGACTGACTAAGAATTACATTTTAATACTCATGATGACAAAAGATAACAGTCAAAACTTAAGATGCCTTACTGCAAATGCTACTTTCAAAGCAGCTTTAACAGAGAATACAAATTCAAAAACATGTGTGACAGAGAATAAGGATTATACAATTGCATTCTTTGGCATCACATGACATCCATGAAGTGTCTAGCATTTATTAATCTGCACTATTGACCTGAATGAACTTGCTTATTCCATTTATATCTAAAAATAATATAAAAAAAAAACTCCCTTTAGCTAAGGAGGCTCACTCTCTTAACTACATGGTAAGATACCTTTGAAACATAAACACAAAAATCCAAGAAAAAAAATCACGACTTTAAAAGACTGTTCTCTAGCTGACCTGTCACAGATATTTTAAAGGGAAGTATGGAAAACAGATACTGGACAAAACAGAAAGGAATTTAGTGGGAGAGGGTCAAAAAAAATTTCCTACCATCAGCTCATAAAATTTCTTTTTCATTTAAACATTTATTACAAATTGATATTTTTGACAAATCTAATTTAATCAACTCTATAAATATCAAGCTACTTCACCTTGAAATGGCAGCTGCTGCAGCTGAAGTTCTTCTAGAGCCAGAGCTAGTAAAAATATCAAAAATGAGACTCAATTTAAACTCTCTAACTGTATAACACTGACATATCAAACATTTTTCAGCACCAAATTTTCTGGTAGAGGCTTCATGAAGGGTTCAGCTGGAAGGCATCTAGTTTTCACAGGTAGGCATTTGGACTTAGAAAAAAAGAATTTCTTTGAGATGGTCAAACAAGGCAAACAATACCATTCTCATAGGCAGTCAATTTGTCTGGAGCCTGACACTGAAATGCCTGGATATGGTCAACCTGTGGAGCTTTGCTTACTATTTTATGATGTATTTAAAGAATCTGGCCCAGGTTGTTTGAAAGGTGGATGTACATGTAACCCTATCTATCAAATAAATCACTATCCAGAAGATAGAATGGTTTCTTTTGTTAACACTAATCCTCTGGATAGAGATTTATTCACTAGATATTGTTATCCAGCCTTTAAACCACTGTGGGCTGAAATATGCAGAATACTCTGAAAAAAGATAGATCACTGACAAAATCAGTATTAAATGTACCTTCTATAAAGACGGTTGTCAAATTTTTGTTCCCTCCTTAAGGTTGGACTATCTTCAAATGTCGTATCCTCACTAAAGCTCTCTCCATAACCTTCAAATCCTTCCTCTGACTGGTACTCACTTGTGTCTGAGTGTGAGCATCTATCACTGTACATGTCAACATTCATGGCTGGTAAAGTGGCTCGATGTTTCAACCGTGGCCCAGTAGGAGGTGGAAATGTAGAATATTGTTTTTGGTTACGACTGAAATTTGAGGTTTGTAACTCGTCTGGAAAATTGTCATCATCATCACCATTGTATTCATTTGTTGATGTTGTGCTGTAAGTGCTGTCCCGCTAAAATATTCAACAGTAAAATGTTAGTGGTAAGGAAGAGAGAGGCGCATTCAGTGTTTAAAATTTAGTGCACCAAACTCTGGGTTGAACAGCCAGGAGTCGAGCACTTATCAGGGTTTAAACATATTGGGTTTTGATCAAGAAACACTACTCTTAACATGTTCTTCAAGGCTATGGTTACCGAGCCAAAACTAAAACCTCTGTAGTCCAAGAGAAAAGTAAATTTTGACTGCCCTTTTTGTGATCTTAAGTCAGGTGTCCTGTTTATACATTCTATCCTTTGGTTTTGGCTGAAGTCAAGCTGCAGAGATCAATAACAATGAAAAAGGCTTCTATGTAACATAAATTACAACACTGACAACTTAGAGTCCTAGAAAAGTGTTAATCAGCTTTTGAAAAACTGACTGAAGAAGTGTAATTGATCCAAACAATTAAAAATAAATTAAAACTTTCCAAACTGTTATGGCTCCTCAAGTTTTAATCAAACAAGTTCTGAAAAGGTTACTCATATCTTTAAAGTTATTCTAGAACAAGGAAATATACAACCATTGTGATTATAATTTGGTGACGTAAGATTACTGGTATGTGCCTATGGTGTACTATGAGCAAACTTTAAATTGATCAGGTAATGTTAAATTTCGATTGTCAAAGTAAGCAATATGATTCAACAACAGAATAATGTGCACATGTTCACGTAATATGTCAATACAAGATCAAGTAACTCTAACAATTTAATGTGACGCGGTGTTTCCTTGCATTGTAATCATTTCAGTGTCTCATGCAAATTAGGTGGATATATATGCACAGTCACGAATCTAAATTACGTCAATGATGATCAAACTTTTATTCTAAACAAAAAAAGGTCCTTATAGCTACTGTGACCATTGAAAAGGAAAAATAAAAGCACCCATGAATGGAAAACTAAAAGAGTTCCCACCAATTTCACGTACTAGGAAATTGTTTCGTGCCTTTTTAAAATGTAAACAAACTTGAAGAACAAAATATAATTTGCACCCCCACTTGAGGTCCGTTGTTATTTATCACAGCGGCAAAGTCATTTAGAGTACTGGGGTGCATGAAATGAGCAAGACCAAGTTCTCGAAAACAAGACAACACTTCAAATAAATCAACTTAACATGGGAAATAAAATACCTCACAACAGCTATCTTCTTGTTGGTCGTTTTCAACGGAAGATATTGTCAACCTTGGGTAAGAGTCTTCTTCATCAAAATCGTGCGCCCCTTTGCCACTGCCGTTCAAATCGATGTCGCCGTTTACTCCTTTGGGAAATAAAAGCTTTGTCAATATAACTCAGTTCAGACAGTGGCTGAAAATACGGTGACCTTCTTCCGATCTCGTATTATTATTTCTTCTTGGCATCATAATGACAGCTGGTAAAACTGAGCATAACGCAATATCACAGAAACCTTACTGAGTCCAGAGCACAGATGTATATCGGCCGGCGATTATATGGCATGTCGCCAGTGAAATCACTTACCGAGAAAGTCGTGTATTCCTTTACAAAAACCATCAAAACTAATTCGCCCATTTTCCTCCGGATCGAGCTTTTCAATCAATGTTTTCATCTCCTGGGGCATGAAAGAACGAAAGAATATCAATGAGCTTTCCATAACAAATTGTCACCTCTCAAGAATTTTAGAAGGTTACGAAACTACAATAACTTGCCGGGACGGTTTTGATATTGGACAATCGCGACACTCTAACCAAGTAAATTTAGCTGAATGAGAAATACGAAAACGTTGGAATTATACTCTCCTGAGTATTTTGATGGCAGGTTTACAAAGTTAATAGTAAACTGACCGGCGTGATAGAGCGGTGACCGATGAGATTGACACGCAAGAGTGCAAATAAAACAAGCAATTTTCGAAAATAACAAAATGGATCGGGCGAGCCTCTTCAGAAACCACTAGAATTATGACTCTAAAAAAACCCTCACATGTTTAAAATTTTAGTTCCCAAGCGTTTAATACCCCGAAATCAAACCCAAACCGCTCTCAATGATAACGGGAACTGCATTTTCCTGACGCCTTACCTCGCAGCTTATTGAAGCTTAGATGACTGCTTATGAATGGCATTGCGAAAACAACTAATAACTCCACCATTTTTATTCCCGTTAAACTGTGATTACTGCTTAATTCTGTACCGATATTTAGAATTCGGAGAATGATTTAAATCATCTCAAAGAGACAAGCTGTACCTCAAAGCCAACGCTAGAGTGTTCTTGGCCGAGACGCAGAAGGTCTTGCGTCTTCACAAATCCGTCGCCATTTTGGTCGCACGCCTCGAAGACAGCTTTCAAATGCACCAAAACATCCTCCATGTTCACTTCTAACATGCTTTACAACCTCACAAGCCCTGATCTTAGTAGGGACCCCTTATCAGTGCTATAAAGGTATCATTTTGTGCGGCGGACTATCGAGACCTTAGTGAAACGGCTGGTGATTAGTCCTCTAAACATTTTTTGATGATTGACAACAAGAAAGTCACGTGTTTCGTAAAACCAAGCAACCGCCAAGCACCCTGAACAGGATCTAGATAAAGTGCAAGTCTCTTCCGTAAAAACTAATAATCATCTTCGTCAGAAGCAATGTGTCGCTTGATCGCTGTTGTTCGTTGGTTCAAGAAATTTTATAGCCATTATCTTTTCCGACATTCTTATAGTCTTTTATAGGCCCTACCAGAAGGGTCCAGAAGCATATCACCTAGTGTAGGTGATATGCTTCCGGCCCTACAGTAGGCGGGAACTCATGATGGGCTCCAGACTACATCCAGTTGATCATAACTCTGCTGATCATATTTGGATTTCTTAGGGTTACGCAGGAAACACCACCAGCGTTTGTTTCTTATATTGTATCACTTCCTGTCTCTTTTTATGATTTTTCCTTGAGAAAATAATTTGCAACCCATTCGTTTTTCTGTGCCATATATGGCCCATAAGGGGAGAGCGCAAGATAGTTACTTAGTGCAGGCTGCGACACGCATTGGATAATAATTTTGATAGCTGAACAAAATTTTTAACGGTGTGTGAATTAAAGTTATGTCTATCTGTCGTCATCAGTGATAGAAATGTTTCTTATCACATTAAGGTGGCTCTATATAGTAATCTGCAAGTCGTTGCAGTTACATTTACACGAGCTTATTTCTACCTTTGCAAATATTTTTCGTGTAACACTTGATCTAATATCTACAATCAAGTATCTGCAGCTTTAATCTATCTGAGGAAGATTCTTTCAGTACCTTAATCTCGTTGCTATGGCAACTAGCGACAGAGATACTTGGC
>OMLO01001810.1_pt1 | contig 16803 bp, 6 predicted proteins | sample 1674811 | NCBI WGS metagenome assembly OMLO01 (sample SAMN06265003, study PRJEB25207) | coral metagenome | isolation source: Coral host | place: Mexico:La Bocana,Puerto Morelos, Mexico | collected 2008-11-13 | reverse complement strand
TTTGCATAAACGAAGAGTTGAAATGAACCTCACGATAAGACTAAGTGGTTATTTCTAAATGTTCTCACATCTTGCACTAATTATAGGGTTAAGAATAATAATTTTACATCTTCCACAGCTAGTGATGTTTTTCTTTTATAACTGGGTCACTTTTCGTTGCAAAAACAGGAAACATTTGTTTCATTAAGGAAACTAAATGTATAACTAAATTGCTTCGTTTAGAAGGAAAATAAAGTTTGAATCTTTCCAACCGATAAAAATCCAAATGACGACAGAAAATCAAAGAGGCCGCAGTATTTTGAATTCCGAAAAAAAAACCCATCAAATTTAAATGTTTCGACGGCCTGTCAATTGCTTAGAATAATTGCTAAGGATCTTCTAAGTGCTTCTCAGCGCTTAATACTCCTGATAAAAGAAACATCCTTCGGTGTAAGTCTTTCTCTTTTATATGCGATACACTCAAAAAGTCTTACATAATGAATAGGCTTTGGCTTTTTAGATGAATCATTTATCTTGCAAGTTCCTTAATCAAGATAAGAACGTCATGCATCATCTGCTAAAGGGGAAATGTTTGATATACGTCAGTGTTTTTGCCTTCTTCCGACAGGCTGAGTTCTAGTGGTGTTAATTACCATAACCACTCCCTCTTGTCAGTTTTGTAATGAAAGTAAAATGGTTTGACTGTTATTGTTTTTTCCACAGACGTGATTTTCAGTGATAATACGGAAGATATAAAGACAAGGTAATCGAAAAAAAAGTCATATTGCAAAGAGTTACAAGCAGGTGAACAAAGAGTGAAGCTTCGATCTACAAAGGTGAGCCTATGCTTGTTTTCTAATTTAACTTTACTATGATCATGAAGACCACGAAACACTTACTTACGTTTGTTAGCTTCGCTTTCTTTTCGAGGAAGTCTTGAGAGTCTTGAAAATGCTTCATAGCCTGGAAACGTAAAATACGCCGCTTAACTACAAATAGCGAAATACGACCCCTGGGTTAGAAACGAAAACGATGCAATACGTTTGTTTTTTTTTTCTTTATTGAAAGTGTGTATACTAATATTTTTCTAACGAATACATATATTTTTCAAGTTCGAAAAAGCGCGCAAATCTAAAGCGAAAACACGACTTTCAGCCATTAGGAGAGAGGTTATTTGTTTACAGCAGTAATGCGAAATTTTCTACTGCGCGCTTTTTCACGGCTCATGTTTTGCTTCTAGTTGCTCTATCTTTCGTAAATCTTACCTCATGCAATCTTCGACATTACTGTTGCAATTATTTCTTTTATAATGTAGCTTTTGACGTTCTTTATTAACTTGACGGTCTAAAGTTTCCACTACGTAAGAAATTCAGCCGTTTCACCCAAACATTTAGGACAACTTTCAGAGCTTGTCTAAAACACGATTGCTTTTTAGGTGTGCCTATCGCTTTCCTCGATCTTTCTCAATCCTTTAATTTAAGTAATGTAAATTGATTTAAACCTCTTGCTTGCGAGAATAATGAATACTGAATTTTAAATTACGTTTAAGAAAGAAAAGAAACCTGTATTCCTTTTTCGCATAACTGAAGTGAAACTTTGGATCCACTTACACTTATTTTTTCCAGGAAACAAAATCATGACATTTTTCTTTCATATGCTGAAAAGCGTGAGGCTTTGTAATCACTTCGAAGTTCTACAATCGTGCTCTAACAGTAGGAAGCTTGCGATTAATTTACTTGACTAAGTACAGCTGGCTGGAAACAAAAGAAACGATCTAAGTGACAAACTAATGGAAATCGTCAGTAAACCACAAATTAATTAAACTGAGACTAAATTTAGCCTTCAAGGTTTACTTTACTTTAAAGTAATAACAGGTCGTGTGTGCGACCTCTGCGCTTATTTGGCTTTTCATTTCAAGATCGTTGACAACTGACTTTGGTCTAGCGATCAATTACCTTCTGATACGAATCACCTGAAGCCGAAACCAATGGCCTTCTTTTAGTCAGTTTCATTTCATGCTCAGTGCATTTTTGTCAACTTTGACATTGCCCGAGTGCGCTTTAAACTGAAGGTTATGTATCTCTAAAAGATACTTGATTTATACTGACACTCAGATGATCGCAATTTATTTCCATAATCCACAACCACTCTCAAAACGTCAGCCACGTTTTCAATATTAGCCTCAGTCATATACAACTACTGTAAACAGAGATCGTAACACACCTTGCGCAATATTCACATATTGGATCACGTAAGTTTGCAAGCACGGTTGAATCGTTTTACTAGGAAACGCATAATGACATTTATTACGTAAAGCCTTATATGATCATTTGTTAAAACACAAATGCCCTCGTCCGTAATTGTCAACTGATATAGGGTTGCGTGAAACACTGATGACCAACAGTCAAAAATGGAATAAGCCGTGATGTAAAGTCTTCATTTTACAGTGTAACAATGTTACAACTACCGTGCAACATTTACCCCTAGTTTACAAAGTGTATCAGGTAGCTTGTTTAAGGGACCATATTTTTGAATGACTCTTTGAAGAAACTGACGCCACTTACATTGACAGTGGAGTTTACACAATAGCGGAAACCTACATGTCTAACTAAGTTGACAGATTGGATATAGTTGTATATCGCGCGTTTTTGGTTTCATTGCATAGTGGTGTTCCTGAGTTCCACAACCAAAACATGAAAGGAACTTTTATCAAATGCTTACAAATACTTCATTCTTTGACACAACTCAGTTCCTTTCAGGCTAGTTGTTTTTTTATTGCCATCAGTTAAAATTATTGCAACGCTCTTTTAACATAAGCAGCTTGAGAGATTGTGCACTCCCCCTGCTATGGGCGTTACTCTACAATAAAGAAAATGGAGCAATTTGATTCAAATTCAAGAAATCACTTGGATCACGATATATCAATCATCAACCCCAATCCTGCGGTATCTTGATTTTCAATTGGCAGGATAGTGACCGTCAACCAGTGAGCTGAACATGAAACTCTCTAGAAATGTCGTGTTTATGCTGGTACACTTCCAAATGGAATCGTACCTAAAATTGTAAAACATCCACAAAGTCTATTTTTGGCTTGAATCAAGCTCCGCATTGAAATTTCACGCCTACTTAGACTGATACATTTTCTTAACTGAAGACGTTCCAGGAATTTGACAAAGAAGTAATAAAAACGACACGGAGAACGCTGATCAACGTTAAGCAAGTGAAAAATTATAGAAAGAATGATTGTTCTGAGTTAGATGTTTGTCGTGCCTGTTTTGGTAATCTCCTCAACAAAGAAACAATGAATGGATTCTTGCCTTAACAGATTAATGCTGAACTGGTCAAATCAATTTGTTGAATCGATATGTTTTCATTTCCTCAAGACCGATCCGGCGGCTCGTAACCCTGTAGGGTTCTTCAGAAATGTCCACCATATTTTTAATAATTTAAGTAGACCTATTTTAGAGAACCGATGTTAGGCACCTCAAACTACCGTTTTGTAATTTGATGGCTGTTTAAAACAGCAATAAAGTTAAGTTCATTCCAGTCAGGCTTAGAGTAATTAAGAGCATAGTCTTCGATGCGGTGATAACGAACTATTTTACGTGCTTAACATCGACCTAGCCTTGGCAGGCCATCCATACGATGTCTGAAAAATATTTGAACTTGCTTGTCAAAGTGCATGTTACATCAAAGAAATAATAAAGTAGCAATGCGTGGATTTTGTGTTATGACCAGACAAGCCCTGTTCCAGTTATTTCAATTATGTCATACGGCCTTCATTCAACCTATACCTCGTGCACTATTGCACCATATCAGACGATTGATTGAATGTGGAATATCTCAAAGTTGCTGCAGGGTCCTACAAGGACACCAGAAAAGAACCGAGTATTGGAGAACCGAAATCAGTATTGCGAGGTGAGCTTCATTTTTGCTCTTAGGGGTCTCGAGTGACTGTATCACTAATTGCATAGTAATTACACAGTTTAATTCTAATGACAAAGTAAAGAATCTGTCACCATGAAACGAAGTCAAGTAACTTCCTGAAATTAATCTAGCTGAATCAATATGTGGCTTGCTTAGTCTTTTCAGTAGGTAACTATGTGTCTTCTCTACATAAGACAAGTGTTCCGTGACAACATAAAGTCAATTCTATATGTACTCAATGACACAATCTTCGAGGCAGCAGACAGAGAGTATTTATACGAATAGTAGGTCAAATTCTTATGAACATTGGCCTAACCTTGAACTAAATTAAGTATACGTACGCTTGCAGTCTGTTGAAATGCTATTTTTACATTTTGCACTCTTTGACAGTTTTCTAGTTTTTCTTTCAATTTTTTCTATACCTTATTAAACCGTTACAAGTTTAACTGGATTTTATACCCGAAGATCAGTCGGGATAGCTCAATTAAAATAGCGTGATCAGCCAAATAGTTGTGTGACCTTCCCAAACCGGTGTTGACAATATTCAGGCCCAAAAGCTCTTTTCAGACACTGTTAAATCATTTGCACTCTGGCTCGACGCAACTCGTATTACCCAAACTTTTGCATACTCTATTAGGTCTCCAGATTTAATGATTGCGAAAAGATCACGTCAAAGGAACGTTAGCAGTATTTCTTCCCAAGTTAACTAAAGGTTCTGACAGATCTTCAAGTGATTGTCGAGTTCCAGTCTGTAGTAACTCTGGTTATAACTAAAACGAGACGCTCTACCAAAGGTACGTGTAAGCTGCTCGTATTAAAATATTCACCGTGAGTAGTTTGCTCAGAACTCCGCCTATAACACTCAGTACGACAACAACGTATTAGCATTTGATTTTTGTGCGACTCGACTTTATGTTGCTTAATTTTTTTTGTCTTGGAAATTCATCGTTGTTCGCCTGTAATTTCATTCCAGCGAAAAGGTTGCGAAAGTCAGCCAATGAAAGTAACTGTTACGCACTATTAGTTCATAGCAACTGGAACTATTTTATTTCTGCTGTTCCTCAACTGGTCAGAAGCCTGCGTTGCTCGGAGGCCAAGAGAATAAGTCCTCCTGTATGTTTTGATCTTTTAGACTATTCAAAATGGCCAAAATCGCTAAGTCGTTTCAAAGTTTCTTCATTGCAAATAGGGCGGAAACATACTTTTTTCTTCACTATAATAGAGCTAACCTTCTATCGGTACTACGCCAACAGTTTTCGGTTTTCAACCCGAAAACAAACGGCCAACAAAAAAAAACAAAAACAAAAGAATAGCCTAATGTCGAAGGATTGAGGTCGACATCAATCGGAAATCCCCAAAATCCGTGAAAGTATATACTTAACCTTGTACCCCAGCCCGCTGAGAGTTTGAAAGACCAAATTAAATTCAATACCAGGGAAGAATAGAGACCACCAAATTAAAATTGTTTTCTTCCTACAGTCTACTAGTGGGGGACCAAATAACTCACCAGGTCAAGTTTCATTAGGTCTCTTACAATAAGGTGCAATTAATAACCATAATTAAAACTAAAATTAAGCAAATCATTTTAGGCAGACCCACGAGTAGTTTCCTCAGATATTACTAATTACTCAGCCTACCAACGCAGACGGATTTCCGCCAGTTGTTTGCTAGACAGGGGGACTTTTCGAGTAATTGAACAAATTCTTAGGCAAGCTCATTTCACAGAGGCCGACCAAATCCACATAAATTTTATATTGACAAATTCACGACGACAGCTATTTCGTTTTACCAACTACAGAAACAACAATCAAGAAAGTATTCCTGCCTGAAGAACATGCGAGTGGTGAGTCCGTGGTTTGTATATCAAACAGAGCGTGATTAAATTTTGGCTTCGTTCATTTAAGTAATACATCAAACATGACGGACAGTGTTTCATGGATAGCCGATGAAACACTCATTCGAGTGCTTGATATGTCTACTCAATCGAAACAAAGACTAAGGAGTAAACGGCGAAGTTAACCCGTCAAAATCTATGCTAATTAAGACTGGGTATCACTTTCGGTTGTGATTTCCTTTGTTTTAACTTGATGAATTAGTAATGCATTTGACTAAGCTGTGGGTCAAGTCCATGGTCCATCATCGATTTTCCATCTTTAAGCCTTCCAAAACTCAATCCACATTGACTGCTCTTTATCTCGTTAAGCGTTAAAAATAACTTACAACAAACGTACCGAGATGTTTCACTGTACTGCTAACGCAACTGACAATTATTCCTAAATTAAAACCATAGCATTTGCCAGTTTCAATTCTTGTTCCAGGACATATTATGTTTAGACGTTTTCATTGATGTTTCTGGTGATAGAAGAATTCCGTATTCAGTGATTTACAAGCAGTGTCGTGTTCAGTGTAGAAAGGGTCAAAAGTCTAGGAATAAAACCTCATACCTTGATGACATGGAGTCCGCCTTTGCTTAAAATTTGAAGAGTTAACTGAAAACTGTTTCGATCTGTTTTACAGATATTATGTGACTTAAATAAATTAAGAACATAGAGAATATTTTTTAACGAGCTTGAATTAGGTAATTCTGTTAATGATGCTGACGACTTTCATAAAGCATGCGGACGCCACAATAGCTTTAGTGTAAGAGAAATGTAGGCGGCACCTCGTTCCAAAATGAATTTAAAGCACCTCACGCTAGTACCAAAGAGTGAAACAAAACATCCTTGTTTCTTATCAAAGTAAGGCACTGTCAAACTACAAATGAAGAAAGGAAACAACTAGAATAAGGTCACACAAGTTTGACCCTAATAAGGCATTCTGCTTTCGCCTGTGGATGTTTTTAAGAGGTCGAGATTGTTAACTTAAGAAAACGAAGTAAGTTCGGCTGGTAGGAAGGCATTTTCACTCTATTTCATAAGCATAACTTTCTGACAGCGACTTCCGCAAAACAGCTGTTGTACAAGACGTGTCATTTAGGGAGCGATCGACGGCTGAATTTTGGCAGAATGGAGTGAATGTCGGCCATGAACTGATGATTTACTTAATTAACAAACGTTAAGTCAGTTGTAGCTGTGGTTTCGTGACCCAGACTGGAATGCATGCAAACTGAGTAACGAGAAAAGATAATTAACTTGGCAAAACGATGAACGGATTCCCGCAGTAATTTACTGCTGTCCACGCCAAGATATCCACGATTTCAGCCTGGATCGCACCCACTGAGGTAAATGTGTTCAGTTTTGAATAAGTACAGCACGATAATCTTTTTCTCAGCTTCTGGCTGACAGTTTGTTCTTAGCCCTGTTGTAAACTAACCCCCTTCAGTCATGGATGGAAACTTATCGCAAACATAAAGCAAGTAGCGTGTTGTTGCGTAACTAATGAGATTGCTTATTGGCTAAAGCCAAAGTCCAACAGACTTTCATGTTTTAAAGCCTTCCTCAGCTACCTTGCTTTTCTCAGAGCATTCCTGTCGCCGAGTTTATAGATATGACACAGCCTTACGAGTTGAATGCTGCGTCTCTTGCATTCTTGGCATTGTATGAAGAGCTCAGTGTCTTAATTTACGAAAAAAAACAAACGGAATGATAAGACCCTGCGGATAAGACAGCATAAATGTTTTAAAGAACATTTGCTGTTTGCTATCTCGGTAGAAAGTATAAAAAGGGCATAGTGCTTTCCATCAGCCAATCCCCTGTGTTGCTTCTGTTTACTCTGTGGCCATTCAAGGAGTCCTTAAATATAAATTTCAAACAAGCCGCGTATATTTTATATCACTGAGCCAGGTTATCTTAATTTGTTAGCCATAGAAACAGTTTATTTGAAAACAGTCCAGCTTTGCTTACGTTACGCTAAAAGCGAGACATCTTGCGTTGTTAATTTGTCATCATCAACATTCTTCGTCAAAAAAAGTATGTACGCATGTATGTAGTACACGTTTAAGTTCACTAACGAAAATGAGACTGCCGAGTGTTTTTTTTTCTCTTTCGATTACGAGGCGTTATCTGGGGCAAAGTTTTCCGATAAGGTTTGTGCGCTTGGCCACACACACACACTGTCGTGAATTGACTAATTCGAAACGTCAAACTGATCCAAGAAGACCTCTTCTTACTGATCGAAACATAAAACTGGTCACGTTTTATTAAAAAAAAATACTTAATAAGTTCACTGACACCGCAAAATGGCTGCAATAATAGTGTTACAGGTAACGACATACAGTTTCGCCAGGTCGTGAGTCCGGCGTGCCTTTTCAAGTTTGTCGCCATGTCCTAGAAAAATCGCGTGTTGTGCAACGGTTGCTGAGATACTCTCACTGTGCTTGACTCATAGAATTTTTTTTAACATTGCCGTCCAAGGATCATAGTTTGTGGGTCAAGCCATAGTTAGTATAGGGGTCTCCTCTACTAACTATGGTCAAGCCTCGTAGCAACACATACACCCAGGCAGTGAATAATCGTAAGCTGAGTGATATGCAGAACAGAGTCCGTTTTACAACACCGAAACAAATTTTCAAAGAACTGGATTCATTTTGGCTCTGGGAAGTACTTCTCGTCAGGTTGTAAAATCTGCCAGAGAATTTTAATTGCATGGCGACCGTGAGGCGACTGGTCTTTTTTTTTTTTCAATGTTCTAATTTTGAACTCTTTCAAGTTAGATAGTAATCAAACTCTAAACTGCGGTCAGATAACGAGCATGGAATAGCCTACATTTATCACGTTATGTGCAAATTGTTCACGCAAACTGTACTGCTCACTAAGAGACATCTCGTTTCCAGATGTATGTTTCTCCCGTGACTTGTGGAAGACGATATGTCTGTACATGTACAACCATTAGAATTTCCTTCAGAGCAAAAAATAATAATTGTCTTGGAGAGTATACGAAAAGGAATTTTTGTCGTGAAAATATTTGATGTACTTCGCCTTTTCCTGTTTAAAGATCTGGATCAACAACAAACGCCATTCCGATCCGTCGAAACGTATATCCGGCAACAAGGTCTTTTCGTGATGTTAACTGTTGAGGTTTTTTTATACTCAGTAAGTAAGCTAGTAAAGACTTTTAAATTTATTTGAGTGGGTTACCTGCGTATTAACACTGCTGAGTGACAAACTATATACGGCTTGCTATATTTTAAGTGCTACGACTTTAGTTTTAAAATTAAGCCAACTTGCTAAATTAGGTTAACTTGCTAATCCCGAGTTGCGTTCTTTTCACGCTTATCAGTCCTTATTACTGCAGCCGTTGTAAATTTCGTTTTGGATTAAGGAACCTTACGATCTCCTTTGCGGGCTTGTTTTTATTATTATGATTTGTTTTTATAAAGTAAGTCAAGATACTTAAGTTCTCCTCTTGCGAAGACAAATATTTTTGAATTTATTATTTTATTATTTCAAAATTTCTTTTTTTTTTCAAGCTGGTTAGCACGGTGCTGTTCTGAAAAGTCAACTAAAAGAAATAGCTGCGTAATTGTTCTACAATGCTAGCGCTTCTGATTCGGGCAGAGACTAGAATATATTTAAAGAATTGGCGGTTTATTAATTGCAATAAGAAAGATTGGTCAGAAACATTATCAGAAGAAAGAGTTTGCCTGTCCTAAACCTGTTGTCATACATTGGTTAAAGCCAAGTTCGTGAAGGGGTTTATTTTTGGAATACTTATCAGTTAGGCGACATAAATAAAGCACTTAAAAGTCTAGACTTACACTAGTCGACACTGTAGACCTGATAAACGTGCCCAACTAACTACCCACGCTCTTACCTTTTTTAAAATGAATTGGGTTGAAAAAGATAGACCCGTGGCTACTGATGAACTATGCAATAACTTTCGCATGCATTATCCTAAGTACACTATTATGGCCTAAATTTCAGATTAAGAGTATCCAAACCCAGGATACAGTGTTGCATTCAACGGCCCTAAGCTTAGAGAATAGTGCACTTTCAACTCGTGACATCGGCTTTTTCCTGATTAGTCACTTGCCATCTGATTTTACAACCAGCTCTTTCTAAATAAAACAAAGTTATCACCAATATGGTCGACTTCGATCGTGTTGCGTTTGAAAATTTTGCTCTTACTTAAAACTCTGAGTGTTCGCTGCTTAATTGAAGCGTTGAGGTGGTTTGGAAGCAGAATGAAACAATTCAAGTCATGTAAGATATCGATTGACCCCGCTGGCCTTCGCGCTTCATGACGCTCTGGTAGATCTCATGTATTGCTCTCGTGGTGCCTTTATAAATGACACAGTTTATCTTCTTTGCCCATTTGTCAAACAGTCTGAGGCGTTAAAAGCAGATATGAAGAGGCCGTTTGGAACGTTGTACAGTAAAACCCATGACGTGAGTGTGACGTAACAGCTGATTCGCTTTAGCACGTTTCGGTTTTTCTAATCGTACCAAGGTGCAAACCCAGTCGGAAGTCAGTTCTACTTGTATTTGTTTAATTATTTGAGCACTCCGCTTGGACAATTTTCCAGACAGTGTTTACCGGCTACGCATGGCCAACAATTACTTAAAGCCGCCCTCTGAAGTGGAAGGTACTTAAACAGTTTATTTAGGGAGAAAATAGAGATAGCACATACCAAACGAGGGTACTGAAGGATCATAAAGCCACAAGCAACACAGTTGAGAACGTAAGGAAACGAAACAAGGTACCAGAACTTAGAAATGATATAGCAGTGCCGCTAAGGTCTACCCGTTTAAAAAGTCAACAAGTGAACGAGATTGTTTTGTGTAATATATTGAACCCTTCGTGCCTATAGAGCTTCAACATAAATGTTTTGTCTAAATTGATGTTTAAACGAAAACAATTAATGCTAAACACTTCATAAAAACGCCCAGTATCGAGTTATTATAATTATTTGAAGTTCCAAGTTTTTGAACCAAAACCAGAAAATAGATTTGTTGTCGCCTATGCGTTATGTCGTCATTTGTGCCATAGTGAAAAACAACAAGAAAAGCAAAACCTCTTCCTTTGTAGTGAAAATGAGTTATATTCAAGACAGATTAAGTCCATTGTAACGTAACTTCTATTTCGCAGTCAAATGCAAATAGCAGTTTCTCGCTCAATACAGCGCTGAATGAAACCACTTGAGAGGCAATGCATGATTTTAGTCAAAAGCATTCCAGTTATTGTCTCAAATTTGTTGAACTGTTCTTTATGCGAAAAGTTGAGCGGGCAGTTTCGCGAACAGACTCAAGCGCTTTTGCAGTGGCCAGTGTTTGCTGTTTTCACACTGTGTTCGGTATTTGCAATAAGAAAGACATTACAAAAGAAATGATGGAGCGTTTTCTTTGCCCCTTGTTATGACGTCACGGTGTTTGGCACATTTCTCTCAAAGGCAACTCGCAGTAAGAGCAAAAAAGTCAGCTTAGAGCATGATAGCATTGTTTCATTAAGATAGGCCATACTCTTGCCTAAAGGATCAAAGCTTCGACTGGGCTGAGGTGCGACGTTTGGACGCATAAGCCTAGCATTAGTCGGAAGCCCTGTACAGTACATAATCAGATTTCCTAGTTGACCGTCGAAGCACGCTCCTCCCTACGCAAGGAAAAGTTTGGTATGTAATTCAGCGTCAATCACCTGCCATCGATTTGTTGTGTGTTTAGGTTTTCGTGATCAAACGGATCGCATGTAAACGCTTGTCAATAGATTGATGAGAAAAAAAAATGATGGGGCGTCTTGTTACACGCAAAGCTGAGTGCAGTTCAAGTCAAATAATCAGTCACACATGGTGCCCGCAAATAATGTGACTTTTCTTTCTGCCTTTGGTTGAAAACCGCTATCAAGCACGTCAGGTAGAGATTATGACAGAGTTTGAGAAGAAGTAATTTAATACACATGTCTTAGGAAAGTGACATTCCTTGATTAAATGAAATCTTACTCAGGTCACGTTTCTTGTGATGAGCCAGTGTTTATGTGTCTCTCGTCAGGAAATGATTAGCTAATGAAGCTATTGTCTGTTACTGTTCAAACAGAGCTCGTCGCCTTGAAGATGGATTTCACTTCCACTATCGCAGCGAGGAACATTAGCAATGTGACAACCACAGCGCCACCACCTGAAGGCATATTCGTTTACGATCCACTCTGGGCCATCATACTACGCTGGACTATAGGAGGAATTATAGTTCTCGTGGGTAGGTTATTCTAAGTTAACAAGTTGGCATTCTCCGCTTGGCGTTTTGCCGACTTGTATCCGAAAAAGTTTAGTTCAGTTAATTTTAGTTTAAACTACATCAGATACTTTGCTCTTCTTGAACAGACTCGTGTCACATCCAAAAATGTAGATAAATCGAAAATACAATGCAAATCATTGTCCAAGGGCTGATTAGAAGCAAACAATATAGACTACATGAGTTTTAGTTCCGTGTGGACACGAGGGTAGCCCACAGCAAATCCTTTCCTGTTTATAGATCCAACGGAGTGTTAGGTAGGATTAATAAATTATAAAACAGTAAGCCGATCAGTTCGTATTTTAATAAACCTATGGCTTCAGTAATGACGCTAAGCCGTTAAGCTATCTGATCGGGTCACTTTTGGTTTTAGCCTATCTAGTCGACAGTGTCACAGAATTCAGACCAAGGTAAATTGTTTTCCTCAACAACCTGAATGATTGTGAATTCTTAACTAATATTTAATTATCGGTATGGGGTTAAACAGTTAACTAGCCCAGTGTTCGTAGCGAATAGTTGGGAGCAGCGCGAGAAACAGCCGATGGAAAAAAACAGAAGGCCAGTAGTTAATTGTTTAAACTGAAAATATGTTTCCTGACGTTTCGAATTCCTTAACTTGTCTCTCTTCCGTGGACATGATTTGAATCTTATTTCCACAGCTCAATGTGAACAGCGTGAAGCACTTCTAAACAAAGCAAAATTGTCGAAGACACAGAAGGGGCCGCTTAGTTTCCCATAGCAAACCAAACCTTGTGTCAATTATTGATCACCCATGGATCTGATAAAGAAGTTGAAATACAATGTTCCCTTCTTTAAATTTTCAGCGGAGCACAATTTTATAAACGTTCGAGGAGATGTATCTGTCATGCATTTTGGAACGCTACACCGCATTCCACTCGCTCCATCAGTTTATTAGGCTTTAAAAATGTGATAATTAAGTACTAACTGCGTTGAAAGCATTAACCGTGCCACAAAGAGAGACAGAAAGTGAAAGAGATCCATTAGGAAAACAAAAGCTTTCACATTAATTCTCCAAAAAGTCTTGTTTTCATGTCTCGAAGGGTATTATTCAATGTTATGAAACTAGCGTTTCCATTTAACCCTGTTCGTAACCTCGGCCGTTCCCTGACCCTCGTAATTATTGACAAAATGCAAATTACTTTCGTAGAAGTTAATTTGACGCCATATTGTGGCCAACGCATGTTAAAATATTCTCTGCGTACTAATACTGAGCCTAAAATAGCGAAATTAGTGACAAAGTGCTCAAAGGGTGAATCAAACTTTGCATATCACTCGTGTGCTTAAGTAAATTTCACGGATCTGTTACGGAAAACAAAAGGGAAAGAAAGGATAACAATGTCTGCATGGTGCCAAGCCATAAGTAAACGAGCTGTTGATTGTTAATCAGTTCACTTTGTATAAACAACAAATGTTTATTTTTTCTGAAAATATGGCAGATAAACGCAAACATTTTAGTTCCTTACGAAATGATAAAAATAGTCCTGAACGAGCGCGGAGATTGCCGAAACTCATGGCACAGACGTGTTTCTAACCCAAGCGCGTCTTGAAGCATGCAGCCACAAATAAATTTAAAAATTTGAATCACGGCCGCAGTCATTTTGCCGTCAGTCGAGTATGCCAATAAGTAACTAGTGAAGAGTTAAGTTAACATCACAATATATATTGCAAGCGTGTGTAAAAACCGCCCTTCCCTGGAGCAGTAGTCTTCAAATGTAAATGGTTAAAGTTGTTTTTACAATTTGTTCATTGAATGCAAAGACTCTTGCATATTTCTCGAGAAAGATTCTTGTCTCAAGTAGCTTGTGAACAGGCACCGGTTAACGGAAGGGTTTGTCTGCGGTCGAAGGGGCCGAGAAAGAACTAGAGCCTTTTCTTCTATCCTCTTTCTTCCCGCTTTCTCTTCGCCCCTTCCTAGACTGAAAGCAAATATGTCTGAGGTTTTTGTAAAGGCCTTAGAAATTCATAGTTTATTTTAATTAGTTCTTGACCATCTCAGTTTGTATTTGTTTGTATTTGGCCGCCTGTCAGCTGGACATATATTTATGCATTAATAAGGAAGCTTTTTTTTACGTCGATCACTAGCCTGCGTCACAAGCATTTCCGTAGGGTTGGGAGCAAAGAAAGACCGAGGAACGGGATTTTCGGTGTTTTTCCCGCGCGAAAAATGGGGCGAGAGCCAAAACATCGAAAATCCAGTTCCTCGGTCTTTCTTTGCTTTTCCCTTTTCCCTCGGAAACGCTTGTTACGCAAACTAGTCGGTCACGTATTATTTCTTCCGTTCAATCGACAGTTTTCCTTGTTTGTTTGGGAAGGAACTTTCAATCTAAACTGTTTGTTTTTTGGAGGGTCCCAGTTATAATCGTCCAGTGATCTTCCATTGCCCACCTTTAACGTATCTTTGTTTTTCTTTACCTGTTCAGGGTCCGTTGGTAATGTCATGGTTTGCGCTGTGGTGTATAAGAACCAAAGAATGCAGACAGCCATGAACCTGTTTCTTGTGAATTTGGCAGTGTGGGATATCCTTGTGTGCCTATTCAACATTCCGTTCACATTGATTTACAATCAGTTAAAGTCCTGGCCCTTTGGACTCTTCTGGTGCAAGACAATGCCGAGTGAGTAATATCTAACAGTTCAAGTAATTCGTTGCGTAATATAATATTCAGTTTGTCAGTATGAAGTCACATACTCAAGAAAAGAACTGTAATCGATTGGTTGTCTGAATTTCGCTGCTGGGCTTACAGAGCAAAAGTGGGAAGTGGCACAGATAATGTACCATTTAACATTTTACTAACAATCTCATGCCTTTCTAATAAGCCCTTGACAGTTAGTTTTGGTGTGTTTTTCATAAAACCGCATATTTCTTAAATTAATGCACTTTTAGCTTGTGGGCAAATAATACCGACATTTCGCATGCATGCACTCATATTCGGCAAGGTGCCATTTAACATTTTTCGAACACTTTTGAGCTCTTCTAATAAGACTCCTTAACCCTTATCACCTAACTTTGGTGTCTTTTTGAAACCGTACGTATTTGTACTTTTTCATGAGAGGCAAATAAATACCGACGTTTCACATGCCTGCACCCACAGCTTGCACCCACAAGCAAATTAGCTTGTAAAATAGCTACTCTAAGAAATAAAAGTTTATGTATGTTGATATGTATGTACATTCGGCAGGTACCATTTCACATTTCAAGAACAGTTTTGAGCCTTTCTAATAAGCCCTTCACGCCTAACAGCTAGCTTTGGGTGTTTTTTTTATGAAATCGTATTTCCGCTAAACTTATGCTCTTTTTCAAATAAATACAAACGTTTCGCATGCTTGCATCCACATTTGGCAGGTCAACAGGTCAGATCTCCCTTCAGACAAGAGAGATATCAAAAGGGGCTTATTGAACAGGCATAATGTAAAACTCCCTGCCATTGGTTTGTTTTAAGAACACGATAACCAGTAACTATATTTCCCGTAATGTGCTTAAAAGCAGCAACGAGTCCGTTGAGTTAGCTGCCAGTGTTTTTCTATCCGTCCCAATTAAAGAGGTTCCTAAACAAAAGGTTGTGTTTGTTGACACTGAACGATCCGCCTCTTTCCCTATCATTTGTGTATATTATCAGTTTATGGCAATGATTTACCAGACTGAAGTCTTATCAGTCATCAACAGACCACATTTGAGAGCAGTGACCATAGAGCTTAATTGACTTCCAAAATCACCGAGAATATGCTGGTCTGTTCACGTCCGTAGATCTTTTTAGCTTTTTCCGACGGCTTTGATCGCTCATAAACGTTACTTTCCGTTAGAAAGTGAGCTTTCCATATACTGACGGCAAAACGATTCGAATATCAAGAGATCGTTATTAGTTAGGTTAAAGAATAAAATCATATAGAAAAGCGAATAAGAGGTAAAAATATATAAATTGCCTTTATTTTTCAGGCTGTTAAGGCTTCCGGATGAAGGCATAAGCGATCTTATCCGATTGTGGAAACTGCTGGAAATCATGATTGGCAAGCGCATACCAAACATTTTTTGACAATCAAAGTCGAGATTGCTGAATGCTTTTCAGTAGTATTATATAAAGTCGAAACGTCTTCTAGACGATTTCTTTAAGATAGCTGTGACCAGCTCCCGGTGGCCTGATAGCCCACTGAGTATCGCAGAAGTCATGGGTTCTAATCCCGTTAAGGCGTGAATTTTTTTTCAGTTTCGCAACTGTTTAAATTGTGTGCATAACTGCGATGATCATTCATGAATTCATAAAGTGAGTTCATTGAGACAACTAGAAACGTTAAGATAGTACTCTGAAAATCTTATCAAGAATTTCAGTTAATTTCAAGTACGTTAGCACTGATCCCTCTCAATCCGTTGTCAAGCCTTCGCCTTTCCTTTTTGGATTATTGTTACTATCTATTTTTCGTGTAGCTAGTCTAATGGTCTCAGACTTGAACTCGGAGTAATATTATTGTGCACCGCAAAATTTATGCAAACTGTTAACTACTGACTGGCCCAATAATGTGTGTTACGCTTTCACTTCTACGGAGCTTTTCAAACTATAAATAGCCTGCCATCACTTCAGCTAGTGTTAATTTAGTAACTAGAGGGTACTTGTATAAATAGGAATTATGCAGAATTCAATTGTCTGTCTTAATCATAAAAATTACAATTTCCTTGATTGTGATTGGTTTAAAAAACTCCTATTTTCCACTAATTCACTTGTCAAGT
>OMLO01001809.1_pt1 | contig 16805 bp, 13 predicted proteins | sample 1674811 | NCBI WGS metagenome assembly OMLO01 (sample SAMN06265003, study PRJEB25207) | coral metagenome | isolation source: Coral host | place: Mexico:La Bocana,Puerto Morelos, Mexico | collected 2008-11-13 | reverse complement strand
CCAATTGCTTAAATTGGAAAATTAACTGCGATGATCATTCTTCACTTTCATCTACAACCGCAGTTCATATATGAAATATTTCATATAAACTTCACATCACTCACTAAAACTGTTAGTTGCCACAAAATACAAAATATCATCGATTCACAAAAATAAACTACCACAAAAATTTAGTTCCAAAAGGTAGTTTTGACGTTGCTATCCAACTATTGATTCCTATTTGCTGGATAGTGCTTAATTGTTGTCAGTTCCTCCAAATGTCAGAAGCTTTGCCGTTACTGCAAATCAATTTGAATGCATTTGGAAAGCAAAATAATATTTTCAGTGTTTATGGCTATGTTTGTACCGAACCTTAATGTGACAGGCATCAAACTTTTGTTTCATTGGTTGTCAACATGACAGCATTGAGGTGAGTTAAGCTTGAAAAACTTTAGGAGCAGAAAACTTGGCTTTATTCATTGATTCACTTGTTTCAAGTGCATTTACATGTAGAGTGTAGTTGAGAAGAATTTCACAGAAACTTGGGCAAAGTGTTCCTCAGTTACCAACATGTCAAATTGTGTGAGGCTTTTATATTCCTTACTTCTTGCCAAGTTCAAAAAAGGTTTTCTTAGCATTCCAACTAATAAGAATATCACAAAAGTCCTGCACTTTTAAATTGCATTCTATTATGACTCTGCCGGTTAACATTGTGAAGATTGGATTTATCTGTAAACACACTGTCAGTTTTGCAGTTGAATCCTTGTGGATGCCACCACTAATTTATAATATATCCGTAGTATTTCTTCTGATTATTTCATTTACTTGATGGTGGCACATACATTTCTATGGTTTTACTTTACGTGATATGTATACTAATGATTTTCCAGAGTATACAGTAACCATAAGGAAGGAAGTACATATCATTTTTTTAAATATTTGATATTTACTTCTCTAAGCTCACTTGAGATGGCCATGATGCATTTAGATGGAAAAAAATATTTCTCTTGCAAAAATTAAGGAAACAAAACTTACAGTATGGATGACGCCTAGGTTTCTTACATTCCGCAGTTTTTATCTTCAGATCCGAAAAATAAATGACACCACTGTCCTGAAAAAAGTAAATAGGTGTTAAAGTTCTGAACATAGCAATATCACAGAAAATAAGCTCTCGTCTGTTCCAATACCCGTAATTTTATCCACGAAAATCTAGTTTCTGAACCATGTGAAATTAAAATAGCATCCACTGAGCACAAAGCAAAATATATTCATAAGTTACTCAAAGTAAAGCAAATTTAAGTATTTGGTGGGGTTGTGCTGCCTGGCCATGAAAACCTCACTCTGAGCAAGACCAATAAGTTCTAATTTTGCAACCCTATTCCAGACTAAAATTAATGCTGAAAAAGACTTAATACACTGGAAGCTATATTAAGCGGCCACAACTTGTTATACTTTCATAAATACTTTTTCTCTTTTGGGGGGAGGGGATGGAGGTAACTTGTAATATTGCCATCTGTGGATTTTCATGGCCACTATGGAAGATCACGGATCACGGCTCTGTTTCTCAATTCTGTTTGCACACTTCTCAAGCATTGTGAGCATACTACTGGTGTCAATGTCATGACCTAGTTCAAGCAACATCACTTGGGATAAAAAACCACACTGATGTGGGCTAAATAAGTGGTGAAGTAGTAGGAAACTCAAATTACAAAGGTAAACAAAGTATGCACTGGTTGTGTGATTCATACTAACCTCAAAGGCTTTGGAAGCATCCAAGTCTTTAGTGGATCCATAATATGGCATCATTGATCGCTTGCGCCTCAACCCTAAATCCCACCAAGGTACATGGCATGAATCTCTCCGACGGTTTACAGAAGGTCCGACATCCTGAGAGCTGAGCACTTTGATTGCCTAAAGGATGATTGAAACAAATTATAAAGTCTTTTTTAACAGCAAACAGCTTTTTTCTGCTTTCCAGCTTTGATGGGTAAATCATGGTCACCACTGACATACATGTAGAAGCAAATAAAGATACCTGGTAAAATATAAATATTAATGTGTTCACACTGTCTTTCAATGTGCAGTTCCAGAAAATTTCCATAGTCCCCTCGTAAGAAGGGATTGTAATTTCCTGGGGGTAGGGTTTCTCTAAGACCAAAAACTTTATAGAAATGTATGAATCATAGTTGGAATTCCCAGAGGAGTGGGGGTCTTAGAAAAAAAAAATCCCTTCTATGGGCAAGGAATGGATATTTTATGGAACTACACGGTTACATATTATTTCAAGTTCCAGAGAAAATTAATACAACCAGGACAGCTGATATGTATGTTGTAGTTAAAAATTAAATTCAGGTAAAAGTAATTTTAATCTGGTTTGATTCTCAATTTCCTTTGTCTTCTAACCCTAATTATTCATTTAATCAATGAATAAGTAGGGTTAAGAGACAAAAGAATTTAATTTTTAACTACAACATGTACATACATGTAGTATTTGGCCAATCCAGTGGGATCAGTGATTTATCAGGATGAACACCAAATAACAATTATAATAATAATAACACACAACAAAGACAAAGAACATATTACATAACCTTTAAAATAGTACTATGCTAGATAACTTAAAAAATACACGCATGAAAAGAAATAAAAAACTTTTTTTTTTCTGAAGCATCTCAGCGGTCAGGAATCCTAAATCCTTGAATCTGATTGGCTAATTCCACGCTCAAGTGGTCTGGATTTTCCCATACAGGCCCTGCGTACGGACCGCTCCGAGTTTTCCAACATTGCGGCTATTTTAGCAGCTTTTTGTTATTAATACTAAAAATCTCCATGAAATGTAAACCATTTATTGCTCAGTTTAAAATCAGCGAAAACTGAATCTCTTCTTTTAAATACTTCAGACCAAAACGTCAAACGCACGCGTACGATGTGAAACTGCTGCAGTAAAAAATCAACAAAAATATTTCTTATAAAGTAATTTTCCAGAGAGAAAAAAAATAAACTGCAAATATTAAGAGAGGAAGCGACATCAGCCTTAGCTGAAATAGCATAACATAGCTGAACTTAGCACAAAATAGGGCAACATAGCACCACCTATAACAATTACATTTTTATCAAGTGAGTATACATATTAACACTGTCATGTTTGCTGAGACTTGTGTGTGTGTTTGATAACTGCAGGTTCCTTTTATCAGTAAAACAAATTGCATCAAAGTTCTTTCATCATCATGAGAATGGACTTTGAATGCTTAAAGTATTTTTAATTATCAAGTAGTGCTTTTCTTTTGGTATTTTTGTTATCTATTTATGTATTAAACTCGGTACTCATGTATTTATGTTTGTCCTTAAGGCGTTTTCGGATTACTGAAATAATAAGACCTTCCAACCTCCGTGACAACTTCACCATTCTTAACAAATGCCAGAGCAAGCTTGAGTACTTAATCTTCAAAATGCTATACATTCGAAAGAAAAGACCGAAACTGAACACTCAAGCGGACTCTATTGGCGCAAAAGTTTTTGTTTAATAGGCGATAATCATGCTTTATACAGACATTATATATTTCTTTTTCAAACTTCTATTTTTGTATAATTCCGGTATATATCTTTATGTTAATTTTTTCACATTTCATTTTTGATAATGATGGCATGAGGTTGTCGAAACGTCAAGTTACTTTTCGTTCGTTGATTTTCTTGTTAAAATGTTTCTCAAAATCAACTACTATTAATAATAATAATAATAGCAACTAACTAATTTAAAAATTGTAACTGCCTACATGTGTAATCCTTAAAATAGTAAACTACAGAAAATATACAAAAATTAGTTAATCATTTATGCACAGTGACCTTGAGAATTGAAGTCGTATTTTTTTGTCAACAACAGAAACTTACATCATCTTGAGTCAGTTCATTTCCTTCTTTCAACAGATGAACACTTTTGTCAACAGCAGTAACAGCCACCCGAGACCCTGGTGCTGCTGTTATGATAAGTCTTGTTGGTTCACCAGGCTTTCTGATACTGTCAGCAAAACGTACATCAACCTGTTGGTAAGCATGCAGTTTCATGTGTCACTCCTAAGATTTAAACATGATCATATGCATTGCATATGATTCTCTGGGCAGATGTGTCCTAATAGAGCATTTGGTACTAGGCAGTAAAACAGTAATGAAAACTAATAGTAAGTAACTGGAATACATCTTGACTTTGGCTTCTTTAATTCTAGTCCATACTAATTTTACCTTATTTTCTAATACGTCTTCTACATCTATCAACATACTGTCAGCAACAGTCTCTTGGTCATCCTCCCGCACATGGAAAACCAAGAAACGGCATAAAGGCACCATCTTCTGAGTGACAGTAAACTGAATGAATCCCTGGGCTGTAAACATTTCTTCACTCTTGGAATTCTTGAATTTTTTCATGGATGGCTGATAATTAACTGCAAGAAGTTTCCTTCCCTGAGCCGCAAGCATTCCACGGCTAAATACCTTCAAATCAGGAGGCAATCCAGGTTTAAATGCAAGTGACAAAACTTAATTACTAGGATATAACATTTGAAAATTATGACCATGATGATATTTGGATATCTGAATCTCTCTTCTTGGTGTTTGGAAATGTGGTCAAACACAGTCTTTTGTGTTTGATATTACTAGAACAACACTGTTGTATATCAGAATATTTAAATTCAAATATTCAAAATATTAAAACTTAAACTTTCATGGAATTTAAATTAAAATCAATTAAGATCTTGATTTTTAAAACAGTAGACTCACTTGGTAGTGGAAATTGATGTTCTTTGTTGCTGTGCTGGTTGTGAAATCAAACCTGACTTTTGCACTTGATCCAACCTATTAATGAATAAAACACTACATCACGAAGAGAGTAAATTTACATGAATGAATTTATTTTTCTTTGTATGCTGATGCTTGAACAAATTCCAATGCAGTGCAACTACAGTACTTTACTTCAGTGCTTCAAGTTTGTAATGTACAGAGAAACAATATTATTATTACTATTGTTTTGATGTAGTAATTCAACCTTGAGTGGAGTGCTGATTCTTTCCATAGAAATGTAACTGCTGCTTGGAGAGGTCCAGCGTTTCGCAGTATGATATGCCAAAGATTTACCATAGTATTTAGCCTACAAAGAATATATAACATGAACAGTTAAGTCAAGTACATACAAACTGTAATGAGTAATTACATGATCAAAGGTCTCCTACACTCATGTACCAGTATTAGAGGAAAGGTTTGTTTTTTTTTATCTAGGATTGCACAGGAGTGTAGATCAAGGAGGAAATGACTTAATTAAGGTTTCGAACAGGTGCAACCAAGGATAATTGCATGTCTGCTATAAACATACATCTGGATTACATTTAACTTTATTTTAATTTTAATATCAAAAACAAAGGGAAGTGCACTAGTTATAATGTAATTGTTTTAACATTTTAATGATATTGTACTAAACAAGCATCTGGTCATTGCAACAAGAGAATTATTCGAATAGATTGCACTGTATATCCAATACATAGATCAACACAACAGTTACTCACTTCAAGTGAGAGTGATTTAGCTGACAGTATAACTTTTGAACCAGGGACTACAAAATCCACAAGTCCATTTGCTGGGATGGTGATCCTCTCTTGAAAGACTGTCTCTGTATTGTCACCATACCATGACCAGTCTGACTTCCGTACCTTTACAATAACCTCCACTGACTTTCCACTCATTGGGCTTCCATCAGGCAGAGTAGCTTTCAGCTACAGAACAAGACAAGCAAAATATTGCAGATGATCCTTAAGTACACTGTGGCTGTAATAGTGATGTGGCCTAAGCCCTGCAGACCTACTTCATAATGCTTTAAAAGCTCACTTCAGCTCAAGGGAAGCAACTTAATTTTTTTTTTTAAGCCTGCAAAATGTGCTGTCGTGCTGTTGCCATGACAACACTTTTGCCACTGGTACTGTCTTAATTTAAACTGCAATTCCCATGAACCATTCATTCAATCTAATTTTTGAGTTAAGAAGACAATATGGTAACCATGTCTGTTCCAAGCAGGACCCTTAAATGAGGATATTTAGTTTTTGACAGAAAGAGACTGGAGCCAAGAAAGTTTCCATGGCAACAACACCATGGATTTCATTTAATTTCTTTTGACATGTACATTTCTGGTACCAAGTTTGAAGAACACTGCTTCAATATTTCCAGAGATATTCTTTATTCAGCATTTTACCATTTTATGTTGCACACCTCATAACGTCATCACTTTCCTAATTTGCATAGTACAACAATGTCAATATTGTTAAAATGGTAAAAGGTATTCCAAAAAGGAAAACGCCATTATTTTGTATTTTGAAAAGCCTTTCAGATATGCTGCAATATAGACCCTATGCATAAATGGCCGCCAATTAAAAATTATTTTGTATGCATTTAAATTAGCCCAACTAGTCTCGTTTGAGAATAAAATTAGGTTAGTTGGGCTAATTTTAATACTTACAAAATAATTTTTAATTGGCAGCCATTTATGCATAGGGTCTATGCATATGCACTTTAATATTTAAAACAAAAAATGCATATGCTTGTAGGCCCCATTCCTCTCCCTAGCTTTTCTTGTTTGAATTTGCTTTATTATGATGTTTTAAAGCTTAAGACTAGTAAATTAAGTAACGCTTCAGCTAAGATGGAAAGAGATATCCGCATCGGAATGCGAGGAATGCCATCAAGCAACTGCAACATATCGGTAATTGGGTTATTCAATTAAATTTGACAATTTGATTGGTTAGATTCTTTATTTCTTCATATTTACGGAAAAAGCCGATTGTTAGTCTGAAACCTCCACAGATGGAAACCTTTTGCTCCGACCTATTGTTCACTCGTTTTTTGTGAGATTGGTATGTGAGTGAGGAAAGATATGAGGATCAAGAGATCACATTTCTTATTTCATAGCTCAGCCGCCATATCGGTTATATTCGTGTTTCCTGTGGATTCATCTCTTCAAATCGATTTGCTTGCTCATAATTGCAGATAAATTTTAAATAAGTTTGTATATAGTATCAAAGAGTGCGAATAGTTCATTTTTATCAGCCTTCGGCACTTCGCTGTTGTTCGCAATGCCGTTTCAAGCGCATTGTCGTTGTCCTCATCACAATGAATGGAAACATTGGAATGTCAAAGAGGAGCAATTACGCCTGAACAGCCGCAAGGAAGCAAGCGTTTGAACCAATATCGCCACTGAGGACCCAAAGAATAGGGGACAAAAAAGAAAAATTTGTGTTTCTTGCCATTCTAGGCTGGAAGACCTGGTGAGTGTGTCCATGGTGGCATTTTGTATTTCAAGGATGCAAGTCAACTGCCCAAGCATTGCAACATTGTGAACAACTCCATTTAGCTGACACAGGAAAGCTCTATCAGTAAGTGCCACTTCATTTCTTCTCAAAGCCGACATGGTTAAACTTAAACAGGACTGCCATCTCTTCAAAAACTTTCTTAAGCTTGTTGTTGTACAAAGCATCTTGAGATGCTGAACATCAAAAGGTGTATGGAAATATCTGAACAAGTGATATTCAAGGCCAAAGGGTCCCTTCTTTGCTTGAGAAACATAAGTATTTCCTTCAACGAGCAATTCAGCGTTCTTATTGTTGCTTGTTTGTGTTCTTACTACTCTGTGCAAGACATTCATGCAAGGGAAATAAAGCTAGAGGAAAAGAAGCACTATTTCTAACAATGACATTCCAGCGACTTGGAAATGGACGAATTACTTTAGACATTGGCTCAGCGGGAGGAGAATATTTTTTTGATGTGGTCAACATTTTGTCAGATTTTGATCTTTCTGAAGATTTCTAACAAAAAGTCTAATGCTGACAAAACATTTGTGCAAATTGAGCAGCGACAAATGAAGTTACATTTTACATTTGTTATTGTTTTTTTGCCGAAGGAAAACGCGCTCTTTGGTGCCAGAGTTTTGCGCGAATATTTCAACCAATGATGTTACATGTAAATGACATTTCTGTCATTCTGGATAGAAACCATGACAGAGATTATGAGCGCACAATAGAGATTTATCAACTTTGTGACTTTCCCCACATACTTTTTGTTGAAACTTCACAGGTTTACTTGTTACGTTAATAGGTGTATAACGTGTTAGATTTAGCTTTGCAATCACATTGCAAAAATTATTTTTTGGAGAATGCTTGTTTGAATTTTGCGCTAATGTGTCCTTAACAAATTTTGGTTAGTAATTCAATTAGAACTCGATCAGGCTAAACCATCCAACGCTTCACTGTCCCGAGGCCTATTGTTTTCTCTTCCCGTCTTAGCCTAAGCGCTACTTAAAAACCTGTTTCCATCAACATAGCTCCAACTAGTTTCAAAACAGGTCTTTTATTACAGTTATAAGCACCCTTGGATATAAGCCCTCCCATTTTGAAGCCCATCTAAAAGTCCTTACGAAGTTGTCTAAGCCCAGGGCCTAAAAGTGGCAATTTATGGTATATATAGGAGACATGTCCTGATAGAGTTCACTTACAGCCAAAAGAAGTGAGATATGGCATCTATAATAATTTATAGATATTTTATTGTTATGCCCTAATGTTTAAGAGATGAACATACCTGTCCAGCATATGCCATGCCTGGTTTAAAGGTGTTAGGTGTAGTGGAAAGAAACTCCAGTTTTGCACTTGAACTGTCAACTTCTACCTCGGTCCCTGAAGCATTTTGGGAAACCCCAGTGGCTAATTCTTTCACAGTGGCATTAATAGCAATTTTTGCGTAACGAAAGTAGTATTGCTGTAAATTTGTCTTTAAGTCATCGGTAGTAATCGTGACATCTCTACAGCCATTAATCTGAAAAGAAACAAAGATTAATAAATATTATGTGTTATCACTCCTTAGTGAACAGTTTACTAAAACATTCCTAAGATTTTGCAAGATGAAATTATACATGGTTACTGATCGCTGTTCAGCAAAATACTTGTTAATTTTGATTGTTTAAAACCTGAGAGTGTAGTCAATATAATTCACAGCCAAAAAGTTATCTCACTGCATAAAACATGGATAAAACATGGATAAATTCGTGAAAAGTATCAGAATGACTGCTAAAACAAGTGGACTGGAGAAATGGTTCTAAGTTGCAGAAGAAAGAAAACATTTACCTCCCCTGTCCTGGTTGTTTGAGTTTCATAGTGTTTCCAATACCGGGGCATTTTTAAGTGAAAGAGTACTGACACGGTTCCTTTAACTGGCTGTCCATAGGTATACCTGAGAAAACCAAAAAGTTAAATTGTATTTAACATAGTTAGCGACTGGGAGCAAGAGTCTTGTCAGTAGTGTTTTGCTGGCATTTGTTTTGTCTTGACCATCATTGTAGAGTTAATGACGTTTTTGTGGCTGTTTTGTAGTGGTCTTAAGGTTGAGGGGGTACTCGGACCAATTCGTCCAGTAGTATTTGCTGTAAGCACATGAGTTATCTTCCCATGTGCTTGCATTGTGCTTGCGGTCTTGATTGCATGGCATTATCTGTAAGGTTAGCGGTTTTTCAGTGTTCCCTCTCTCTCCTCCACAGGTGAAGGGTTACTTGCTGGGGGTAATCATTTAGTTACTTGTTTACTTATTATCTATTCTATTAAGCAGCAACCCTTGAGACTTTGACAAGTGGCTGCTTAATAGAGGTACAATATATATTGGATAGGAATTGTAGTATAAAACATGATTTTAATGACTCTATAACGCAAAGCACTTTTAAAGGTGAACATATATGAAGATAAATCCAAAATAAATGGTAACAAAACATCAAGTGCATTCCCAGCCCATGCATACTTCTAGTCGTAACAGGGAAGGCACATAGTTGAAATGTACAGTACTGCATTTCTTTTGGTTGATAATTTACAGAAAAATATGCAAAACATCATCGACAAGTTTCTTAGGCCTTTTTACATCGACAGTTAGTATGTGAAAAAAATTTAGCTCAAGATATTTCATGGACATTTTATTAAAAATAATCCATCAATGATTTTTGCCATTTTGGGGTGCAAAGTTGTAATGAAAAGATAACATCATTTTTCCTTTCCTACATCTAGGGCAAGGTCTTGGTATCCATTAAACTGGGCAAAGAACCGGAGTTGGTCAGTTATGCGCAAGCCTTCTGCAAGGCTCTTGATTGATGGCACTTCTAATTCCTTGTTGCAGCCATTGAACATCCAGATCATCATCTAGCAACTCACTTCTGACCTCCTCCCTCCAGTTTGGATTAGATGGATTGATCAGGCCGGCGCAGATTGCAGTATTATAACAGAAAACATACTCCTCTGCAGAGCATTCAGCACATATACAATCCATTACAGTTTTCAGCTTGGCAAGTTCCTCTCCCTCAAAGGGATCATCCATTGATTTGTTCATTAAGTGGATACACACTAGTCTTCTAAAAGCACTATGCAATAGTGCTTTGGCAAACATTGTTCCAGGCTTGTCTCCCCCATTCAATGGCTAAAAGAACTGTGATGGATTTGATGATTTCGGACACGTTTTTCTCACCATCAACTTGAGAGCAAATGTACCACACCAATCACTTTCTGTAAAGGACCTTCCAATTGGCGATTATACCAGCATCTAGTGACTGTGATTTGGAAGTAGTGTCTTTTGGCAAAAACGGAACGGCGATGTTTGAAAAATCTTCAGATGGAGTTTGCGGATGACAGAGAGCATTTTCCATAAACGAAAAGATATGTCTATTGTTGCACTTCAACTGGTGACTTAACTTGGAGAGAATTGTTGTCATGATTTCTGTATAGTGCTGGATGCAAAAAGTTTGCCTACACACACAACTTGTGACATAATTGTTATAGTGGAGATTAAATTGCAGTTCTTGTTTTCTTGTTGTTATTAGTTATCACCTGGCTTATATCATCTGTCACCATTAAGCAAACTTTTTGCTTGGAAGATAATTTGCTGGCTGCTTAATGGAGGCAAAAAACCTTATAAATAATACAGTTGCAACAGCAAAAAGGTGGCTGTGGCCGCTTAATAGAGGGGGCCGTTGAATAAATGTATCAAATACAGCAGTTTACTAACAAATAAATCAGGACTTTGAAAAGTGGCCGCTTAATAGGTGGCTGCTTAACAGAGGTTGGACTACAATCATGAAATTAATGTAACTATTCCACAGGATAAAAATATCCGTAGAATGTAATGCAATAGCAAACGTGACAATACCAAAGCACGCAAATAACATGTGGCATAATAGAGGGGGACACAGCCCTGTGGCAGGTTAAAAGCGACTTAAGGTAATGCGCGATAAATACAAGCCTCACCTATTCCCCCCACTAATGTAGTGTAGAACAAGAGTATTGGCAGAGCCTTTCTTATCTCCCCAGCAATGCACAGGCTGGATCGGACAAGAATAAGGCAAGGCAATGAGATGGCAAGACACAAGCAATGCCAAAAGCTTGGGGGAAGTCGCTACACAGACTTAACTGAACCACAGATAGTGACCCCATTTTATTGACATATTTGATATCAACTGCATATCACAGGTCTTCCCTACAGGGAGGGAGGGTGGGTAAAAAACGTAATTGTTACAAAATTAACTGTTTCATGCAAAAGCTGCCAGGACAATGGCCTTAGATATTGTTCCGCTGCTTTTATAGCAAGACAGTGTCTCCAATTCAACCAATAGGTAAGGTTGTACTATAAACTATATAGACACAATGTGGCAAACTTCTCACCACGAATACAGCATACAAATGCAAAGACCAATCCAAGTTAAGCTAAGATATATTTCTAGACTACAAAACAACATAAAAGTGCAAATATCAGACATGAAAGGCGTTTGACCAAACCGCATTAATAAGGAATCATTTATTTAAGAACAAAGCCTTGACTATGGCGAACTATATATCCTTTGTTGACTAGGTAAATAATGCTAGATTGCGTGACGAGCTGAAGATAGGCTACGACCAAACTGTCGTCATGTTCCATTAACTGCGTTTTACCACACAGTAAAAGCGTGAGAAATAAGAAACTTGTATTAGCTCAGAGAAAACTATTCAAAGACTTTGCTAGCTACTAGCTGGAGGTGTTATCTCTGGAGAAGTTAAATTTCCAGACTCTTGTATAGACGTGAACTGAATTTCTTTCCTCCGAGAGACACCTCCCGTAATTAGACTGAGACACAGAGTTATTTTGATCAAGTCTACTTAAATTGGCATTTACATAGTAGGGCAATATGAATGAGATGAATGAAAAACTTTATTACATGTCAAGGAAAGTCAAGCCAAGGGTAAAAACCCTCCACTAACAGGGGACACTTAAAATAAATAAAATAACTTATTTGACTAGAGGTTCTGTGTCCACTGCAAGAACATATCTACAGTAGGACTTACCGAGCACAAATGGTTGCTGTTATCTCTTTGCTATTCAATGACACAAAGGCTGGAGGTTCAATAGTCACTTCAAACTTTGGCAGCACTGTTATTACACAAAATAAATATAGTGAAAATAAAACACATAAAAAAGACAAACAAGTCAAAGTTGTAGTTATGTAGGCCGGAGAACAGAACAATAACATGGCTTACACAACTGCCAATGAACACTAAGTTTAAGACACTTTAACCCTGCAAGAGAGATTCCTCTCTCTTGAGAGATGAGAGGGAACTTCTGCTCACAACTGCCTGATCATGCCATCAGTCGAAAGCCACCACTTATGTAGGAATAATAAAATACGTCTAGTATTTGACATGTTTTTAACAGTTTAGAACTTACACATGACATATACAATTTCAAAATGCAGTCCATTCGTACCATGCCTTAGCCAACACAATCAATACAACATACACACAGTGCATATTAGGAAGGTTGGATATAATACCGTTAAGGGTACAACAGCTTTCCTGTACTCTGATTAACTGTATTATCTAAGGCATGGTATTAACCCTTTCCCTACGAAGGACGTATATATACATCCTACATATTGTCACACAACGACCGAGGACGTACATATACGTCCTCAAATAAAAAACATTACAGAGAGCCTGGTTGTTCGCGATGGCTTGAATAAATTATCCCCAGTTGTTGAGAAAGGACTGAAAGAAGAAGCATACGAAAATGAACCTAAAAATGCACGTGGAGTTCTACGAGGCAACCGTGGAGTAAGAGAAGGTTGTGGAAGAGGAAAGGGAAGGGAAAATTGTTCCAGGGTCACAAGGGAAGAGCAAAACCGACTATTTTAAAGACAAATTTATAATCTCATTAAAAATTCAATATGGCTGCCAGTTAGAGAATGTGACTGATAGTGGTAGGGAAGGGGTTAATTATATAATTATGTTTGTTACCATATTTATCCACTTTAAACACAAGTGTCTCCTTTTCACCCTGAGAGATAAAGAAAAAAACTCCATGAATTTTAGAATAATTTTTAGTACTATCTACACTGTGCCTCAAACATTCAATTTCAGGACTCACCCCAGGAATTAATTAAACTACAAGAAAAAACAATCTGTGAAAAAAGCTGGAAGTCTAGAAAACATTGCAAACGTTTCTAGACCTCCACCTATTTTCGCAGATTGTTTTTTTCTTGTAGTTTAATTTATTCCTAGAGCGAGTGCTGAAATTGAATTATTGTTTTTTGAACCACATGTACAAGTGAAAACTTCTGCTGTAACAAGCAGCTGGCAATGAACATCTGAATAGACAGCAAGGTAAAGTCTGCATACCAAGTGGTCCATCAGTGCTGGGGACTTATCCCGGTTTCTGTAGCATGAAGTAACTAGGAATATTTCTACTCCCCCCTCGGTGTTATGCTAGTCTATTGCAGGATTACTCCCAGCATTAAATTTGCCGGTACCTATTTATACACCTGGGTGGAGAGAGGCACTGTGAGAGTCAAGTGTCTTGCCCACGAACACAATGCAATGTCCCCAGTAAGCTTTCTGAAATATCTCTTTTTTCATTTTGACATTTTTTGTATTATGCAAATTAGGAAAGAAATAACGTCATGAGATATACAACCAAAAGGGAAGAATACTGAATAAAGAATATCTCTGGAAATATTGAAGCTGTGTTCTTCAAACTTGGCAGCAGAAATGTTCATCACAAATGAAACAAAATGACACCTGCTGTGCTGTCGCCCTGACTACACTTTCAATGTTGGTCCTGTCTCAGTTAAAACTGAAAATCCAAGTTCTTGACTTAAACAAGGACCATTTACTCCAGTCAATCTAATGATGAGAGGTAACACAACACGGTAACTATGTCTCTTCCAAGCAGGATCCTCTGTCCTACTTTAAGTAGTTGAAAATGAGGGCATTTGGCTTTTGACAGAAAGAGACTGCAGCCAAGAGTTTCAATGGCAATGACACTGGGTTTTACTTGGTTTCTTTTGTGATGAACATTTTTGACAGCACAGCTTGAATCTCTCCAGAGATATTTTTTATTCAGTATTTCACCATTTTAGTTGCACACCTCACTATGTCTCCCTAATTTGCACAATACCAACATAAATATCCCTAAATCAAAAAAAGATATACCAAAAAGAAAAACACCATTCTTCTGTATTTTGAAAAGCCTTACAAATATGCAGCAATTATTTCTCACGTCATACTTAAAGGTTAAAATGGAGCATAGATTGTGTGATACCTGATAGGCTACTTTAACCTTCCAGTCTCCTAGAACAGGCTGGCTTGATAATGCAAAATTTAGACTCACAATTCCTATTTCGATACAAAAAATAATTAATAATAATACTGTCTGATGAGTGCGTAAGCACGAAACTTGGAGTAACAGCAAATCTTGCCTCTTCGTCATTATTCATATAATTTCTTTTTTAAAAAAAATTACTTACAATAAGAATTAATGCCAATATTCATTTATTGGTATGAAGAGGCCAACAGTTAATATTACACATGTCAAAGGCCGTTCCTAAAAATGTCACAATACTCTTTAATATGCGGTTTTATTATTGTACTGTACTTCTGTGGCATAATGGAATTTGGAGTGAATGTGGCAAATTTGCCTTGAGTGCCAGATGTTCTGTGACAAAGGAAACCTAAAATTTTAGTTTTGAAGCCAAAGGAAGTGAGGTTGCATAGACCAATGTACACAATTGTATGCTCTGGTATTTTTCCTAAAATGCCCTGACTACATGTAATTACAATAAGATTATCTATAATAATAATAAGGAGCAGATTGCCTTGGGCATTTGTAGTTGTGTCATTGCAATGTAGTTTTGCCTTGTGGTCTTGCTCTGCGTAGTTTTGTTGCTTTTGCCTTCCTCTTGGTTCATGGTGTGAACCAGTCCAGGTTCGTACACTTACTTTCCGCTGAGAATTCAGTGTACCAGGGGTAGGAGACCCACAGGAGGTTGCCATGGGTACCCCTATATTTGCATTTTGTTCACACTAGTTTGGTCATTGCCTCCTTTACTGTCAATTGGCATCCAACTACCATTTGAATATTGCTTATTGACAAGTTAACAAATTGTAGCTGTAAGAAGTTTATGTATAGCATGCCCTGTTCATGCCGAGATTGCCTCTCCAGGTAGTAAGCACCTAAGGGTATGTTTGACTGACTTTACATAATTTGTATTCTGGAGTAAGAATCTCTTTTGGAATATTCCAGACTAGCCATTCCTTCCATGGGCCATTAATTCAAAATGATTAGTCTATTTTAAGCTGTGGATTATTGCACTTTTATCAAATGGCTTGTTCTTGTAGGTGACATAGCACAAGCTCTGGTTGGCTAATATTTTACTGTGATGCCTAGCCAAGGGACAATAATGGGCTGGAAAAAGCAAAAGGTAATTAATTAAGCCCCATTGGTTTAAAGATTCTGCTGAATGGATGGGAAATTATTGGATTCTTTATCATAATGTGGCTAAACTTGATTTAGGCAAAGTTAGACTCGAACCAATGCAGTCAGCGGCTCCCCCTTTAACAGTAGGTGACCTGTGGGGCGGCCCTTGGGAGATTTGCAGGGCCGTTGTGTCATCTTGCATTGCACATGCTTTTCTACCAGCTGATCGTTGCGGATCATTTGCTCGGTATTTCTGCGAATCTTTGCGGATTCTCGCCTTGTGTATTACCTCTCTGTTTGTCGCTATTCCTCACGATGCACACCAGAAACACGCTCAACAGTCGCTCGGCGGCTTACGATGCCTTGTCACTCGAGCCGGAGTCGGAAGAAAGTCCTTCGCCGACGGTTTCAACGCCACTGCATTCTAGCGTCGCCTCATCAGCTCCGTCCACCAGTCCTTCTTCCGTTCTATCACCAACGTCTCCTGCCTTCCTGGCCGCCGTTGCAACCGCCGTCCAGCAAGTGCTTTCGGCCCAGCCAGTTGCAAGCTGCCCGAATTCCAGTTCTTCCACGTGCGTGGCCGTTTCCGGAGGCATTTCTGCTCCGCCGGCTCATCGAAGCGAACTTGCTGCCCAAGCGTCGTCTTTTGCCGCTTCTGGCGATGGCTTTACCTCTTCTCCACCGGCCACGGCGACTCCTCTTGCTTCAGGTAGGCCAAATAATTTTGTTGTCCCTTCCTTTGTGTCAACGTTTTCCGCTCCAATCCCGTCGCTCGCTCTCCCGGCTTCTTCTAGCGCTGGCAATGCGGTTCTTCCCCCGAGCGCCGTTAGCGCCGCATCCTTGGCGCCTGTTCCTGTCCTGCATCAACCGTTCGTGGTGGGTCCTGGATTTTCCCCCGTCCCGGCGAAATTAGTAAGTCAGATCGTGGCTGGGAAGTTCGTCGAACTCCACAAATTGCTGCCCTCGAACATTGTTCTTTCAGAGCCTGAGCCCCAGTTGCTCTTCGATGGGCGCCTCGTGTTAACGTCCACACCGAAAAAACCTAAGCG
>OMLO01001808.1_pt1 | contig 16806 bp, 14 predicted proteins | sample 1674811 | NCBI WGS metagenome assembly OMLO01 (sample SAMN06265003, study PRJEB25207) | coral metagenome | isolation source: Coral host | place: Mexico:La Bocana,Puerto Morelos, Mexico | collected 2008-11-13 | reverse complement strand
CCCCCCCCATCCTTTATTGGAAGGAGGGCCTTCCTGCTAATAAAGGAATATGTCAGCTATTACCAGGTAAAAACACACCAAAAAAACATTTCTCTTATGTTTGTCTTGACCATGTGTGTCAATTGCAAATTATCGATAAATTCAATTGTAATATCATGTTAAGGTCCTGCTAAGCAGACTCTCCGGTTTAAATTTTCTCGCAAGAAGCGTGAAATTCTAAACCAAAATTCCTGCTAACAGGCTACTGCACTTCCTTGAATAAACGTTAAATTTTGTTGTACTTGTCATCTACCCTTAATAGAAAGAAGACAACATTAACACTCCCTATTCTTCTCAGTTGCATGTGTGGAAGTACGTAAGTCCCATGGCCAGATTGATAGTCGTTCTGTACTACCAAGTCGGAGGCAATGTCGTTTGGGATTTCTCGCATTTAATGTGAATTCAAAACCAAAATCACTTGCTCGCTGGATTTTGGTTGTCCTGTCACCAAAGAATCATAAATCACTTTCATGCTGAAAGTGCTGGGTCTGTACCATTTGACTGTAAAGCATATATTTACATAACTAAAATGCTCGTGCTCTTGGTACCGCTTGTGATGTTATCGACTTAAACGTTACCATACATTCTTGATAAGCATTCAGTAGAGCTAGGATAGATATATTCGCACACCACATAACACGTCTTTGGATATCCAAGGCATTCTGGTGAAGCACATTGAAAACAGCGTTATCAGTTTTGGTGCAAAAATGGTGGTAGAATGGCCCATTCTACCGATATTAAATTGAGCAAAGGGTTAGTCCTATATCAAGGCTTTGCCCATAGTTAACACCCAACTTTTTACAGCAGCTAAAGTCGCATGTGCGAAATTAAATCATTGTACGTTTGTGTACCTAATCTAGGGAAAATCTATCTTTTTGGTAAAAACAAAAAGGTTTTTCCAGCTAAACTACGGCCCATTTAGCATCACGGCAGCCAAAAAACGGCACTTTTGGCGAAAAGTTAGGTTTTAAAGTCTTAACAGAGAGCACTGCCAGTTTCCACATCTTCCTTTTTAGATGATTTATCTCATTTTTGGTGCATGACTAGGGAAACTAGCGGAAAGATCAGTAGACAATTGTGTTCGTTTCGCTATTTTTTAAATCGTATCATATATACAATTAGTTTAATATTCAGCACACTCACAAGTACGTTATTACACTGCCGTTTTTGGGGGTAATACCAGGCCTGTGAAAGCCAAATTTTGATTGTTAATAGTAAGGACTGAACCAGCGCATCGCTTATGTACTCCTCTTTTCCGTGTAGGTCGTCTTTAGATACTACGATCAGAGTTCCTCTGTTTGCTCTGGAGCATTTTGCACCTCTCATTGGAGCTAAATATTATGATTGTTCTGTTGTTAAACTGCGACCATACCCTCCCTTCATTTCTACTAGCCCTTCGTTTTTTCCACGGGTATCTGTGTCCACCTCGTTTGTTAAATGATATATAAGCGAAATGTGAAATTCCAAGTCAGAATTCCCGCTCGCAGACAATAGCCCTCCTTCCTCTAACAAATGTTAAATCCGGTTAAACTTGTCATCTACCGTCAGTAAATGAACAATGCAAAAACATCCCTTTTTCCCATGTTGTGGGTTGACCACGAGTCAAATGATGCAAGTTTAACGTCACATTTATTGTATTGAGGTTTTTGCTAAACAGACTCTCTGGCTTGGAGTTTCTCGCATTAAACGTGAAATTCCAAACCAGAGTTCCTGCTCGCAGGCTACACTGAGACCTCCATCTTCTAAAACTCTATCTCCGGATGAACTTGTCATCTACCGTCCAAAGTACACAGCAAGTAGTCGTCCCACGCGTGGAGTGTAAACGAACCCTACGGTAAAATTGCTTGTTATTCTAAGTACGTCACAATCTGGTTTAGGATGAATTCTGCAGTAGAAAGCAGTTTAATTTGTCACTTACTACTAATGACCTAAGCACACTTAAAAAACCCCTTGTTTCCCTTGTGAGTAAATCGACAACGTGTATCAAATTAAATGATGTAAGTGTAACGATGATGTTGAGGTCCTGTCAAGCAGACTCCCTAGCTCGGAATTTCTCGCATGAAATGTGAAATTCCGAAGCAGAGTTCCTTTTTCCAATAAACGGTTAGTCTTGGTTGAGGTTGAATGAGAAGAATGTGCCGTCAAAAAAAAAGTATACCGCGAAAACTCTCTATTCTTTCCAAGATTGTTGAATGACAGAACTCAAATGGTCACACTGATGATCGTCCTAGCGAGCAGACAATTTGGTTTGGAACTTTTCGCGTGAAACATGGAATTCCAAACGAAATGACTGAGCGGTAAATCAGCTTCAGTATTAAAGTGGTGAGTGAGTTTGGTAGTCTTCCTATTTTTCTTTCTTTCATATGTCATGTATTCTATAATATAGTGTTGATAGACTCAATATTACGCTAGTTACAGAAAAACAAATGAATTTCTTCAATTTTCCGAATAATTGTGGTTTTATAAATTGTCCATCAAAGCGTTGATTGATAGGTGGCATGAAAACTTTGCTTGAACAAGAAAAGTCAAGCTCGTGATTTGTCAACCAGTAGGCCCGGGTTTTCTTTCTTACATTGAACTCCTGAGGAAAAAAATAATAGAGGGTCGTACAAGTGGGGAGTCTTCGCCACCGTTCACAAACGGAAAAAGAGACATAAATTTTGTTTTCCCGAATAACAAAGATAGGCCACTAAGATAATTTTTAATAACCTGTTGTTATAATGATAGCTTGAAGAAAGCAAAATCGTGGAAGGACTAGTCAAGGCTCCCGAGTATGTCAAATCGCTGACCTACATTGTAAGTCACCCTCGATAGACGACTCTAACCATTCGGAGGACTCGCGTCTCAAAATCAGGGTTTACAGTGTATCTCCATCAAAAATAAATATCGTAACCGTTTAATAAACGAATTCAAGAAGTTCGGATATAAAAGGTGATTACTGTATAAACAACCTCGCCAAGATTTCGATTTGTGCGGTGATTCATTCGCGCGTTATTTATCTGGTGATTTGTCAGCCAGCACATACCTTGTTACTTCAAAGGTTGATTATTGTAACTCCTTGCTGTATGGCGTTCCCACGAATTTATTGCAATTCTCCAACGAGTACTAAGCCGTGCTGCAAGAATAGTGTTTCAATCTAATAAATACGACCACGCCTGTCCTGAAGGAACTTGGCTACCTATCCAACAGGGGATAGAATTTAAGATTCTGTTAATTACATTTAAAGCACTCAATAACAAAACTCCAAATTATTTAACAGATATCCTTATATCCTATACACCTTCAAGATTACTTTGTTCATCTTCCAAAAACCTTTAAAAGATACCCATGTACAATCCTACGGTGGTCGGTCACTTGCCTTAGCTTCAGACGGTGTTGTGGAACTGCCTTCCACAGTCGTTAAGAGAAACTTTTAAACCGCGGAAACTTAAGGAGCATTTATTTTTACGGGCTTACATAGAACATTGAATTTTTATTGCTGTTGTACTTACATAAACAATATACTAATATTTAGACATAGTGAACGTGGGCACCAACATAGGGGCCGTAAAGTAACAGAAACATCTGTCATTGAGTTATGCCGTCGAAACGAAAAGTTATTACTATAATTTACAGCGGTTACCAATCACACGCGCCCTCAAACAATTTTTTCTCTTTTGAAAATGAGTTTTTGGTGGACGTCAATCAAGTTTTCGTCACAATATTGAGGTTTCTTTTCCCGCCGTGGCCGGTGGAATATAAGTTTACGCGAAGATGTCGGCGTTCCAACGCTTTTTGCAGGATTTTGCAGTAGGTTCGCATGCGGTCGATTCCCAGGATAGCCAGGAGTACGAAGTTGTTTCACACAGTCCCATAACATTTGGTAGGTCCATCTGTTCTGTTTGGTAGAACAAATGGTGTACCCTCTGCTCCTTTTACCTTACCTTTCCTTGTTTTGAAGTACAGAGCGCAACTTCACGATAAATCAAGAAGAATAGAGACGAGTTTTAGTCGCAGAACGAAAACCTAAAGTACAAAAAAAAATAAATGGCAATCGTTTTTGTGCAACTAGCGGATTGCCAGATCAAACCATGTCGAACCAATGAAGGAAAATCGTTTTCTTCATCGACAATTTGTGTTTCGTCAAGGCCTGGTAAATAAATCTGTGAACATTCGACGTCTTCGTACTCCTGGCTATCCTGGGAATCGACATCAAGCGTACTAGAACCTGCTGCAAATTCCTACAAAAAGCGTTGGAACGCCGACATCTTCGATAAGAAACCTCAATATTGTCATGGAAACATTTGATTGATATCCACCAAAAACTCATTTTCAAAAGAGAAAAATTCGTTTCAGGGCGCGTGTGATTGGTAGCCGCTGTAAGGTCCGGCACATTATTATATTCCGATAAACTACATGTTGTAATAATTCTTCTAGAGCAAGAACTGTTCAGTTAAACCTAAGCAATAACTCATGTGCTGGCCCACTATGTAGCCGGGCCGCAATTTTACAGACGTCGAAATTCAAATGAGCTCTGTTACAAAGTGAAAAACCCTGTCGGGCCTAAACGCTGATAAAACTAAAACTTCAGAACGATTGATAACTTTTTTAGTTTGGACAATGATGACGTCACAACCAATATCAAGAGTATCGGTTAGCAACTGCAAGTCCTTCTCGGGTCACGCAAAATCCTTCAGGTCACGGATCACGAAAATTTGCGTTTCACGAAAAATAAAATCAGCCAATCCCGCATCACGAGAAACTCCCTGTACGACCCTCATAAAATTGATTTCGAGAGAAGGACTCTGCGGGTTGTTGATAGATTTAAGATAGAGTGCCGGTAAACATGTCTGTACATATTCAGGGAGCTAAATTCGATGGCCTTTACTGTAACAATAAGCTTTATACTGATATCTTTCAGAAAAAAAAAACACGAACCCTGCACGTGTTGAGTCTCCCTACTAGTACATGTGCCAGAACACGTGCGTGAAGTATCACCGACTGAGGTAGCAAGTATATGTAACCAGTGGAAAGAGATGGGAAAGAGATTTCTATACATATAATTAATCTTCATATGGTAAATAGTTGGTCTAAAATGTTACCAGCTACACTTGAATTGGTTAGGTGCTACATCTAGATTCTCATTACTGACATTTCGTCGATGCGGGAAACGTTGAGATGCGATGTGATGAGCTGACATAAATTGGTCACATCCCCGAAACGTGATTTTCTTTTGTTTTGTTATACTATCTTTTTTAAAATTGATTGCCTCGCCGTTATCAGTTTGCGTGTCATATTCTGCCTCCATTCCTCGGCATCAGCGATCCAACACGCCTTGCACTCCCGTGTCCGAAGATTACTAGCTAGGCAGCCGATACTCGCACTTTTCTCCTCAACCGTGAACTGGCGATTGCCGGCTTGGTGGTGGAACCAACCATTGAGAAAGTCCCAAGATTGGGACAGCATATTGAGTGTTTTTTTTGTTGTTGCAAAATTGTCTTGTTTCAAGATGGATACTACAGAACTGTAGCAAATTGACGTCAAGGACTTCAGTTGTGATCTTTTAATGTTGGAATTAGTGTCGATCGCTATTCCGAAGCCCATTCATTTTTGTGTCGCGATTTATTTTGTTTGTTCGTCTTCCTTGATTGCTAGTAAAAATTCTGTTTACATATACGTGATGTTGTGATGATTATTTCTTTCAGATTCGAGGGTATTTTCTACTTAAAAGGTTAGCTTCGATTTTCTTGCATTCGATGTACATTTCCGATTTGACAAAAGTACAATGTGACTGACTGATCTGTGGAATTGTGAATTCGATTTCATGCGCAGAAAATTAATACGAAACTATGCCAATTGGGCAATTGTTGTAATTATTAACAACTTTTTATAAATACACGAATGATCATCGCAGTTATAAAAAAAATTTGAGTACTGAAGCGAAATTACTTTAATATCATGACAATGTACACATATTTTGACAATGTTCTGGCCCTATTTCAGAATCATACATGTAGTCATTTATAAGAATAATATATGTTTTTTTTTCTGGTCGAGGCTGAGCATTCGTATTTTTCTGCCGATTTTAGGCTGAAGTATTCTTATGAGTGTTCTTAGATAACACCGTGTGACATTTATGTATTCGAATGTATTTGGTGTCCAGATCACGTGAAAGTCATTTTGGAGCATGCCTGCAGGCATTGAAGCCACACATCACGCACATAAGGTCTTGCAAAAAATGTTATTAGCTTCGTCTGATACGGCTAGCGTTGCCGTTTTTGTTGCTTTTTGAGAAAGGAAGAATCTTATACGCCTTAGTCAAAAACATAGAATTATATTGTATTGTGTTGTATTTACAATTTGAAAACACAAATTTATATTTTTTCCAAAATCTCAGCCTCAAATTTTTTATCAAAACATTCATTAGCAAATGACCGCATTTTTCTAACAAAACATATCATTATAAAATAGAAAGTATAGGAAATGTGGGCAGATAATGGTTTATTACAATTCATTACAATGCGTAAGGCACGAGCCGGCTATATTTTAGAGCCATAGTCATGTAGTTAGATGACTATTACTCTAAACCACCATTTTCAATACTAATAACAGTGGAGTTACTGTTACAATTCCGAAAATGAATCTTGAATTTGCTCGATCGGAAAAGTTTCTACTTTTTACGTGCTTTAATTTTTGATTTTTTACCTTTGAAAACTAGGCACACTAGCCTTAGCGTATTATTTAGGGACTCTCTAGATAAGGTTTTTTGTATAGTGTAGTTAATGTCGTTTGCAATAGTTATCCGTTTTACCATATTTTTGACTTTGCATCCTTTATTTTATTTTAGTTTATATTTTACATTTTTCTTTTAAACAGGGCCCCTTTGATAACAGTACTCGTGTCTAAATATTCGTTAATATTATCATTGTAATCGAGAGAGACGAAATATTGTAAAAATCCTTATGCATTGCAATCAACCAACATTTGGTTTTAAGCAATGTTAATAAACGTATCTTTTTTTGTTTTATATTGAACACTGTAGGATATAGTGCTGCATTTATTTGCACTGAAGTCGAGCTCTGTGGAAAGTGATAACAAGATCTCCTCTTCCAGAATGTGATTTCTCGGGAACAGATTAAAAGACTTGAAATGCAGAGCCTTTATCGAGTATTTAAGACAAACGAGCATTGGACCTCTGCATTGGACCTCTGGAAATCCTGATTGCTTCATTTACTTCCCAGAAACATTGACTAAAAGGAAGGAAAACTTCTCTGACAAGTCTACTTACACGACTACGTCACGTCTAGCAAAACTTGTGCACTGAAGTGGACTTCTGCAATCTTGATTGCTTTTGGTCAATGGTTACAGCTGAGTCGGAAAAATATGATTATTTAAAAATATGGATTTTTGGAACTTGCAAAGGGACGAAGATCAAGCTACAGACATCGAGACAGTGAAAAGAGTTTCTTATCTGGTGACAAGGCTAAATATTCTTAATTTACTGCCGATTTTAGGCTGAAATTATTCTTATGTATATTCTTAGATTATAGCGTATGTCATTTCTGTTCGGAGTCTACCCAGGCATTAAAACCTGATATCACACACATAACCTCTGGCATATACTTACAAATCATTAGCATCAAACACACAGTTAGTGCTGTTTTTGTTGCTTTTTGCATTGGCTTGTTTTGCCGTTTCAAGAAGGAAGAATTTCATACGGTTTACATAAAAACGTAATAATTGTGTTTTATTCATGCGTTTTATTTGCAAATATGGAACACACAAATTTATTAGTCATCTAACGGAACAAGAGTTCTTTTCCTCTGTTATACTTCGATGCGGCCTTTCTAGCGAAATCGAACATCATGGTGTGGCAAAAATGTACTTGTGTCCACGATTCAGAAGTGACAATTTAAATGAAAACTCAACTGTACTAAGCATTTACCAGCTGATCGTGAATCATCACAATTACTTATAATAACAGAGCCAACCTTCTTCATAGATGGCCGTGGAACACACATTTTAATAATGCATAATTTTCCATTGAAGACATCTCTGTAAGATTGTGTTTTTATTCTCGAATTGATCTTTCCCTAAAATGACCATCTTCAGAAGTTTCCCTAACATGAATTAACTGGTAAATGGCGCCTATATGGTGTGCAAAGCGAAAACACTCGCAGTATATAATCTTCATAGAAAGCCGCAAACACTGAATGATCGTAGAGAAGGATTTTTTTCGCAAGAAAACCAATCCTGCTACAGATGTTCATCTACTGCGCGGGCTGAACGACGCAAACGATCAGGAACACTGGGCTGTAAACATGGTAAAGCGGGGCGATTGTCTAATATCTGTGGGTCTAACTCTTCAAAGAAACTGGAGCAATTCAGGGGCAATTTGTGAAGAACTCAAAATTCGGTTTGGTCTGAATAATAGCTCAAGAGCCATTCGTGCATTCTCCTCCTTGACTGAATGCACGAACAGTCTTTAACGAGCGCATTGTTGACAAATATTACGAGGAGCGCCGACAAGGGGAAATTTCATATTTGGGCAAGTTTCTTCGTCTGCCTTTATTTGCCGTGGCGATGTTATAGAAGGACTGTGAAAGATTAAGTTTCAATCAGCTTACAACTGTCAACTTGAATGTGTAATATAAACTGATATCTCTCCTTCACGACTGAAGAAGAAATGTAGGCTCGATCACCAGCCGCTGTTCGGGAAAGGGAGGGACGCGGGAGCGGTGGAAATCGAGCCTAGAGGAAATGCGACCTCACTAAGAACAATTGTGAATCATTCAAGGTGCGGAGATTTAGAGTATAAGACTGTAGAGAATTGTGGTAACTATCTGGTTGTTATATTCTGTCTTTTATAGCGAACAGCTAATCAAAGGCAAGTTAAGTCGAAATCAACTTCTAGTATCATATTTAACTCTCCAACATGACGACTTTAGTGAAGTGCATCATACTGAGGTCATGTTTGGGTCAAAACGCCATCGCTGCTAACAAAAGCAAGAGTCTAGTACAACTTTGCACTATCGTGGTTTGGTAAAGCGGATAAATTTGAAAATTCCCTGCGCGGATTGGGTCTACAGTTTGTAAAGAGTAAACAAATCCAGCGATCCTCGAAAAATAACTTTATTCACCAAGTGATCAAGTTCGTGCAGAAACTCAGGCACCTCGATAATAGTGACGTTTGCACATGATTTTCCGCAAGCGAATCAAACGACAACAGAGTACTGCCTTTGTCTTTCTTCGCCAAAACAATATTTGAGGGCAACATATTATAAAATAAAAGAGATCAGAGCGGCCGTGGCCGATTTCTTCTTCTATTTTAGATGCTCGGAATATAATGATCTTGCAAGGTTATTTTTCCACAAGCAAGTCAAATAACCAGCGCAAAACTAAGTTTGTCCTTCTTCGCTAATAATCTGGAATCGATGAAGTCAGAATTGCATTATGTTCGATTATGCGCAAATGGACGCCATAGAAATGAGGATATTTTCGTTCTGACTATTTTCGCATCATTTTTTGCGGATGTTCTCCTCTTTGAAAAAAAGGAGAGAGCGAAATTTCTGGACGAAAACTGGATTCTTACGAGCAGGTATTTGAAGCGTCCTTCTCTTATTAGTGCAGGAGCAGAAGTTTAGTAAATTCTATGTGCGACATCAGTTCAAAAATGTCATTTGTACTCGTTCTGCAAAGATGTCCTCTACAATGGCCACTGATATGCACCCACTGCTCATTATAAAATTTAACTTATCATAAAAATCGAAGCGGGGACTGAAACAATTAGCTAAATACTGTTTACTGTCCCTGTAGAATACTGGACTGGTAAGAAAGATGGGAATACTGAGAAAACAGATCAATTACTCAACAAGTGATACATTTCGACACCCATCTCAATTCAACTAAGATCACAACAACTCAATCGTCCCGCTTTACAAACAAGAGAATTGGGAGCGCGTGCTCGAAATACAGGATTAGGAGAAATCGTTTAACGTCTGCAGATGTTAGGATTTATTTAGCACTCGAGGAAATCAAAACAGCGAGAGGTGTCTCAGCTTCGCACAATTAGAAGAAATGCTTCAAAAAAATATTCATAGGTGTATTGCATTAGAAGAAATGTCCTCAAGATATTGTATATTGACAGCATACATCTGAAGATATATTCCAAGTAGCAGTCCTGCAGGCCTAATGAAGGAGCTAGGTATAGAGATATAGCGGGGCTTTTAACATTCCTCCTTCCTCCAGAGTTCATTGATTTTTGCTCTGAAGCATGCCCTGCACTAAATTTGCGAAAATTAAAACGTTTAAGTTAAAATTTGCCGCGGGGTGCCGCTGCATCAAGAAGATCTTTTAGGTCAGTGATGATTATTTGCGGGACTCTCTTTATGATGTTTTGTATTTCAAATGCGTCTTATAAAATGTATTAGGAAGGCTAAGATTTAAATAGAATTTCAGTTATTTAAAATAACCAATGGAGAACTACGTTTGTCTTTCTTTGCTAACAGTCTAAACGTCAAACTCTGAATCGCTGAAATACGGGGCTAAAATGATCGGTTATACGCACAAGGACGATATGATGTAGAAACGAGGATTTTGACGCAGCTTCAAGGTACAGTCCTGCAGTTATATCGACGCATTTATAAGATGTAGTCCGAGAGATAATGAGGCCTTCTGACTTTCCTTTTGCTTTAGATTCCATTGTTTTTTTTTTCTCATTGATTTTTGCAGTAAATTTGTGGAAATCAAGACTAAATTCATTTTCCCCCAGAGGTTATTCCACAACTGTTGTCTATTTTCCGCAACCCTGTGCAGTGATGTTAAATATTGTAATTGCATCGTATACAATGTCTTTGTAAGAAGATAATTTAAATAGAATTGCAGATATTTTTCGATAATTTTTAGCCGACGTTTTCTTCACTGATTATTTTGTTTGGAAGGAGAAGAATGGACTAGATTTTTGGCCAAAAACTGGTTTCTTACGAGGAGCTGTTTAAAGCGTGCTTCTCTCTTCAGTGCTCGAGGGTAGGTTCCAGAAATCTCATGTAGATGCATGATGCATAATGTCCTTGAAAGATTGTAACTAGCAGAGAACTCTGGTTTTTCATATATACTTTGCTAGCGATCTGTATCATGAACTTATCATGAATATCCAAAATTAGAGCTGCTCTGGTCGACTATGTGCAAATTGACGCCATGAAACGAGGATATTTTTGCTCTGAATCTTTTCGAAACAATTTTTTGCTAACGGTTGTTTTCTTGTTTGAAGAAAAGAAAGAGCTAAATTTGTGGGTGAAAACTCCTTTCTTACGAGCAGCTATTTGAAGCATGCTTCTCTCTTCAGTGCAGGAGGGTAAGTTCTAGAAATTTCATGTAGATGCATTATGTATAAAGTCCTTGAAAGATTGTAATTTAAAAAAATTGAGTATATGTTTCCACAAGCGAGTCAAACAACAAGCAGAGAACTCTGCTTTTTCGTACTTTGCTAATGATCGTTATGATAAACTTGGAATTTCCGAAATTAGAGCTACTATTGTCGATCATGTGCAAATTGACGCCATGTTGTAGAAACGAGGGTATTTTTGTTCTGACTCCCTTTTCGAAGCAGTTTTTACTAACGGTTGTTTACTTGTTTGATTATGTTTTTGGAGAAAAAGTTCTGGTCGAATACTGGTATGTTACGAGCAGCTACTTGAATAATCCTTTTCTTTTCAGCATAGGAAGTCGTTCAGTAAATTCTAGACGCGATGCCATCGCCAAAAAGATGTGCTTCGCAAAGGTGTGCTTGGTGTTGTGGCACCAACAAAACCCTTTAGGTCACTGTGAATTATTTTGCGCAACTCTGTGTAATGGTGTTATATACCTTGATGCATCGTATATGATGTCTTTGTAAGGTTGTAGTTTAAATGGAAATGAAGATATTTTTCCACAAACGAAACAAATAACCAGCGGCGCACTTCGTTTCTCCTTCTTTGTTAACAATCTGCACGTTGACCTTGGAATTGTCGAAATCAGAGCTACTATGGTCGATTAAACGGATTTTGACGGCACGTTGTATAGAAACGACAATGTTTCGCTCAGACCCTTTTTTCGTCCAACAAAGATGCAACATGTCCTTCGTAATGGCCACTGATATGCAGCCATTCCTCATTATTAATTTTGATTTATCGACTTCGTAATAATCGAGAAGATGACTGAGATAACTAGCAATATACATTGACCTATCCTACGGACTACGGGCTGGTTAGAAAGATAACAATACTAAGAAAACAAATCAAGAATTGTTGAGTCGGCAAGCCCATAAAAGCAAGAGATGCCTCAGCTTCGTCGATTAGCGCTAAACTCTTGGATACTTATTAAATAGCTTATTACGTTTGTAGGAGTTAAACTAAATATTACTTGTCAGCATCTTATGATTCCAAGACATGTTTTAAAGCACACTCCTAGATTTGAGGGAGGGACATCACGCAAGTCCTGCAATTACAATGAGGCCTTCGTTCTTGCTGTAGGATATGTCGTTGGCTATTGCTGAAGACCTTTTAGGTCACCTGATTGTTTTGAGCAAGTTGGTGTTATGAAGTTATAAGTTGTAGTTTAAATGGGTTGTAGATGAATTTCCACAAACGAGTCAAATAACCAGCGGAGTACTTCGTTTGTCCTTTTTTGCTAATAATGTGCACGGTGATCCTAGAGCCGCTGAAATCAGAGGTACTATGTTCGATTAAGGCCAAATTGACGCCATGTTGTAGAAATGAGGTTATTCTCTATCTGTCTCTTTTCAAGTCAATTTTTTGCCGATGACTTCTTGTTCGGGGAGAATTTTCAAGAGAAGAAAGAGCTAAATTTGTGGATGAAAACTCTAATTTCTTACGATCAGCTATTTCAAGCATGCTTCTCTCTTCAGCGATGGAGGGTAAGTTCCAGATTTTTCTTGTAGATGCATCATGTATAATGTCCTTGAAAGATTGTAATTTAAATAAATTGTGTAGATGTTTCCACTAGCGAGTCAAACAACCAGCAGAGAACTCTGGTTTTTCATACTTTGCTAACGATCGTTATGATGAACTTGGAATATCCGAAATTAGAGCTACTATGGTCGATTATGTGCAAATTGGCGCCATGTTGTAGAAACGAGGGTATTTTCGTTCTGACTCTTTTCGAAGCAATTTTTACTAACGGTTGTTTACCTGTCTAAGCATGTTTTTGAAAGAAAAGCGAAAGCGAAATTTCTGAACGAAAACTGATATAATACTAGTAGCTATTTGAATAATGCTTCTCTTTTAAGCATAGGAAAAGTCAGTCGTTCTGTAAATTCCATACGCGATACCATCGCGAAAATTTAAGATCCCTGCTTTCTTTAGTCTTTTTATATCGTTCGGCAAATATGTGCTTCGCAAAGGCCACTGATATTTAACCATTGTGAATCCCTAGACCTCAAAATAACTAGCTTCACACATTGTACGATCTTTGTGGAGTACTGGGCAAGTAAGAAACATGGCAGTACCAAGAAAACCAACAAATACTGATATATTTTGACGCCGATCTGAATTGAATTAAATCGGGACAACTTTGATACTCCTAATAGCCGCAAAGTTATTTTTTAGACCGCTAAAAAAACACGAAATTTGGCAAAGCATATCGTAACGAATACAGGTCTATGAGAAATGATACAGCATGTGGAGATATTTCGATTTATTCAGGACTCGAAGAAACTTAAAAGAGCGAAAGATGTCTTAGCTTCACACATTTTGTGATAAACTCGATAAAATATATTTTGAAACCTTGTTGCATTTGTAAAAATACAAAGTAGGTCCTCAAGATGGCGTTTGAGCACTATTCGGGACCCGTTTCAAGGTACGGTCCTGAGGATTTTATGAGGCACGTTTAAGTTGCAGTCGTGCAGTTATATCGAGGCAGTTATAAGATGCAGTCCTGCAAAGATAATGGGGGCTTTTAACTTTCCTTTTTGCTTTAGGTACATTAATTTTTGTTCGAGAGATTTCTTGCAAAAAATTTACATAGATAGAAACTAAATTCATTTTCCGCCAGATGTTGTGGCACCAACAAAACCTTTAGGTCACTGTGAATTATTTTGCGCAACTCTGTGTAACGTTGTTATATACCTTGATGCATCGTATATGATGTCTTTATAAGGTTGTAGTTTAAATGGAATTGCAGATACTTTTCCAAAAACGAGTCGAATAACCAGCGGTGCACTTCCTATGTCCTTCTTTGCTAATAATCTGCACGTCGAACTCGTCGAAATCAGAGCTACCATGGTCGATTATATGCATCTTGACGCCATGTTTTATAGAAACGAGAATATTTTCGCTCAGACCCTTTTTCGCAATAATTTTCTTCACTGATTATTTTTCTTTTTGAAAGAGAAGAAAGAACTAGATTTTTGGCCAAAAGCTGGTTTCTTACGAGCAGCTATTTCAAGCGTACTTCTCTCTGCAGTGCAGGAGGCGACATCGGTTTGAAAATGTAAGCCTCTTGTTTCCTTCAGTAATCTTATTTCGTTCTGCAAAGATGCAGCGTTTCCATCGTAATGGCCACCGATATGCAGCCATTCCTCGTTATTAAATTTGATTTATCGACTTCATAATAATTGAGAGGGTGACTAAGATAACTAGCAATATATATTCAGCTACCCTAGCGGACTGTACAGGGCTGGTTAGAAAGATAACAACACTAAATAACAAAACAAATCTAGACTTGTTAAGTCGAAAAGCCCATAAAAGCAAGGAATGACTCAGGTTCGTCTGATTAGCGCTAAACTCTTGGACATTTATTAAAAGTTTATTAAGTTTGTAGGAGTTAATACTAAATATTAATTGACAGCACCTCATGATTTTAAGACATCTTTTAAAGTACACTCCTAGATTTGTGAGGCAGGGACAACACGCAGTTACAATGAGGCCTTGAACTTTCTTTCTTTCTGAAGGATATATTCCGTTTTACTGGGGAGCATGCTTTGCACGATTTGCTAAATTTACATAAATAAAAAGTTATAAATTCGATCTGTCGTCGGCTATTGCTGGAGACCTTTTAGGTCACCTGATTGTTTTGCGCAAGTTAGTGTTATGAAGTTATAAGTTGTACAAATGCGTTATATATTATGTCCTTGTAAGGTGGTAGTTTAAATGGGTTGTAGATGAACTTGCACAAACGAGTCAAATAACCAGCGGAGTACTTCGTCTGTCCTTCCTGGCTAATAATCTGCACGATGATCTTAGAACCGCTGAAATCAGAGGTACTATGTTCGATTATGCGCAAATTGACGCCATGTTGTAGAAATGAGATTATTCTCTCTCAGACTCTTTTCAAGTCAATTTTGAACCGATGATTTCTTTTTCGGGGACCTTTTTAAAGAAAAGAAAGAGCTAAATTTGTGGATGAAAACTCCTTCCTTACGAGCACTGAGCTATTTGAAGCATGCTTCTCTCTTCAGTGCAGGAGGGTAAGTTCTAGAAATTTCATGTAGTTGCATTATGTATAATGTCCTTGAAAGGTTGTAGATATTTTTCCACAAGGGAGGTCAAATAATCAGCAGAGAACTCTGGTTTTTCTTACTTTGCTAATGGTCTGTACGATGAACTTGGAATATCCGAAATTAGAGTTACAGTGGTCGATTATGTGTAAATTGACGCCATGTTGTAGGAGCGAGGGTATTTTCGCTCTGACTTTTTTCAAAACAATTTTATTACGGGTTGTTTGTTTGTTTGAGTACGTTTTTGGAGGAAAGGAAAAAGCGAAATATCTGGACGAAAACTGGTATATTACGAGCAGCTTTTTGAATAATGCTTCTCTTTTCAGCTTAGGAGAAGTCGTTCTGTAAATTCCATACGCGATACTATCGCGAAAATTTAAGATCCCTACTTCCTTTAACCCTTTTTATATCGCTTAGCAAAGATGTGCTTCGCAAAGGCCACTGATATGTAATTATTGTGAATAACTAGAAATAGAGATTTTTGCAGCACGTTTACATAAATTCTCCACCAGATGTTGTTGCACCAAGACCATTTTTTAGGTCACGGTGGATTTTTTGCACAACTCTGTGTAATGATGTTATACATTGCAAATGCATCGTATATGATGTCTTTGTGAGGTTGTAGTTTAAATGGAAATGCAGATGTTTTTCCAAAAACGAGTCAGATAACCAGTGGTGTACTTCCTTTGTCCTTCTTTGCTAATAGTATGCACTTCGAACTTGGGATCACCGAAATGAAAGTTACCGTGGTCGATTATGCGCCGATTGACGCCATGTTGATGAAACGAGAACATCGTTATGACTCTTTCTGCGAAATCTTTTAGCGGATGTTTTACTATTGGTGTATTTCTTTGAGGTAGAAGACAGAAATAGATTTTTGGACGTAAAATATTCTCTTACAAGTAGGTATTTGAAGCGTACTTCTTTCTAGCTTCAGTGCAGAAGGGGACGTCTTGTAAAGAACATGCATAAGCGACATGAATGTGAAGTCCAAAACCTTTTTCCCTTTATTCATTTTCTCTCTTTCTGCAAGGATGTAGTACGTGCTTTGCATAGGCCCACTGTTATGCAGCCATTGCCCTTTAAGAAACTGAATTTCTCGACCTCAAAGAAAGTCGAGAGGACTGAAATAACTAGCTATATACGTTGTATTACTCCTGTCCAACGCTGGGCTACTAAGAAACTACAAGATAGCAGTACTAAGAGGAGAAATCAAATGTGAGTGAGTGAGTGAGTGAGTGAGTGAGTGAGTGAGTGATTGAGTGAGTGAGTGAGTGAGTGAGTGAGTGAGTGAG
>OMLO01001807.1_pt1 | contig 16808 bp, 9 predicted proteins | sample 1674811 | NCBI WGS metagenome assembly OMLO01 (sample SAMN06265003, study PRJEB25207) | coral metagenome | isolation source: Coral host | place: Mexico:La Bocana,Puerto Morelos, Mexico | collected 2008-11-13 | reverse complement strand
CGACACCATCCTGGGAGTGCAAAAATTGTGTTAGAATTTCCCAGAATTAAATATAAAATTTCCTCTCTATATTGGCAGGTAAATGCTGAGATAAAAAGGTTGTTAGTGGCATCAGTTGGAGAAGACATTGGCAGCAGGTACTTTAAAATTTCTGTTCTACAGATGTTTAATAAAGTGATAAATTGAGCTCTCTTAAAGTTGGTGGCAAGATATTGAAAAGAATGCAAAGTTCTTCCAAGTAGATTAATATCGGCCTTGGAAAAATTGTGATATATGATGAATGTCTGGATAAAGTTTGTGGCTGATTTAGCCAAATTTTTCCAGTAAGTGTATATTTCGATCATTGCAATAAGGTTAGAAAAAGAAAAAAGCAGGTTTGAAAATATAGAGTCTAGCTTGAAAAAATATCATAGCGGTATATCAATCAGTGTGCTAAAGAAGTGTGTCTCATTTCTGCAGTCAGCATTTTGTTTTGTAAAATGCTTAGGTTAGAGGACTTAGTCAACAGAAATGTTCAACAAACTGTGGAACTTAATCACTGGAAAAAGATGTGTGAGGAATACTCAGAAGAATCAGACAGATTAGAAATTGAATGTGATGTGTGGAGGACTAAATTCCTAGCAAGCAGGTAAGTTTTGCTAATTTTGTAAACAGAAATAGCAACTGAAGCATCACAGAAGAAGTCTTGACAAGTCTAGCACTTTGTTTACATACATTGTGCAATTATTGACCTTTAACTTCTCATACAAATATTTTTTACTATCCTTCAACTGGGTGATGGTATAATTTCTAGATTACCTTGTGGTATGGTTGTAAAGTAATCAACCCCAACATTAATTCACTGCACAGTGTAGTTAAGCAGAAGCAAGTTACATGTATGAGTTTTAAGTGTCGTCAGATATATTAGTTTACACGATATGACTGTTTATGAAAGTGCCCCATGTCAAAATTCACACACAAGACACAAAGGACAGAGTATATGACAGTGTATTTTCATGACTTTAGAATGATGTCAGATGAACTGTCCAGTTGGAAGGTAACACTTTACACCAGATTCAAGCAGGCTCAGAGTGCTTTACAGAGATTACTGGATGAACGAACTCAACTTCAACAGTACCTCACTCAAACAAAGAGGTCAGTCTTTTTAACATTGTGTTAAGACTGTACGTCCTACAAGAGCAAGTTCCCAAAACAACTATACAGTCAAAGAACATTTTGAACTTGTTTAATAGCCAAGCCCACAAACATTGGCAAAACTTTATAGCTTTGTGTAATTCTTTGCATATAGTGTTTGCCTGTAATAGGTTAGGTGTGCATTGGGCTAGAGGTTATCCCAGTGTCTGTCACATGACTAGGAGTATTTCTACCCCCCCCCCCCCCCTCCTGGATGGGATGCTAGTCCATGGCTACCTCCTAGCATTAAATTTACTGGAGAGAGGCACTGTGAGAGTAACATGTCTTGCCCCAGGAACATAACGCGATGACCCTGCCCAGGGCTCGAACTCAGACTGCTCAATCCAGACTCAGCACACTTACCACTTGGCTGAGATCACACCTTCTGTGCTTATAATGCTAGATATTAAACTTATTGGCCTAAACACCATAGACTTCATGATATGTGCAGTGGGCTTTGTGACGTGTTGTAGGCCAATGTGTATGATGCAAGACAGTATTTAATTATCATTAATTAGAATTCTGACTTCAAGGTTTATCCTTCCTCTGATTTGTAGCACCACAGTGTTGCAGAAATATTATTTAGAATTCACAGTTTTTTAGGCTTTGCTTTTAATTGCAACAAAATGTCATATTTTCAGGTTAATTCAGTCCCTGTATTCAGTGCTAAAGAGTTCAAGAGGTAAATACCAAGATTCAACCCAGGCTACATTAAAGACTTCAAATGAACAGAGCATCTTGGAAATGGCTTCCACGAATAACTCTTTAGCGAAAGAGACCTTAGATGTTGCCCAGAACATTTTGCCAGCCTTCTCATTGGCAGAGACGTCACTGTTGTTAACACACGAGTCACAGGAGACACATGAGCAGGTACAGGTGGAGCCAACATCTGCTGAAAAACTGGCTTTACAGGTAAAACTAGTCTATAGTAAATATTCACTGATGTAGTCATGTTAGTGAACTGTGAAGGATTGGAGACTGATACCCTTTTAGTCACCATATTAGTGGACTGGGGATTTTCTAAAAACTCTCACCCAGATTGACATTCAATTACCTATTGTAAAAAGAATAGTGCCCCATCTCCCCTGTTGCTCTGCAAAATCAGGTTTTGCTGCATACAATCTAAATTAATTTACACATGATTCCTTTGTGTGTGTGTGTTTTTTTTTTTCAGGTTTTGTCCAGTGACGTTGATCTGCAGGCTGAGGAACAGCGGCTAAGAGGTGTAATGAAAAGAATGTCTCAACAATACATGGGACATGATTATCAAAGCCGCTTTTCCACCAGAAATTTTCGAGTGACTTACGATTGTTGCGATCGTTGCACTGGAACACTTCATGTGGTATAACAATTTATGGCTTGTCAACTGGTCAGTTGAGCTATCATTAAAATAATATGGTTAGCACCGAAACTAAGTCATCTAGGTTTATATTCCAATGTGGTTAGCGACTGGGTTAGGATGGGACAGACTAAGTACTATCGTATGAGGGAGACTTGGAGACCGAATCTGCTAGTTCAGAGCAGACTGAAGTTATAAAGACTGAAGTGTCTTCTTTATCCTATTTTAATATATTTAACAAGCTTTTCAAAAGGTTAAGCCCACATTAGATATTTGTACAGTATAAGGAAACCCAATTGATTAATATTTGGAATATATTAGACATAACTGAAGGAATTGAACTTTTAAAAGAGAGTAAAATATTTTTGAACCGTATTTTAAAATCTTACATTTAGTAAGCTCTTCATGGCTATCAGAATGTACCAATAAAGTGTTCAGTGACACCACACACTACAACTCTATCGTAAAGAGATGTTTTCTAGCAGTTCTAATAAGTTAATAAGTCATAACACATCTACAGCTCAGCTAAACTTGTTTTCTGATATTTGCCTGTAAAAAACTTGATGCATCTGAAACTGCTGTCTAGTGCCCCTAGCTCTCTTGTCTATACCTAAATTGATTTAATCAAGTTGTCATGATGTATCTGTTGTAGTTAAAAATTAAATTCAGGTAAAAATAATTTTAACCTAGTTGGATTCTCAATTTCCTTTGTCTTCTAACCCTAATTATTCATAATCAATGCAAAGTAGGATTAAGAGACAAAGGAATTTAATTTCTACATGAATTTAATTTTTAACTACAACATATCCACACCATGCTGTAGAAATATGAAAATGCAGCTTAATTTCTATGGTTTGGCTTACCTTGGTCACTGATCCATCACGAAAGCGGAGCTCTTTTCGAAAGCGCTCTTCAAACCAGAGGAATTTGAAAGGGCCGGCTTTTCATTTTTGTGTGGATGGAAAACATTTTTAAAATGGGTTTTTTTGGAAAATGATAGTAATGTGGAATGACCAGTAGTTGTTGCATTTCTAAATTCCTTCGGTGTAGTTGTTTTGTTGTTGTTGTTGTTTCTTGTAGTGTGAACACAAATTGAAACATTTAATGCGTTCTCAGAGTGAAACCTTTGTTTTCACCTTCCTCCGGGGTAGCATGGATGGGGCCTAAAACATCAGCCTTAGCTTACTAATTTAGTACTGAAAATAGAATTGATCAGTGGAGCCACGCTTCAAGGGCAAGCGACCTATAAATTTTAAACGAAAAGAGAGCTTGAGTAAGATAAGATCTTACTGTTTTGTTCTACTTCCACACCGAATTGACCCCGAGGATTGTAATCCTGATTAATCCTTATTTTTTTAAGCAAATATTAAATTGAATCTAATTCAGGTCCCATTGACATGCAATTCCTTTCCTGCCTAATACCACAGCAATCAAACTGATTTTTTCTTTTTTCAGTGAAATATTTGCAAGTACACATTTGGGCTTTGATTAAGCCAGCTGGTTTGTGCTTTCCTGCAAATCAGTTATTACAAAATAGGAATTTTTGGTGCAGAGTCGATAGTCCCCTGACTGTGAACCCAGCTGGACTGGAATTAAAATATGTTATATCACAAGAGTACAAACAAAGAACCTAACTTGCTGGATATTCAGCTCATCAGGTTATAAAGTTGTCAGTCATATGAATGGTGTGCACATAGGCTCATTTTGAAACAGAGGCAAAGGGTACCTTGGTTGAGACTTCGCCCTTATAGTCCATGTGCCAGGTAAAAGTAAAGTAAAAAGGGATTACTAAAAAATAATTTGTCCTATACATGCTTAAAAGATTACTTTGGAGACAAATAGTGCAGCCAATGAAAGCTGGAAATCAAAGATTGAAGAGGGAAATATGATAAGAGAAGAAGAATAGAAAATAGAAGGATGAGAAGATAAGAGTAAGGAAGAAGAGAAAGGAGGTGGAAAGAGGAGACAGTTGCTGTGGTTTAGGAGAGTTGGGTAGACAAGGCTGGAGTTAATGTGCCGAGCTTGGTACAGTTGAGTTCACTTGAGAAAGTACAGCAGAGTTGAGTAAAATTAAGTAGAGTTGTGCTGTTGAAAGTTCAGGGTTGAGGTTAGAGGATCCCTTGGTGTAGTGGTGTAATACTAACTTTGGGTGCTAATTTCACAAGCTGTGGTAACTGCCATTCCTATTATGAATTTACAGATAGACTTTCAGAGTGGCGATAAAAGAGGGAGTATTCTATGCACAAAAGGGAATTGAGCTAATTGAAGATAAGAAGCACCTCATTAACTTTAGGAGAAATTCTGTTGAAGGACTTGCATATCCACTTTGACATTAGTATTCTGTATGTGAATGGAGTCAAGATAGTCCAGCACAAGAAAAACTCCACCGATATTTCCTATCCAATTTCTCAATTTCATGCAATACACTGTATAGGTCCTTATAGGGAATACCTTTTGGCTAATTGTTTTTATACAAAATCATTTTATTGCAGTTGTTATCTTACACAAGGGCTGATTTCATATATATATTTTGTAGCAGAGTTAAGAAGATGAAGAAGTTCCTATACCCTTTCTTGTCAACACTGATTCAAAGAAGTTAGCAAACTACAGGAATATCTATACATTTTGGGTGTTGCCTTTTTTGTCAACTTTCCAGTGGCGATCTTTGAATTCTTCTTTGTTGGCATGCCTGTTATTTCAACATTTTTCTACAAGATCCTGGTAATACTTGTTAATGATTAACTGTGTGTACAAAAACTAGCCAACTGGAGACAATTTATGATTCTAAAAAGCCAGCTGTTCTGGCCTATTTTATTCCTTGTATGATAGATCTGATATTTACAGTACCGGTACCTGTTGTTTTTCACTCTGATATTAAAGAAAAATATTGAATGATCTTGTTACTATCTTCGGGTAGAGCAAGTATACTGTTGGGAGAAGTTTATTCCAGGAAATATTTGTAGGAGAGATTTCATGCCTTTAGATGTCACATGTAGTTTCTAAATAAAATACAGCTTTAAATTGAAAGCTTATGATTCAAAAACCAGATCAAAAATTTGCAATTGAGAACTGGCTTTCTTGGATTCAAAATAAGTTAGATCAATGACATTTAAGATTTTTCTGAAACTATAAATCAAATTTCGTACACGCTATTCTTGATCTAGTGTTTAAAAATCTTGATTCACAATTGGTATGAACAACTGCTTCTGGGCAGATTATTTATGTACAGTGAAGATTTGTTCAGTTTATGGAGAAAACAAAGTCTTCTAAGCCACTGTTCATCTTAAAATTCTCTACACCATAATGCTTTTTTGCAAACTTTTAACCAATAGTATTTCTTGACTGCTACACATCATGAACTGCAGAGCTTCTGTCACTGGATTAGAATGTCACTGTGTCCATCAGTCGAATCTTGCTCTCTATGATGTCCTTTAACCACTTTTCACGAAACCTTGTTTTACCAGGCCTGAAAAAAGGAAAGAAATACGCATGGAGTACGTTACTAAAGATTTGAATTGAGGTACATGTATCTTCTGAACGGCTAGGGATGGTTCAGCCGCCAATTAAATGAAAATCTGAAAAAATGTAACTAGTCCTGCAGTCAAGATCTTGTGCTATTTACATACCTGTGGACAAGACGGTGTGTCTCAAATATATAGTAAACTTCAATGGGAAAAGTCTGAAACAGAAGACAAAATAAAGACAAAACAATTGATCCACCACTAATTTCTCTTCACAGTGTGAAACAAGAAAAGGTAACTTAAAGGGTTGTACTAGACCAGTGGGACGATTCCCAAATAAAGACGTGCCCCTTTAATTATCCATTTGGAAGAAGATAGCCTAAAATAGGTTACATCTTAAGAGGGGTAAGAGTAAAATAATTATAAACAGGGAAAAAAGTTTTCTGGAAGGATACCATAGCTAAATTGTAATAGGTTATTGAGACCACAACCTTTCCTTTCATTTCTTGTGGATATTTTTTTTTCCTTGTTTATACCTTTGGCTTAAATTTGCTAACTTCAAGAGTGAAGTAAACTGAAGCAGTTGCTCTTGGAATGGGTCTTCTCCTGGTTGGTATACTCCACTTGACGGCGTAGCGATATCGCCAACTGTAAGGGTGTTCCTCTTCTCTCAAGAAGTCAATGCAGTATAACCAGCACTTGTCACGTTCCCATGTCTGCAAGATGGTTGATAAAACTTCACTTTTCTGTACTCATGTATATACATAACTATTTCTTCTCCCTGGTCAGAAGGCTAGTTTATTAGAACCCCCTTCGGGTATTCTCTACTGGGAAACCCTGTCTACAAGTATCAACTTTATAAATCGGTCATTTGAAACCCTGCACTCCACACCCCCCCTCTCCCACTGCACTGGGGGATGCCTGTGGAAAACAGGGGCTTTCACCTCATTTTGCTCAATTTAGATTCCCTGGTAGTTGGAGAATGCAGCTTTTTTCACTGCTTCACTATTGGCAGGGTTTTCACTTGTGTAGAAAAAAATAAGTAGCTTTGACTTCAGTGGTATGAAAAAAACCCTGTGAAAGATCCTGTTGTCAAAAAAATTATAACCTATTTAATGAATTGTGCTTGATGTTCACTCTGATTTTTTTCCAAGCAAGACGAAGCTTTCACTGTATTCCACTGGCAGTAAAAGTGAAAGTCCTGGGTATCCTGCAATGGGGTAGGGTTTCAAATGAATGGTGCATTATTGAGGAGTTGCGCAAAGCATGCATTTGCAAATCTTAACACGAATGTCCAAAAAAATATGCCTTAATTACTCCTCTCATAGCTCTATTAACATTTTGTGCATTTATCAGTAGGTATATACTGAAGAGACCCTTTGTTTATGGTATGTCTAAATGGCTTAGTAACTGTCAAATCCCGACCTATTTAGCTTTGTTTAAAAGAAGTATGCAAGAACATGATGTAAATTTGTTATTAGCATTTCTTATATATTAAGAATATATTTAAAGCCTACGATCTGTGATGTCTAGCCCTCAGTATGAGGTCTAAAGCTTAACTGCAGAATACCCTGCCACTTAGTTAATTTATTCCTCCACATGTCTCGTTCTTTAAAAATATGTGCGCAAGTAGAATCAGGAACAATAGTTACACGGTACATTTGTGCATTTTTCCTTTCTTTTCTTATGTATAGTCTTAAGCTACAACGAACTGTAATAGCTACAAGTGAGCTTATTTCATTTCCTATCTCATTATTTAAGATAATTTAAGCTTATATAATCAGCTTACATGAATAAATTCTGAAATCTTTTCTAACCCTCCAGCCACTGTAAAGTTTTCTGAAGTCATCCATTTGATATTGGGTATCTCATATCCAGTCTCAGGATCTACGGTGGGTTCATCATCTTTAACATCAGGAGGTTCTGATTCCTTTGACCCACTGGCGTACATCGAAAATCTTCGCCGAGCATTGTCAATTGCTTCGTCTACGATCTCACGAGCTTCTTCCTCGTAAATTTCCTCAAGAGTTCGATTTCCAGGTACCACTGTACGGATAATTGGTGCAGGTTTTGTTATAGTGCTCGCAGAAGACATCTTGCTTTAATTGAGAGACTGAAAAGCTTATCGTTTGCTACTTTTGACGAAACCTCCCTCCACATATCATTCAAGTTTGTCCTCCATTTTGATTTTGCTAGATTTCCATGGTAACGATCATTATATCACGCATTCCCTTTCTCGGATACCGCTGATTCGTGTTACCGACGCTAATATATGCTTTGAGGAGCTTAAAGGGGCTGAAAATAAACTGATTGACTTATTTCTGGCAAAACAACTTTTAACACGATATTTTTAGCTTATATTAGCTTAGTATTAAAATATACTTCTATACAAAAAGGCATGAAGTTGAAAAAAAATCCAGCTAAATGGGCGAGGGTGATGGGAAGGTGAGGGGAGGGGAGGGAGGGGGACAGAAGTGTAGGGATTGTTGACTTGACGGCCTTGAACTTCCAAAATTGTTGTTACCATCATTCACACTTTATTCACTCACGTTTAGTCGTACCATTTGAGACCAATTTTCCCCTTGGACTACTCCCATGAAGAAATCACGCAATTAATTTGTCTCGGACAAATGAACAATGTGTAGCCCAACCTCGTTTCTATGCAGATCGAATGTCAAATGAATGAGGACAATTCTTCGTCCGGTTTGCTAATATGCGATTCTCATGGGCCATCAATATAATCAATGCCGGAAATTCGTGCACACGGGATGACCCCGCTCATAAATGGTTGGAACAGAACGAAAAATGTCCGCCACACTGAACGACTGTAGCTGGTATCACGGTCGGATCAACCGTGAACAAGCCATTGAGATATTACTCCAAAATGGTCGGCAAGAGGGACTATTTCTCGTGAGAGACAAAGCTGGCGCAGAAGAAAACTTTGTGTTGTCGCTATGGCATGGGAATCAAGCACTTCATTTCCAGATACAGTGTCGCGGAGGTATTTATTATTCCATAGACGATGGTCCTATTTTTGAAGGGCTGGATTCGCTTGTTGAGTACTATACAGAACAAGCAGACGGCCTGCCGATCAAACTTTCGCAGTTTTGCAAGGGGAATCCGCCCCCTACGTCATGTAGAAAACATGGAGTGACAACTCCTCTTCATCTTGCGTGTGCGGAGGGGAATCTCAATTTAGTGTCGGGTTTATTGACTGGGGGAAATCAATCCGATGTGAGCACAAGAAATGAACAGGGGGTAACGCCACTCCACGAAGCTGCGTTTCGAGGGTATCACGACATTGTTTTGCTCTTGTTAAAACATGGTGCGGACACGAAGTGTAAAGACGACAACGGGAACACGCCGTTGCAGGTAAAAAACTAATTTATAACACCTGATAATAACTTGAATCGACGTCGTCGTACAATTCCTGTTAGCGATTGTCTTGGCTGAAATCTACACTGAATCGATTTGTTTATGTCATTGTCATCTGTCATATGACTTGAACAAGTCAAGAATCAATGGATCTTTATATTTATGATTTTACGCTTTAGATAAGCTTACTGTTACAAGCTTATCTTACCTCAAATAAAGAATTTTGGAATTTGGAGTGTTTAAAGGTCAGTTCAGATCAGGATGTATGTAAATGTGATCAAAGTTCAAGGTATTAATCTTCAGAGTATAAGGCAAAGGCCTAAATATGAGACAGAGATTCCCTTTTCTTTCTGCTTAGTGAAAGTCAATGGAGAATCTCATGAAGTGACAACATATTAACGATAATAATGATAATAATAATAACATTAATAACTATAATAAAATAATAATATTTAATTAATTAATAATAATTATTATTATTATTATTGATATTAAAAATAATAATGATATTAATAATAATTGATAGCTCAGTTGCTAGAGCACTGCAACGGTAACATCACTATGATAAATTTAAGTAATAGACAAAGGTTGAAATCAGCTTGTGAAATCATTTCAGGTATATTGAAGTTATGGCTTTGAATGCACACTCATAATCTGTGATTACTACTAGTGATAATAATAATAATAATAATAATAATAATAATAATAATAATTGAAAGCACAAATGTCATGTGTTCGAATCCCTTCAAGCCTGAATGTTTTTCAGGTTTTAATTTCACAACTGGTTAAAGTTGTGGTTATAATTGCAATTGTAATGCTTGCAACTTCTTGACTTCTTAGCAATGGTCAACTTTAAAAAGAACTTGTGTTCTTGATGAGCTCTTAATTTGAGCCCACAGTATGGTCATGTGATACTGGTCAGCAGATACCCTGGTTTGACAGGTGTCAGTTGAACATAATATGGGTGTCCAATATCAATGAAGGATGTTGCAAACCATGGCTGCTTGTCTCTTTCAAGCTATTAGCTGGAGTATGCCACCATTTGCATGACTCCATTATTGCAGCAGCGTGTGTATGTGCCCACAAGCAATATTGCTAGCCATCACAACCAAGAGAAAAACAATTCATAGGTTTCCTTTACTCTCCTATATGAGTATGGGGCTCCACCTGGCAGCCATTTGGGCTGTCGGGGCTCTGCTAAAACCTCTTTGGCTGTTGCTTGCTAACAATTTGTAGGCCGACAATGTTGTAGCCTTTATCACTCCCAATCTTATCAATAGCAAACTTCTCTATTCTGACTGGTTCTCTGCACACTTATTTGTCAGGTAATTAGTGTGCCATCATGTGTACATCCAACTACAAGTATCCAATTATAAGCAATTGTTATATAACATTATTCATTATTATACTTCTTCGCTGATGGCAAGCAACAAAAAGTGTGAAAACTTGACATGTTTACCCCAAGACATCATGCACTGCAGTCGTGCATGACATGAATACTGTGACCTTGAGTGTCCTTGACATGATAATTGTATAATATTTGCAGCTACTGTACATGATGTCATGGGTGCTGATTTAGAATATTCAGCTCTGGCTACTTAATTCCCCTAGTTTAGGCAGTAATACCAAATACTTAAATGTACATATTGGCCATAAAGGTGAGTAGATAAGCGTAAACTGTATGACAACACTGTTTTACGTGTACTTCACTGAATTGTTCTCAGGTTGCCTGTGAAGGAGGTCATCCATTAGTGTGCTCTTCACTTGTAAGGGAAGGACAAGCAGACTTACAGGACCGCTCTCCTGTGACTGGATTTGTTGCTCTTCATATAGCAGCAGTACGAGGTCATGTTGAGTGTTTGGTGGTTCTCTTGGAGCTTGGGGCTGCACTTCACCCACGAACGTTGGAAGGAGACACACCCAGGGACCTTGCCCTTAGATATGGCCACAGGCATATAGCTGAAATAATTGATAATTATCCAGTCCAGGCTCCAAAGACTTTGCCAAGGATGTGGTTACATGAAAAATTAGATAGAAAGGTACTTTTTGTTTTATTACTCGTATTCACATGCTGAAATAATGGTAGAATACCTTACATGTATAATGAAGGCATAATTTTAAGGCCAATTTACTTAACACAAAATTTTGGCACCCCTTTGGCATAGGGAGTACAAGTAACTCCATGATTTATGAACTGCTTTGGTTTTCTCCAAGGAAACTATTAACCTCTTTCAGAAGTGGGGATTAGTTGACGGGCTGTTCCTTGTACGTCTTAGCACCCGTGACCATGGCTACTATGTCCTTTCTGTGGTGGTCAACACACAGATTTATCATTATCAAATACGGAGCAGGGTAAGTTATTACCAAAAAGTAAATATTGCTGTTGTAGTTAAAAATTAAATTCAGGTAAAAATTAAATTCCTTTGTCTCTTAACCCTACTTATTCATTGATTTAGAATAATTAGGGTTAGAAGACAAAGGAAATTGAAAATCAAACTAGGTTAAAACTATTTTTACCTGAATTTAATTTTTTACTACAACATTACTATTAAGGTAGTGTTAATAATGATTTAGCCAACTCTAAGGTCTGTAGTGCAAAGCAACAGTATCTCTCAGTTAGTATGTGCACTGTGATTGGTCAATTTAGCGTGCTATATGCTACTATACGGCCCGCTAAATTCAAAAGTTTGTTTTAGTCGCCATGCAAAATGCCAGAGATGTAATAAATATCTTACTAGCCTACTAGTTTTCTCCTACCATAGTGTAAGTAACGGATCTTCATTTTTTCCGCTTGGATTTATGTCCCACATGCTTCATGCTTGGCTATAAATCCGAGTGGATAAAACTTGATCCATAACTTACGTGTAGAAGCACTTTGAGAGATACATGTTAGAATACAGTACAGTACATGTAGGTTGGGATCTAATGTCAGACATCCCTGAAGATAGACAAGAAGTTTTTTTTTAGTTTGTAACTTATATTGTAGGATTCCAGAAACTAACACCAAGGGGGCTATTGAAAATTCCTAGTGAGAAGGGAAATCTCAAAGGCCAGTAATTTTTAAGGAAAGGATGATCATCCAAAACTGGAATTTCTAGGTTGAGGGAGAGGGGGTGGAGTGGTATGGTTATTTTCTAGAACAAAGTATGAGGACATGTTCAGACTTTTCCAGCAAGAGAAATCTTTATCAATTGGCTGAAAAACTACACCCAAGCAAGGCAACTTCAAAGCAAATATCTAGTGCAAGCTTAAATGAAAAATTTTGCAGATAATTTTTTTTTTATAAAACATGGTCGTGGAGTTGTACCCCTTTGATGACAAAGGAAATCAACAACACTTCCAGGCAGAAATTAACTTGTCCATGAACCATATTCTTCAGAAGACGGTTAACACTAACTAAGGAGTAAAACTTAACCAAACTATAACTTTTACTTATATACAAATGTTTTTCACTGCTTTTGATATTATTCAGACTGAATTTAACAGAAAGGTGAACAACAGACAGAAAAATCTCACTGCAAAACCCAATCAAAATTCTCCCTTATCTTCGGTCAGCTTTTAACAACCTGGTTCTGACAAAAGCTCTGTTTTCAGGCTTGGCTAAATTGATATTAATAATATTAAAGACAGTAAGCTATTTTGATGTTTTCTTTTGTACACTCTTTCATACAGTCTGACAGATGGTTCTACATTGACGATGGCCCATTATTTGAGACCCTACCTCATGTCATTGACCATTACAGTAGATGTGCAGATGGATTGCCAGTTCTTCTCAAGATGGCTCTCTCCCCTGACGGAAACCCTCCAGTTGTTGTTCAGAACATCCCAGTGCCTCCTATGAGGAAGCGACCTCCATTAATGCCAGCTTTCAGCTCCCCTGCACTGAATACACCTTCTGCCAGAATCCTGCTTGGAAGAAGTCCTTTACATAGATCAGGGTCTGCTGTAAGTGCAGTGTACATGTATGTTGTAGTTAAATTTAAATTCAGGTAAAAATATTTTAACCTAGTTGGATTCTCAATTTCCTTTGTCTTCTAACACTAATTATTCATAATCAATGAATAAGTAGGGTTGAGAGACAAGGGAATTTAATTTTTACCTGAATTTAATTTTTAACTACAACATGTACATTAAGACTATGTTCATTCTTGACCTTCCCTCCTCCACATGGAGGAATATTTTTAATCAGTAAACTGTTTCTAGCACTCACTAGATCTTGAGCATAATGCATTCTCTCACAATTAGGCTGCCACTTCGCATACATTTAAAGTTAGCAGAGTTAATTCTTCTTCCTATATGAGAGATCGCTGAGACTTGACCTGAACATTTATGATAATTTTGATGAAGTAGCATTACACAGATCTTACACATGAGTGGGTGTGAAATTTCAATCCTGAGTAATCTCTGGTTACTGATTAAATGATTACTACAATAAAAGAAAAATATTACAGTCTAGCTGCCCTTACCGGTAGTTACTGGATGGTCTTGAGCAGTGATCTGTGTAACTTTGGAAAGCTGCAAGGATTACAGGCTTGCATTGCCTAATATCATGGTATCTATGTAAACGTTAAGTCTGCATTCAAGTTAAGTGGCCCATCAGGCCAACTCTTATTTCTAGTTTCTGTAGGCTAAAGCCCATACGAACACTCTACTCCCCTCTAGATGGGATGCTAGTCCACTGCAGGGTCAATGCCAGTATCAAACGCATTATTACTCATTTATACACCTGGGTAGAGAGACACACTGGGCATAAAGTGTGTTACTCAAGAAAACAACACAATAGTGACATTAAACAGCGGTAAACCTCTAGAAGTCATGTCACTAAATGCTGCGGTCATGGTTGGAGTTCTCAACATGAGTTTCAACACCGCGAAGTAGGTGATTTGCCTGGACGTTACATGTATTTATCCTGAATTTTGGTTTATACCATCTGCTCAGTAAGACAATTAGTAAACCAGTCTTTAAGTACATGCTTAGAAATATTCTGAGTAATATATAGCCATGTTTGTCTTCACATGAAATTCTTATTAATGATCTAAAATTTTGCTTCTCCTAAGGAAACCCTCACTACTGATCAAAATCCTGTAAAGAAATTAACACCTCCAGCTGTGAAGAGATCCATTAGTGAACAGAACTCTCATGCTCAAGGCATAAATGATGCAGAAAACTTTAGTAAGCTGGAAGATAGACATCCTCGGCCCCCTCCTCCTCCAAACCCACCACCAAGAGGACAACGACGGCCACCGCCACCCCTTCCACCGACAAGTCCTACTAGTTCAATAAGACCAGCACAGCCCAATCCTCCAGGGTCAGCAAAGCCAAATCTCCCAGTTCAGTCAAAAGGTACAGGTACATTGCAACATTTGTTAATACTTCTATTGTCTAGTAGATCAAATAAAGAGAATTTTAAGTGGGTGTACTTCTCAACCTCTTGCATTTCTTGCAGTTTGCCGTTAGACTCCTAAATTCTTGCAGCTGCTTGTGTATAGATTTTTTTAAACTTCTTGCATTTTAAGAAGTTGTTGTGGCACAAGAGCATCTTGTCCATGCATTATTTTTGGGCAGATGTGGTTAAACACTGAATGTTTCTTCCCAATGGAAACTAAAACTAAGGAGAAAACAGAGAGGTAAAATGTGAAAAATCAACATTAATTAAGATGACATATCCAAACACCATTACAGTCATCATTTCTTTTGTATAAAAGTAATGAATTATTAAATAATGAATGGATATCACATCTAGTACATCTAGTAATTAAAAATATTAACTTGATATGAATTATCCTGGCCTCCTTTGAGATCAGTTCCTTGGCTTTCATTACCACATGCCTTACTCTTGTTCTTTTCAGCTCCCACGCAATCTCAACAGACATTGATAATGAGGCAGTCACTAGAACTTGGAACAGAACTGGGCCAGGGAGAGTTTGGCTCTGTTCTTAAGGGTGTCTGGACCGATCCTCAAGGAAACAAGGTAAAAAGCAATTGTTACCTTGGTTAAAGGGATTCCCAAACATTGAAAGTATGTTCACAAGTAACTCACTGTTTGCACAGTTACCCCACTGTTTGCACAGATACCCCAATCAGTGTAGCCACATGACACTATCTTCAGTCGCTATCTTTTTTCTTACAGAGGATTGTGTTGGTCACTGCTGGGAACTTGCTAATGTTTGTTCCAATTAAATTAATAATTTACAGGTTCCAGTGGCATTGAAAACTCTACATCCAGAAAAAATTGCCCATGGAGAACAGGTGAAAGCTCTTTTAAATTATATACAGTAGTTTCACTTACATTGCCAGCAGCCATGCAAAGTTTTTGCAACAAATCTTTCAATAAGTAAAGAACTTAACTCCCACAGGATTGGTTTAATTTGGTACGCCATCATGGCTACCGTTTCATTGTCTTGGAATATCAATATGGCTGCCGTGACGTCATGTGAGAACGCTCCATATATGGACAGTACTGGTATGATGTGGGGGTGGGGGAAGTGATGCAGTGGTTGATTGTAAGCTATCACTTTTTTATGAAATAAAAAACCTACCAAAACAACATGAAAAACTTATAATGGACACATCACTTGTTTCACACTAAAAATAGCTAAATTGAAATAAATTGGTTCTTGCATGATTGAAGGAAAACCGAAAATAATAGTTCATCAAGGTGGAAAAACACCATGAATAAACAAGGATGGTTAAAGATGGAGAACATTAACACGTATTTCAAACGACGAACTTGAAAAATTTAGGCTCAACTTTTCAAGATGCGCGAACCGTGATGTCCTTTACGATGGGACACCAAGGGAATAGGGAGGTTGTTGTCGTTTTTGTGGCTTACTGCCTCCTTATGGAGGCGAAGCCACTATGCTGTCCTGTTGAGTGAATGAGTGAGTGAGTGTAACAATAGAAAACGAACGACCTACGAACTCTGCCGATTTTGATCTGGTACCGATATTTCCCGATCTTAGCTTTTGTTTGTTTCGGAACATCGACGATTGCTTCGAATGGCCAGGAATATCACTCTGAATTAGCACGTGATCACATGAGAAATCTCGAATGGCCTGGAATATCACTCGGAATATTAGCACGTGTCCCACTAGAGTCTTTTTTTCTAGTGGGACACTACCAACAACGCTAAATCGCTGAAAACGCTTCAAAACGGCCTCAAACACCGTGAAACAACAACAGTACGAAAGGAAAGCAAGACAAGCCAGTTTTATTCACAAAACATTAAATTTTAGGTATTTAAAATAAATTCGTAAAGTTCCCATACTAATTCTTGTAAACCGCATCTTTGTAACACAACACCGCTCGTAGTCAAGAGTCACGTTCTTGTACGTTTCATTTACATTTTAATTATTTCCTTTCATCTCGCGCTTGGGCCACCAATGAAGATAACTTTCATTCCACTATGTGTCCATGAATTAATGATTAATCTGTACTTTTTTCCTATTACTATGACGCAA
>OMLO01001805.1_pt1 | contig 16818 bp, 8 predicted proteins | sample 1674811 | NCBI WGS metagenome assembly OMLO01 (sample SAMN06265003, study PRJEB25207) | coral metagenome | isolation source: Coral host | place: Mexico:La Bocana,Puerto Morelos, Mexico | collected 2008-11-13 | reverse complement strand
AATGAGATAAGATTTCCGCCCGTTGACCTCACAAACAACGCTCGACCGTTGCTTTTAAAGCGGGAAAATGTGCTGTTCCTTCTTGCACACCGCAGGATAAACAAAAAATCCTTCTGCTTTGATCAAGATAATTTGAATGGAGACCAGAAGATGTTCAGCAGTCATTTCAAACACAATTTACTTTTCTTGCGTGTCAAATTGCCAGGTGAGACGCTGTGTTTTATTAATGGGGCAGTGATTCAAGTTCGACAAGCAGCGAAATGTTACAGTAGTGTTTATTGAGGACAACAGTAATCTGTTCTGCTAAAATTATATAATTACACGAATTCTATTCAAGTCAGTTTTAAATAAGACATGAATGAAGGGAGAAATTTTGTAAATAATTTATTGACCAAGCGATTAAGGCCAGTCGGCACGCAAGAAAAAACTTTGTTATTATATTCACTAATTTAACTGCAGAGCTAAATTGCCTAGCGTATGTATCGATATGATATTTAGTATGGTATATAATACGGTCACTTCTTATACAGTAGCAAAATTAAATAGCATATTTTCGATGAACAAAGGCCCGATATGCAGTGGTCTTAAAAGTGGTAGATGGAGAAACATATTAATGTAAACTACTGGAGGAACAGAGTTCCCTAGGGATTTCAATTTCCATTAAAATGGAATTGACAGCCACTTTGTCAGCAGTGGTGGCTGTCGCGTTCCCGATGTGGCGAATTGGAGGGGCCGTGCATCAGAGTTCACCAGCTTAACCAAAGTGGGGCAACGATTCAACAAGATTTATTGAATAACTGGCTGAGCCGCTTGTACATCACTTACGGTAAAAACTAGAAATGAATAGACAATTGTCAAGTCACAAAGGGAACACGGAATAACAAACTAAATGAAAATGAACAAACTATATCAAAGGAAAATATAGAAAAAACGACTTACAATGTACATCTGATATAGCACTGGGCGTGGGAAACTCCAAAGAAAACAGTTCAAATTATTAAGTTGAACTATGAGCGACTCCTAAACGTGCGACTCCAATGAACTGAAATGTGCTCCGAAAACTGATATCTACAATGACGAAACACCAGCTAGAGCAGCCAGCCAAGAAACGTAAATCAAACATTAACCAAATCAACAAGTGTTGTAACGCAACGGAACTAGAGGTCCAATGTTTACGGTAAAAACTAGAAATGAATAGACAATTGTCAAGTCACCAAGGGAACACGGAATAACAAACTAAATGAAAATGAACAAACTATATCAAAGGAAAATATAGAAAAAACGACTTACATCTGATATAGCACCGGGCGTGGGAAACTCCAAAGAAAACAGTTCAAATTATTAAGTCAAACTATGAGCGACTCCTAAACGTGCGACTCCAATGAACTGAAATGTGCTCCGAAAACTGATATGTACAATGACGAAACACCAGCTAGAGCGGCCAGCCAAGAAACGTAAATCAAACATTAACTAAATCAACAAGTGTTGTAACGCAACGGAACTAGAGGTCCAATGTTTATCTATGTACACGACAGTGGCAAAAGTCCTTGCTGGGGCTAGCATCCCCCTGACTAGGGTTTGCCCCCTTAAGTCACACAACATCACGCATGAAGTAACGTAGTGCAGTCACATAATGCCCCTGTGACAATAACATTGCATAACACATTCTGATCAACTGTATTTCATAAGACTTAGAGAGAATTTTTTATTTTTCCCACAAATTTTAATTTAAATGTGGTGTGTTATTGGTTATTTTATTTTAATTCATGCTGAATCTCGCTTTTGGTTTTTTCAAGATCTGGCTGGCGTAAATTTGTTTGTTTTTGTGTGAAGTTTGAGCGCAGAGATTCTTTGTGTTGTATGTTTGTACTTCATGTCAGAAATGTTGTTGTCATTAAGTGCTTGGGACACAGAGCTGTTTAATTGTGTCATGTTTTGCAACAGCAAGACAATGAGCCTATGAGTGTTTATTAACTTCCTGTTCTAACTTCTTGTTTATCGCTGTCAGGCTGGTGGAAACATGCAGCACCAGATACCGCTGCAATTGAGGTGACTTGCGCGCAAACCAAAACTCCTAAACCTATAACTGATATTGCAATTGCTCCAGCTGACAGTACTGTTATTGTGGTGTTAGGACAGACCACAGACTAGTGAATCACTTTGTGAACTTTCTTAAATTCTTTCAGCGCAAGCCTGTAATGATCATCATCAATTCCTTTTCTAATCTTACTGATTTCAGACAACTGAAAATTCTCAGTATAAGTTTTTGTGTCTGAGAGGATAGAGCTGTGTACTGGCAGGGGCACATGGCAACACATTTGCAGAAGACATTGCATAAAAAGGATTCTTTTAAAATTGATCTTTAGCTCAAACTTGAGAGGTTCCTCTCCTGGTGGGTTTCCTCCTTAGTGGACACCAAGCAGGGTAAAAAGTTTACCTATTCTAGTGGCTGCATGGTTTTCGCAAAGCTGCACCGAGTTTGAAAAAAATATTCAACAGTCCCCTGATAAATAAACACCACATCTGACCAGTATTGCACAGCAAAACTCTGAGAGATCTTTCAAAAACTAAACTGCAACACAATACAGGGAAAGACTGTCCAAAACATGGCTAACTGGCCCTAACATGAGGTACTGGCCACAACAGCTTAATTTTGCAGTTTAATGTGTATTAAATTTGCACTTCAAGCTTGTCAATTTGCTTTACTGGATGCAGGAAAATTGATTCCTCCGTAGTAAAATTATACTGTCATTAACCAGATAGCTGCTTTTTGTATTTCAGTTCTTATCATTAGGTGCAGGAAATAAAGAGGCTCTGTGCACCCACTTCAAACATTTTGTTATCCCTTTTTTGTATGCTGATTATCACCTTCTTGTTTTTCAGCTTTTGTGGAAGAGGCAAATAGGTTCCTCTGCACAAAGGCTGATATATTTTGCAGCATTCATGAATGCTGCCATTAATATTTCAAGAACCCATTCCGATCCCTTCTTTGACCAGGCTTCTATTTCTCCCTTCATTCTTTTAACAAATCTGTCAAATTCTATTTTTACCTGGTTTGATCTCATTACGCCTATTGAAAATGGCAGTTCGTTTTTTTGAAAATGATGTTCCATGTGTTGTGTCTTACTGTTCCTTTCTATTGAAAACTTTACGCTATCAACCCAAAACTTACTTTGACAATTTTTAACTTAAATTTTTGAGTTTGTTTTCAATCAAATCAGTAAACTTCACTTTTGTTGCCTTCGCAAATGCTAAAAGATCATTATTGCTGGCATTTATTTCTGAAAAATCCTTTCTCCAAACATGAAGCTATTCTTCAAAATTACTTTTGCCCAACAAAAATACATCAAAATAAGCAACCACAACAGGTTTTAACAGGTTCTTTTGTGACAAGTTTCTGTTTTCTTCCTCCAATATTGGGCCATAAAATATTTGCAGTCAGCATCAGACGAACATCATGTGGCTGCCATCTTGGCATACATACCAGTGCAGATATTCCTTTAAAATAATATAGGAAAGAAATTCTGTGACACTTTTGTGTATATTCCATTGCAGACATTTATTCAATATTTTTTGTGACACATTAGCGCATAAAGATTACGGCTTCTCTGTGCTGCCGTTTTGTCACACTCTTCAATTTTATGCTGTTTGCGTCATTTTACATGTGTGACAAGGGTTCAGTGGACATGCAGCTTTGTTTCATATTATCTTGGTGACCGAAGGGAGTCAACTCAGATTTGTATGTAAAAAACCCAAACTCCTACAGGTGTTTCTATGACACGATAGAAACACGGAGAGCAGGGATACACAATAAGCTAGCAGTTGGCATACCCTGGTTCCAGAGGCGATTTATAGGGGGAGCGAGGAGTGAAGCGAATCGCCTCTGGTAGAATCCGTTGGAAATCTCACTTCCATGCTAAGCCAAGTACAGAAATTGAACCTCAACGATGATTGGCTGACATACTCGTTAAACAATCATCGTCGAGGTTCAATTTCTGTATTTTGCTTAGCATGGAAGTAAGATTTCCAACGGATTCTACCAGAGGCAATTTGCTTCCCTCCTTGCTCCCTCTATAAATCGCCTTTGGAACCAGGGTACAGTTGGCAAGGAGGAGATGGACTTAATAAATTACGATATTGCAAGAGACATCATTTTAAACGTGGATCAAATTATGAAAAATTTAAGTGTCTATATGAAGTAAAAAACAAATGCCCCTTTTCTATGAACTGAAAAATAATTGCTGCTTTTTTGAAAGGATTTGAAAGGTTTTTCAAAATACAGAAAAGTGGTGTTCTCCTTTTTGGGATATCTTTTTTCATTTTCATTTTGGGGATATTTGGTTTTTGACAAAAAGGAACTGGAGCCAAGAGAGCTGCAATGGCAATGCGGCACTATTTAGTTCTAACTTAATGCATTATTTGAATTTCAGACTCTCTTCCAACGCTGAAAATTGTTGATGTATTTGGGGAGACAGACATTAGACAGAACAGTTCACCAGTTAATAGCCGTACTACATCACAATCAAACAGATATCATCGCAGGTCATCATCATTACCCTCGTTATCACCTGATCTGAGGTCAGATAACAAGTCCAAGCTTTTGTATTATGTAATAGCCATGTTTAAATTCTACAGTGGTTATAAAAACTGTTACATGTAGCATCCGGTAAACTTTGTTATCATTGGGCTATATCATGATTATCATTACTGAACATTGAGGTATCAGTGTACCCCATCCAAATGACCATCATTTGTTGGCACTGTTTTACGGTCGGATTTTTGATACAAACCCTGGAAAAGTAATGTTTTCTGAGAGCTTCCATTAAGAATTGTAGATTACAAAGATATGTTCATTAATTAAAAATAAAAAAGTTAAGGTTTTCCAAAGTTAGCACCCTATTTCCCAAAGTACAGAGAGGTTCGCTATTAATGCACTTAAACTTTGAGAGTTGATAAATTATGCATTCTGTTCTCTAAAGTAGTCATTCTTTTGCAAGGTGCAAAAAATAAAAATTTCCAGACTCTGTCTTTTTTCCTGATTATTGGGCAACATTATATTATCTCTAAATTTTAGGGAAAATGTTGAAAACTCAGGAAACAAACTCAAAGATTCTAATTCACTTGCTGAAATTTTTTTGTTTCAAGATACAAAGGAAAATACACAAAATGTGTGAAAATAATGATGCGTTGATCAGTAAAGTGAAGGCTCATATTTTTTTAAAGTGGAGCTTCTGTCATAATTATTTCCCACTGGAGGCAACAATTGTTGTTGCCTCCAGTGGGAAATATCGCCTGCATGATCTGTCAAATTACACTGCTTGTGCACCCATGCATGCAGGTTAGTACAAAAATAATTTCCCTTTCTGTATTTTTTTTTTCAATTTTCAAAATGCCATAGCACAATATGGTGATCTTTAAGTTTTTTATTTTGGAAAATCTCACACATGATCATGCATCATTTCATGTAGTCGCATATAATTGTTAACAAAAAAAGAATGTTGTGCTCTTTATTTCTTTTTCTCCTTACCCTCCTTCCCTTTCCATGGAAATTGATCTATTAGTTTGAAGTTATCAGGGTTCATCACTTTATAATTTTTATCACCAAACATAACAGATGAAGTTGAAATTAGAAGAGCTGTCTCATTAATTTTGTAGCCTTTAAGGCTGCACGTACATCTATGCAGGTTTGAGTCCCACATCATTTAAAGTCACCTGCATTTCCTGTTTGCTTGCAGAAATAGAACAGCTTCAATTGGTAATAATATATGTTTATTTAATAAATATAACTGCAGACAGTAATGTTTCGGCCTCCCGAGCCTCATCAGTGCAGTGCTGAAGACTACCATGGAGGTTAAGCTTAAAAAGCCACCCCAAATACTACACTTGTGGTAGTTTCTAAGCCATTACCAGAGTGCTCAAACTAGCGAGCTAGCGAGCATGCGCAATTGCAATAGTAATGACTCATCCCGCCAGAGTGCTCAAACTGGACATGAATGCAGAGCTTTGTAAACTACAGGGTAACAGCCATTTTTTTGGAAGTGTGGTTTTGTGACTGATGGAGACACTGTTAAGTTGTTTTCTTTTTTGCCGTTTTTTTTTTCTTGCATGATTGGTAACTACACAATCAACATGTCAAAATCAAATCAAAGTGTTCATGGTTTTTTAACTGTCATGCAGTCACCCAGATGGGGGACATTAAGACCCCACCTACAAATCATGATATTAGTGGTAATGAATTCAAAGTTAGAATCAGTCATTTTCCTTATAATTTTTTTTGAAATGAAAGATTGCAAAAAGACCTATCTGTAAAAAATGAAAAATAATGTTTATGAAAATGGTCAATTTTGGGATATACTGATACCTTAATGCTGTTATCTAAGGAAGAGAAACCCCCTAGGGGTTACTCCCATGTAAAAAGAATGTGGGTGCCCGTCAGAAATTTTGAAAAGAACTTCCAAGAAGTACTTTTTTGTGGGCGTGGCTTTTCATTCCTTATAGAGGTACCAATTCTAAAACAACACTTACATTGACCCTTTCATAATTTGTGTCATACTCTAATGCCATACACTCCTGTCATCTGTTGTGAGGCAGTGTACAAGGCTTGATGAACAAATTAAAAGGACATCGTCCATTTAAATTGTTTCTTAAAGGAAATTGGAATGGTTGATTTGTACTTTACACATGGTAAATAAATACAAACACTTACCGTCGAGTCAGTTTGAACGAGCGTTCAGTTGTGGCTTTGGTATACATGAACTTTTCTATTCTTCCAATACCCTCCCCCATGTTTGCAGCAGCTAGTGTAAGGATATGTTGCATTTGAAAATGTTCTATTTTGCAGCAGTCAGCGTCAGTCATTATCGTGCACTCCAACTGTCCGTGTGCCTCGTCCATCTCCTGTTTCACCAACTGTGTTAACAAATTACCAGAAACGAATGCTATGGAAGAAGAACTGGGAAGCTGGCACAGAATCTGCTGAGATTCACCATAAGAAGGGCAATGTATCAGTTGTTGGTGTCCATGAAATGTATGAAAATGATGAGTTGTTACAAGACTGGAAGGATGTGTATATTACATCAGCATATCTTGTGTGGTGTCAAACCAGCAGGGTAATTTACTTCTTTGTATGTACTTACTTGTATGGAAGCTAACAGCAAACAAAAAAAAGAGATGCTACTAAATTGCCATCCCTATTATACTGATAACAGTAATAGACACAATAATTATATTGTTACTTATGGCTAGCTTTACATACATATGTATGTTTCGTCTCTGCCAAGGGACTCACCAGAGACCACTAACTTGTCAAACATCGCATTTGGAGTCTTGCTAGCATCATAATGATGGTGGCAACCTGATTTAAAAATACATGCACATGTCTCACAGATCAGTCTTCAGCTTTGGGAAAATATGATAATTGATCTGCTTATCACCAACAAGTCGAGGCATTATACATGCAATTTACTTAATATAAACCTTGTGCAATATAAATTATGTACCGGTAATTAATTGTTTTTTTCTTTTATTGAACTGCCTGTGTTAATGTGTATAATTGCAGAGAAAAAAGAGAAAAGCCAAAAGTACTGGGTAAGTCTTTTTTTGTTTACAGCCAGTGTGGAGTAATTTGCAAAATAAAATTGCATAATTGTTTGTCCAAGAACTTTTGCATTTCAAGTATTGCAAATTAAAAGGTTACAGACTGCAGAAAATTAAATTTAAGGTAATTAAGATCTACATCTTTCAAAGGTGACAATTGCAGGGTTGGAGTAACTGGGAGTAAATCAGCCCAAAACACCAGGTGTTTTGGAGTAACTTTTTATGCCGAGTAAATTCAAGTGCTGGTGCTTTACATATTTCTGGTTTCTCAGGATGGGTTGTTAGTCAATATTGTAGGTTATGCCTTACTGTTGGACAGTTTTAATAGTGTATACCCTTTGACTAGAGAAAAGAACTTCAAGAATGAATTGTCCAAGGACACAACAAAATGATTAAACATATTAGGGCTTGACCAATTGGAAAGCATATGATGTTAGGTCACCTGCCATGAAATGGGTGCAGATCAGAACATAAGAATAATGCATGAATTTGATGATTTTTGTATGGTCATGCATGTACATTGCAGTTGTTATTCTGGATCACTTTGTTAGGAAGTGAAATTCTTCATTTTTTTCTAATTCTAGTCAGAGTTGAATGATTGTCTTGCTAACATAGCATTGATAATTTGTGCTTGCCATACTGATCATGAGAGCAAAATAGATGGACACATTATGAACAATGCCACTACAATATATCAGCTCAAATTTTGAGGGAATTTCCCTTGTTTAACTAGAATATGATACCACTGTCAAGATTCACTTTGTCCAATTTATTAGCGGAATGTAAATAGGGTATTTGGGTCAGCTTATACATGTTTATTAACACGGCCTTAGACTGCTTTACTTGATTTTGGAATTTCTCTCCCTCGGCTACACTTTCTAAGGAATGCCATTCGACTCTTCAACTTTGCTATTACCAGTACCTTTCTTTAGTGTAAAACTTCTGGTAAAGCCTGTTTTTAGAACAACTGGTACAATTAGGTCATTAAACTTGAGTGGTAATCCACTATTACTGTCAGATTGCTGGTTAGCACTTTTTAACACTGGTGTTATTAATATTTAAAGAATAATCTGTCATTCTAAATTAAGAACATTGTTTCTTATTTATGTTCAGGTCCATTACAAGAAGGAAAGACCCTCATAGAATAGCATTTAAAGATGTCACAGAAGACATGATCCCAGCTACCATGGAGAAAACAAAGCCAGTAAGAGCTGTCCTCACAATGTGCATTTGCATGTTAGATTTAACATAAATATATTATAAAAGTTTTAACCACTAAATTTAACTCAGTTAAAATGCTTTTTTGGTTCACTTTAGTTGAGTAATGTGGCTGTATCAATATTGAAGTTATTTTGCATTTTCTTTTCTTAGAAACGTCCCGAGCCTCGTCGAGCTCCCACTGTAGGACTCCCTTACAGTCCAAGCCGAGCAAGCTCTCATCGTCGAGTACACATTCAGCACCTGGACCTCTCCAGATATGGGTAGGTGAACAAACATTTAAAATACATTTGGTTTGTTTCCATAAGGTTATTAACCCTTTAAGTCCCAGGAGTGACCAACTTCAAACTTCTCCTTGCAATATCAATACTTCATCAAGAGAAATGGTTATGAGAAATAATAAAATGATCACCAAAGGAAACTTGCTTTGATCTAAAAACAAATTCCCCCAACTAATACAATACAAAAATGTATTGAGGTCAGACAAGAGAATTTATATGTTGATATTGAGGCTCAAAGGGTTAATAAATTTAGCTCTTGAGTAGTAACTGCACTCAGTCAATGTCACAGCTAGGACGTCTGGAATGGGAATAAATGAACTTCATTTAATTTTATAATGATGCACATAAAAAACGTTACACTGGTTGAGAAAAAGCTGTGAAAACGGTATCTCCTTTGTAGGCTGGAAGATGTTGGGGACTTTCCAAAGTCAGTTATTGCTGGAATCCTTCAGCATCTCAAGCCAAGGTATAAGTCAACTAATTATTGTTTGCCTTTCTGTGATTTTCAAGCTACATTTCTATGCATTCAACATACTGTTGGTAAATGGTTTAAAGCCAGGAATAGTTCATGATGAGTCTGTTGTGACTGACTGAAAAGACAAAAGTGCTTGTCATATGGTGGTGTTATAACTCTGATTGGTTAGTTTTGCTGTGATTTTATTGGCTATGTTGAAATTGATTTTCAGGATGGCCTTGTGTGTATTATATGGTAGGAAATAGGCTGGAGAAGATAAATTTGCCAATCAGTCTACAGAGCAAGCAAAACTCGGTTCTAGGTTTTATGTTCGATTTTATAAAGTTCATTTTGTGAATTGTACAGCCGTTGTAGCAATTGTAACCCAAGCCTCCTCCTTAATCCACACGACACCACAACAAGTTTGTCTCCTCACCCTCCCCCAAGTCCAATTAAGCTCTAGGTACGTAATGTGTGGAAAATTATTGCACGGATTGCAAAACATATTGTTGCTGTACGTTATTTTAAGTTTTCTTCTCTCGATTTTAAGCAACATGACAGTTGATCAAGAATTGCCTTTGGGTTTAGAAGCTCAACCAAAGCAATCTTCAAGTCTAAGAGCCGAGGTGCTGCCAGGCGGTAAACAAGTTAAAGCTGATATGAACAAAGAACTGAACAATTCTGAACAAATACCGAACAAGCCGACTCTGGAACAGTCTGTACTCGATGAAAACTCGCGAATGTTGCTTGATATTGATATTAACTCACACTTCACCCCTCCTGTGGAGGAAGACGTTACAGATGAGGAGGTTGGTGATAGAATCTTAGGTAACTCCACCCAAGGCACAAAACTGGAATCAAACATGATTAAATCAGTCAGCGATAAGCTGACAGTAGCTAGGCAAGGCCGTGTTTTTTTGCCCCTGTCTTCAGTTGGTGTTCCTTCAGACCGTCAGTCCACAGCCAAACTACACCACTGTATGAATTCCATTCCTCGTAACTCGGATTTAGGTGTAGCAATGGAACCTGTGGAGCTTGTATCAGTCACCCCGACTCCCACAGGAACCCCAAGGGAGGAGGTTGCAGCTCAAGACTCTCAGCGTAGTGGTCTGGTCAGCAGCTCTTTGGATGTGACACTGCCTGCAAGCGAACTTGTTTTACCTGGTGACGATCACATGAACCAGTACTGGCCTGTCAGAGGACACCTGACTTCAGCACTGCGGTAAGCGTCTATCCAAGGACACTAGTGCCTATTTGAAACACGCGGTGATCAAGCCTGAAAACTGAACTTGCTAATCATTGATTCATCGTCATTATTATAATCCATTATCCTTACTATCAAAAGAACAAACGTAAGGGTCGAGAGGCTCAATGGACAAACGCATTATTCGGTCAAAACCAAGAGACCATGTTCTAGATCATAGTCTCTTGGTCAGAACCGAAGCAAAACTAGATTATCTATGCGAGGCCTGGGAAGACTTGAGTAAAATATTTGGTTTTAAAACAGGCTTTGATTGGCTGAAAGATTGCAGCTTCCCTCAGATTATATTGCGTTTCACGAAATTGACAAACAAACCCACTCAAAAACTAGTTAAAGACATAAAGATTTGCTGAGTTCTGTCAAGCGCCAATACCTTGTTGTCATTACTCGCAGGTATTCTCCAACTCCAGTTCGTGCGCCAGCGCCAACACCCATCAGTCCAGAGAGATATGGGCACTACTCTCGGACACCACAGACCAGGGACCATAGCACTGCCGTCACGTCACGTCACATCAAAAGATGGGGAACCCTAAGCAGTGTGTACGATCAAGACGAAACAGAAATGAGTCGTGAGGCTCTAGGTAGTCCTGAGGGTGAGGTGGATGAAATAGCTGTAGAACCAGTGTTTTTAACGCAAGAGGTTCTGTCACGGGACCCGAGTGTCAAGCAATTATTGACCACGAAAGACATTGAAGAATGGCCACAAGATAGAATGATAATAAATGTAATTGAAAACGACTTACCTCCGCGAACGGGACGAAGCCCCAGCCCCGGGAGTAAAACAAATATCCCTCAGGATATTTTAGCTGAATTCCAAGGGGATCCTTATGGAAGAAAAGAAATGCGAATAGCTGGTAAAAAATTGATTGGCAAGCTGAACGTTGTCAAAGAACCTGAGATGTCCACAGAGTTCCCAACCTACGTCGCACCTGCTTGGAGACCACCTCGATCAAGAACTCCAATTCAGTTCTCCGAAACACCATCTCGGAGAGCCCCTAAGCCCCTTAGGCAACCCCCGGCGGAAAGCGTGCCTAAATCTTTAACCGTTCAGCCGCTAGTAAGACGTGTCCTGCGAAGACCCAAGAGTACTCCTCCTCGTATAAGCTCCCCAAGGGATTCAAGAGATCTGCCAGTACAACAGATTCTGTCTGAATCATCACTACCTACTAATATGATACAAGAAGGCGAGGAAAGGTATTCAATGGTCGCGCAAGTATCGTCTCCCTCTGCGGACACTTGTGGTTCAATCCCTCCTCCCCCATCCCCGGAAACCTTGTTGGTAGGCACTTTAGTTCCCAGTGTCCCCAGGCTTGATCCTGTCAGTGAGGTAGAAGAGAAAAGCAGTCTAGCTTCTTGTAGTGTCGTTGATGGTACAAGCCAAGTGGAAGGTGTAGCTAACCTTTCAGAGGTTGAGGAAGAAGTTGATATAAGTCGGCAATCTCAAAATAACGTAACTGGAAGTATTGAAGAACAAGGACAACAATCAGGTTTTGAGGAGACAGAAACAGAAATAGATGAACAAAGTCTAGACGTGAAAGATATTCAGAACTTGAATTTACACGGGCGTACTGTTTTGTCGTCTGTTGATGAAGAAGCCACTATTGACAAACAAAATCAACTAACAGCAGATGCTGTGAGCAATGAAATAACCCAAGAACAAACTGCAAACAACGAGGAAGAGCCTAGGGAAGAGCTCGAAACACAACAAGAAGAGATTCCTATTGAAGCTAACACGACAGCAGTGGTTCCTCCCCACCCTCCAGGGTCACCGGACATTGTTAGTACTCCTGATTTTACTGAGGGGGTGGACATGAGTCTCGATCTCGAGGCCGAGTTACGTGCGGCCATGGAAGGACTGGATGACTTAGCGGACGCTGAAGAAAGCGGAGATAAACGGACTTCACCTGACCTGGAGGCTTGGTGATAACGACATTATATAGCTGTAGAATCGAGTTCAAAGTTGTTCACTTTTTGCTACATGAATTTTAACTAAGCATAATAAAATCGTAATGTAAATGCATTGTCGTAGATCCCGTGGCCTGGGAAAAAAATTCAAATTGATTAAAGATTTTCAAAATTCTTTGTTTGAAAGTTTTAAGGTTTCCAGTGTAGTCACGTCATTTGACCAGTACGAGATAAGAATTTTAAAAAGATGCGAAAACATTTAAATTAGGTTCGGTTCGAGGATTAACAAACCAAATACCCATCAGGCAAATTAAATCTTAACTACACTCGCCGACTTCAATTATCGACGAAGCAAATTTTCTATGACTCCTGTGCCATCGATATTTAAGTAGAATCTAAGTATTTATTCTGAGTACGTGGGATTACAAAAGATCTCGCTCATCTGCAGTCAGCTTGAACTTGTAAATTATTATTCATGACGTTAGTGAGTTTGCAAGAATACATTAATGAAGGGATCTTTGAAACAAAACCTTTGACGACGGCAAAGACCAAAGGATTTTTACGTTGTTTACAGCACGTTTCGGACGCTTATATTATCGGTAATATTGCAATTACCATCTTAAATTGAACTAAAAAAGCGGAAAGAAATTAAGTGGTTGTCAAGCAGCAATTAAGAACCCGGTCTGGTGCAAATAAACAACCTCATTTTACTTTCTTAAAGATCTTGAAAGACAAAGCTCTTCCTGCGGCCATAAGTTATGATGAATGCGTCGATGAATAGTTCAGCCCAAGGTCCTTACGACTGTCAAGGGTCAACTTTTCCAGAATCAGACAAGGAGAGGCAAGCTTATGAACAATTTTGCCAATGTATAATACCGCCAGACACTTGGCATTCGATTGTAGAAGTGGTGCTCAGTAAATTGTTATTAATCATATCGGTGATAGGAAACTTGCTTGTCATAATCGTTTTACAGAGGATGAAGCGAAGAGAAGATCATTGTGGGGCTATGAAACTCCTCATCCAGAACCTAAGTGTGGCCGACATGGCTGTTTGCATTATCTACAACATTTACGAGTTTGTCGGGATCGACTCAAAGGCGTCCGTAACACCTGTTTGTAAACTTATTGGCGGTTTATCTTGGACTACACTGTCTGCCTCGTCCTGCCTGATATGCTGTGTTACCGCAGAACGTTACCTCGCTGTTCTCAAACCATTTGATTTTGCTGTTACTACTCGCAGAACAGTCCTTATGGTTGTATTTTCCTGGTATTATTCTCTAGTGTTCACAATACCGGATTTTTACTTCTTAACGAGGCAGGAAGCACCATTTTGCGGTCGAGGATTTATTCCCTTTTGTTCGTACGACTACATTCGAGGTACCGACATTACAGTGATATTTCTGATGTCTTTGTCAGCAACATTTCTTGTTCCACTTATTTTTATCGTCGCTGCCAATGTCGCTGTTGTGCGGTCATTACTGCAGAGTCAAGGGTCAAGACTTTTCCGAAAGTTTCGCCCCACAAATGACCAGCGAAGACGAGGAGTCGTGTTTATTGTGCTGTTATTAACCGCCATCTTTGTTTTGTGTTCGGTACCGTTTGCTACCTATCTGCTGTTAAATGCAGTGTCTGTAACAGTACCCAAGACATACGTTATTGTAGCCTACTATCTCATGCTTGTCAACAGTACAGCTAATGCTTTTGTATACTCATTTTTCAGTTCTGAATTCCGCAGAAACTGCAAAGAATTATTTGTACCACTGTTGACATGCTTTACACGTTACTGAAAAAGCTTTTGATCAAAACCCAAACGCGTGCGTCTTCATTTGTAATTTTTTCAAGAAAACGGAATGACGTCGATTTCAAAGTTTCCCAGAAGCGACTCAAAACTGATTGATCGTCTGATATATTTCATTATAGGTATAGGAAGTACTCAGTTTAGCGTATAAGCTGCGATGTACAATTTGCTTTCAGAGATTTTATACCTTGCTAACATCTAGCAGGTTGTGAAATAGTGGATAGTACTTTTCGTCGATCTCCTTTCTTTATTCACTTCCACTGTATGTTTTCAAGCTACGTTATTATGGAGACGACTAACAGAGAAATAAGACTTGATATTTCTTGTAGAAATTTGTAATTACTAAAATATGCAATGCAAATCGAGAGAATCCTTATACACAGCAAAAAAATAAATATTAAGAGTGCGGATTCTTCTTTGTTTGCCTTCTCGTCCAGTGTATCGTGAAAAGCGAAATCGAATTCTCTGTCTCTTACACACGTGCAGGGAGAACTGATTTGCAACCAGCGGGCAAGCATGAATTCAAATAGTTTACGATAACTATTCATATTTACATAAAAATACATTTCAATAAAAAGCATAGCCATTACTCTCACAACATGGCGGAATCCGGCTCAGTGTCATGGTTTGGTAAGCTAAGTTTGCTGCCGTGTTCACCAGGGAAATTTCAAAGTCACACATTAGATTTAAGAAAGATCTTTAAAGAAAGAAAGAAAGAAAGATCTAAACCCGAAGAAGAAATGGGAAACAGTTTATCAAAAGTGGCGTAGGTCTGAATCACTTAAGAATAAAACTAGCACTTAATTTAAGCTCAGTTTTGTAGCGTTTTTATGCCATCAAAATTCTTGAAGGAAGCCACACTGTGTCAGTTGTATAAAAGTGACCAAAGACAAGTTCAGTTTTGTCGTGTTTGTGTTGAAGTAATATAGCAGAAACAGCGAGATACAGCAATGAATCATGATTACATGGTACAATGGAATGAATCCTTGGATAAGACCTTTCATTCCTCCACAACTGCAGAAGCGCGGTTGTCTCATGGTTACGTTTTTGTGCTCGAATCTGGGTTGAATGTCCGACTTCGAGCCCTGGTCGGGGACATTGTGATTTGTTCTTGGGCAAGACACCTTCATAGTGCCTCTCAGTGCCTCCTTCCACCCAGGTGTATAAATGCCAATATCATCGAATTTAACGCTGGGGGTAACCCTGCGATGGAGTAGCATCCCCTCCAGAGGGGAGTAGAAATATTCCGAGTCGCTTCATGAAACCGGGATAAACTCCGGCCTTATGGGCCACTTGGCTCGTGCGCAGGCTTACCAACCTTACCTCCACTTCAACTGCTACACATCAACTAAGGAGGATGAATCCCTTGGTTACTTTTAATGTTATGCAACACTGGTCAAATTACTTGAAAAGAACTAACAAATAGCATGCTTGGAGATCTGTTGCGAGTAGTCAAATTTCCCCAAATAGACCGAGACCTGTAATATATAGCACAAGGAAAGCGCCCGTTCCTTTCAGTGAGACTGTACACATGGGCTGGCGTGAAGAAATTGAATTTATAGGTGACAAACTAAGGAGGGTTGGATCTACAAGAAAGAAATACCTTTGATGGTAACGTGGTGCAGTTTTATATTGGCAGCAAAACATATTTCTGTTCTTCAGTTACGAAAGAAAATATAATTATCACATTGAAACTGTTTTCTTCCAAATTAAGTTTAAGTCGTCAAGGATGTGTTAATGTAGGTATTATTCCCAAAGCAACTCTCCTCACAGACCCTAGAGGATCTAAAAACAGCCAATCCTGTGACCCGAATACGCGGATGTTGCTCACGCGGAGAGCAAGTGGGAGGGCTAATGGATGATCCTGTTAGTAAGCCATTTATACATCAGAGTAAAAAGACGTTCTTTAAGATAAAAGGTATTTCTTCGTACGCTAAGCTATAAATAATAAGTATAAATGTTAAATATAGTTCTTGGGTCTTACGAAAAAGAAAGATATCTTGACTCAGAAATATTTACGACAGGGTATTCTAAACGCGAAAACCATCTTTAGACGGGAACATGCACCTCAGGGTGGTTGGGAAATCCAGGGGGATCTGGAGGGCTTATTGTCCTTTGGTTGAGCACATAATTCAACACACGTAGTAAGGCTTTTGGCTTTTGGAATAGGTGATGACAGATAAGAATGCGAAATAGAATGAACATCAATGGGCGCTTTCCATTCGACTAAAAATTCCGAGATTTCCGGTTCGAAATTGAATGGAACGGTAAAAATTCCGGGAAAAGTTTTCGAAAATTTAGGAAT
>OMLO01001804.1_pt1 | contig 16819 bp, 11 predicted proteins | sample 1674811 | NCBI WGS metagenome assembly OMLO01 (sample SAMN06265003, study PRJEB25207) | coral metagenome | isolation source: Coral host | place: Mexico:La Bocana,Puerto Morelos, Mexico | collected 2008-11-13 | reverse complement strand
GTAGCAGGAGTAGCAGGAGTAGCAGGAGTAGCAGTAGTAGTAGTAGTAGTAGTAGTAGTAGTAGTAGTAGTAGCAGGAGTAGTAGTAGTAGTAGTAGTAGTAGTAGTGGTGGTAGTAGCAACTATAGTTGTTGCTGTAGACATTTCATTTTGCATCAACACCAATTTCTGAGAATCCCAGGCGACTTGCCCATGAAGATGTACATCGAGTGACAGTGGCTCCTGCAAGATTTTAAATTAAGGCGGAACAGCAACAGCAAGCCTTAAACATCTGGGCAAATTACTATCCCAAACACTCAATGCCGGGTATATATGGACAAAACTGGGTAGTTCTGGGTGTTTCCCGTAGGCAAATACACCGTACATTGATCATCTGGGTATAATTCCTCAATCTGAATCACCTTTTCCCTGCGAAGGGAATTCCCGTCGCAGTGGAAATTTGTCCCAACATGGCCATTCACGGCACAAAGGCCGCCGTGAAAAAAATCCTGCTTGGTGAATTCATGGTTGAAAATGTCTTTCATGTGAATCTTTCAGATCCATGTCGGAAACCCCAAAAAAAACCACGGTAGAAATCATCATTGAAAACTTGTTTCTTGGGTATGCCTGCAAAGTTCAGCCACTGCTGGAGTGGAGTAGCAAGACAGCTGAATACCACCTCACATCAGCAACAAAAACAACAACTTAATAATGTCAGACAACACCAAATAACATCAAAACAACATCTTAGAAACTGTGCCTTTGCTGCTGCTGATATACGCAATCTGGGAACTTTTTCCGGCCGACTTCGATGAATAACTTACTCTTTCCCCTCCCATATCAAACATGAACGGCAAAAGCGTACATTGTCAAGCGCGTCCACCTAATCCAGTCAGCACGAAAACATCTCGACTTGGTTCCGCCATCCGCACCTGCCCGAATCCATGGGTTGATGCAAAAATCCACCTTAGCAAATTAAATCAAACGTGAGTCAACCATGATAGCAGTTGTCAGTTGTGGAACCCTACTTTGAATGGGTCAAATGTTTTTCTCTTTGAAATAGCTTCTCTTAAACCTGAGGGCAGGGCAGAGACGCAATCCAGAAAACAAAAAATTCTCAGAAAGCATTCGGACTTGATTCATGCAATGCTACTGGTAAGCGCAATCAAAAAAACACCCAAAACGCCCACAGTCAAGTCACGTCAATAGATCACTGTGAAGATTAACGTTGCTATCGTATCGTATCATATCATATCAAATCAATATATCGTATCAAATCATATCACATCATACCATATGACATATAATATCATGCCGTCAATTTTTTTGGATTGCATAGAGTGATCACCGTTTCATCTATTTCACTATGTCCAAGTTGGCACAAAGGAACACAAACAGCATTTCAATATTTAAACACCATGACCCACCTTGTCACAACTACAAAAGAAACAACAATTTATAAGTTTTCAAATTGATAAATTGCATTCATTCTCCCAACAATCCCGGACGATATCATTATGATGATGGAAATCCCGGAGGATATCATTATGATGACGGAAGCGAATGGCATTTCGCGTCTTCTCCTACTTTGCCCACATGGAAACAGTTTGATTCATACCAACCCCCACCAAAAACTCCTGGAGAAGCCACACGCACCGCGAATACCCGTACTCACAATATACCATAACACTTCTACTTAGCATGAAAGTAATACCGTTTCAAGTTTCAAGCCTGCATCTGCCCGGTGAGGGACACAGGCAAACACAACATGATTCACATCTCCGCTGGCCGTCCGTTGAACAAAAAATAGTATGTATGAGTTAGGGTAGAAGTGCTATGGGGTGGGTGTTCCCAACAAAAACGCCGCTGGTGGGTGATACTCAGTTGCGCATAGCGCGACTGGAGTCGCTGGCAGAGGCCCGGGATGCATATTTTGAGGGATGCGAGAAGGACGCCGCAAAGATCTTCTTACAATTGGTGGAACACCTCGGAGGAGCTAAAAAATGATCATGTTAATCTGCACTCGGACTCCCTGAGCACCTTTTCTTCAGCCAGCTTCCTCAAAGGGTCTCAAAGTCAAATGGACGAGTCCGTGAACAGCTCGAGGATGTCACTTCAGATTTCAAGTCGGAGGAAATCGTCGTATCGAAATGATATCCAAAAGAGAGCTGCCCATCCACCCTTAAGCAGGAACCAGGAACGGCATGATGTGCTGATCCGCGTATCCCAGCATATGGCCCGTAGGCACCGTAGTGAAGAAAAGGCAGTCAAAACGTACTCATGAGCAAATCAAAAAGGAGAGCGGCATCTTGAATTCTTCCTTTGCTAACAGATGGAAGTTCTGCGAAGCAAGAAACAGCACCCACTTCTTGAAGATAGTGTTGTAACGTATCGATATTTCGAAGGCGCATCTTCCAAAGTAAACGAGCAATTTCTTCATCGTTTCTATAAGCTGCAATGGCTCCTCCGCTTCGTAATGAAGCTGGAGTAAGACCTGTCGAAGGGGGCACCCTGAGAAATTTCAAAATTTCATCCCACCGTTTACGGTACGATGAGTGCGACCCAGCATACAGTTTCGTCCCACTCGTAAGCTGACCAAAAGCAAAATCAAGATAACGTGAAGTCTGCAGGTTAACAATCTTACAATGCTGCACTGCTCCGATCCCTCGACGTCTTCCTTTCGGATTGCAGATTCGCAGAAAAACTGAAGCAGGATTCTCTACCACCAAATCTCGAGCCAGGAGCAAGTCGCCTCGAGTGGCATTAAGTGGCTCACCTGGCCGGCAAATTCCCTCAAACGCCAGCAAAGTAATGCCCACCCAGCGAAACCATTGCCATTGCAAACCAACTACCACCATGGCTCTAAACATTACTAGCGGCAGGGGGGTCCTATGCTTCAGGGGCTGAATCTGCTCCCACTTACTCACAAGTTGCCAAGAGGCAAAGAGGCTGCCACGACTCTGAGGAAAGGTCCTTTGAACATAGGTTATCAATTGTCTCAGAAGATAGAGGCTTTGGCCCGACTCAAAAAGATGGCACCCAAATGATTCGATTAAAAGGCTGAGTAAGGAGGGAACCCTAATCAAAGAATCAAAAGCACTAGGAGCCAACTGTAGCTCACACCAAGCACGAAAAGCCTTCCAAACTTTCTCTCCTAAAAGGGCCGTGGTCGGCTCAACTAACTGAACATCTAGCAACTGAGTAAGGGGTCTACGAACACGGCTACCACGTCGACGTGGGCCGGGGTTGCTTGCTTCTCCTATTCTTCCATTTGTTTGCTTTGCTAGAAGGGCCACATTTAAACGCCTCCTAGCTGGAAGCAGTCCTGCATCAATTAAAATGGCATCGGCTAACCAAAAACATAACCTCTTTGGATATGCTTGAGCTGCTCGTGTCCAGGCACAACCGTGAATCCTTGACCAGCCTACTAGTCGCCTATGAGTATGGAGTCGATTACAAAATGCTACTTGGCCCGCTAGATGCAAATCAGTTACAATCCGGGTACGTTTGCGCCAAGCTGTACCACAGACACAATAGTCAAGGCGGAAGCAAGAAGATGCCTTACGAGGGGACAGGAAAGCAAAATCAGGCATCCACCAAAGAAATGAAATGTCAGGGTTTTCCACCCAGAAATGTACTGAATGCTTTTTACACAACTTCAGGATTCCAGCGAGCCAGGTGCAATGACGATTCCCTAACTCGACTTTTTGCAACATGGCCATAGAAATTCCTTTTACGCCTTCGGGATTTGAAGACGTCCTCACTGGAGGGCGGACAGCTCGTGAAAAGGAACTGCAAAAGATAGCGGCACCTAAGGTATGAACTGCCCCAAGAGTCACAAGGCTACGAATGATGCGGTTATTTGTGGATGACATTACATCTTGTGACGGATCATCTTCTATCTCAAAAGTGACCCCCCAACCCAAACCTTTTTCAACCACAGCTCTGGCTACCCCCTTCTTTCCTGAATACAAATCCACATAACCGGCAAAGGAAGGACGCCATTCGTCCGGGACATTCCATGACTTCGGAAATATGAATTGCTTTCGGGGGATCTCCTGAAGTAAAAGTTTTGCCTCAGGACTCAACATGACAGCCCCTGGTGGGATCGGGACTTCAACCTCCGCAGCAACTCCTTTCATCTCTCCAACTGGCATTATTTGAGGGCGCCCTTTTTTCTTTAAAATTGGTCTGGAAGGGGAAGCAAAAGGGCACCCATTCCTTTGGGGAGCAGAAAAACTATTCCTAGGTTCCGAGGTAGGAAGTGGATCACAGGTAGATTCCCCACTGCTCATACACCAGCGGTCTAGGACATGGGATGAGACAGCGGAGGCACCACCTGAGTCACCACAGGCCAAGGAATCCCTAGGAGAAGGTTGGTCAACATTTTCCTCAGCTACACTGGATGTATCCACACTCTTCGTAGTTCCACTGGACTCTTCCCTGCTTGAGGCTCTTTTTGACAGACCCCATGTAGAGGTTCCAAAACGACCTCTGAAACGACCCGTCTTAGTCCAGTCCCGTTCTTCGACATAAGGCCGACCAAGTTCCTGCAATGAAGGAAGGCCGGACATGTCCCAAGGACCGCACTTGTACTTTTCCAGCCACTTATCTAACTCTGCTAACCTGACCTCTTTTGGACACGGAACACTTTCGTCCATCCAAGGTTCTGGCACCTTGGAAGGTTTTCTCAAAGCAGCAAAGCGAGTGCGATCGTCTCCTGGGTTGAATTCCGACGGAAGAAACCCGTTTGAGAAGGTGACCCCGCAGCCTAAATGAATTGGAAGAGACTGCTGTAGAATGGCATTCAAACCGACCGAGCTCGATCGGCCCTTTTGAAGTACCCCCAACCCAACTTGCGAGTCTGCTAAACCAAAACAGCGAATGGGAAAACCTTCATCCAAAACAGCTGATCTCTCCGTTTCAATCATGCCCACTAGTTCATCAATGTTTATATGACGACCCTCAGGAGTAGCTTTGCTCTTCACAAACTGAAACTGAAGGACTCGGGACATTTCAATCCACAGAGGATGACTCGGTAAAGGCACACCCTCTGGGAGCTCGTCAGCCTCGGGTAGGAGACCTTTAATCCTAAGCAACGACTTCAGGGGAGACAACAACTTTGCCCAAACCGATTTACGTAGCCGATGACGATGAATTTCGTCTTGGAGGAAAAGGGGCAGGGGAGCCTTCACCACAGCCCAACCCCAGGATGAAGCATCAGAGGCATAAACAAAACGGCTATCTTTTGTTCGAAGGAAAGTTGCGGCCAAAGGAGCCAAATTTATCAAAAGCAAGAGTTCCTCTTTCAACTCCACAGACAAACGAAGCACGTCCCGCTTATGGCCTCCTGCCTGCAAAGCAGCGTAACAAACTTGCAAAAGACTAAGCATTCTTCGACGGAAAAGAAGAATTGAGGTCCATGAGCCAACGATCGTCTCAAGGAGTGAGATAGTACACACACCTAAACGAATGATGCCGATGGTGGCAAACAAAACTGGGAAGACTCGGCGAAGGGAAGCACGAACAAATCCAGAGTCTCCTTCTAGGTACGCTCCCCAAAACTCAGACTTCTTCTGGCTAAAGAATGTTTTGCCTGAGTGCGGAGTCAGACCAAGTTCTTCAAATCGGCTAAGGGCTTTTCTGAGATCATCTTCGGCTCCAGAAGTGAGATGGCTTTGACAAGAACCCGAAACCACAAATTCGAAGCAAATGAGATCGTCGATGACGACTCCTATCATTTTTGGACCACGCGGCAAAGCTTTCGTCATGGACATCAAATTTTCTTCGGTCACAACGCCTAATTGATAGAGGATTCCTACATGTGCAGTCTGTGCCAATTCTACTGCACAACAGTCCCCCATTGCTAACGTTCGAAGGGCAAGAAATACTTTCCCTTGATGGGCCCGAATGTCATTAGTACAGCACTTAAAACCAGACACTTTATCGACAGTGGTGCAATATAGGAGGCTATTACGGATTAGTCTCTGGTGGTTCACTTCAAAGCTGTAATAAAATTCCCTCAGGTCCGTTCCGGAACAGGTCAAATCTTGATTTTCTTTCAAGTGAATGTCTGTCAAATTCAAAGCTGAAGACATAGACGCCACCCAACGAGCTGGAGGAGATTCCAAAGTGTTGAATGGGCGTGAATCGAAAATTAGACGATCCTTAGAAGAATCTTTGCCGACTGCAAATAACCCTGCTTGAAGGCCGGGCAAGACTTCAGTGTCTTTTACTATCCCTAGTCGGCCTGTTTCGTCCAGCTTCTTGAATAATTTCCAAATCTCAGCTTCTTGACCAAACAACTTGACTGGAGGTGGCTCAATACGACTGTCTGATGGCGAACGAGCAGCTTCCAACGGTCTGTCAAAAATGAATCGCCCCTGTTCGTCTAAAAAAGGGGAAGGATTGAAACTAGGTCGGCCTCTGAAATCAATCCTGTCAGCAATGATCGGCTTCGCAACCACCTCTGCGGAAGATTCCAAAGACCCTACAACTTCTCCTGGACTAGAGGATTGCAGTCCAGGCGAAAACTTTCCACGTGCAGGCTTCGATAAGGCAGGTCCGCTAAGATCGGGCTGAGACTCCTCAAACAAACGCTCAACACCTGACTCGAAACTTTGCAACCGCTCAAGTGCTGCTTCAAAGCTCTCAACCTTACTAGCTGCTCTGCCTAACTGCTCTACCGAAACAGGCTCAAATTCTTTCCAAGCGGTCATGGTCGAAGATATATGTCTTACAACCCTCCACTGAATCCGATTAAGAGGCACATGCAAAACTACTTCCAAAGGGCAACAACTGGGTCGTCTCAAATGAACCCAATCCAACGTTGCAACACACAAATTGATGGCTCGTCGAAAAGACAACTCCAACGAGTCAGAACTACCACCACTCTTCATAGCCTCAGGATAAGGGAGGGGCATCGGCCAACAAACCGCCGTACTCTCTGAATTCAAAGACGTGGCTGACTTCCTGAAGAAAGATCTAAGAAAACGTGCAAAAGAACCACCCGAAGCTGAGGCAACACGAAATGACGACAACCACCAGCTCTTCGGATGAAATGATCTTGGCAACTTCGAAGATGAGCTGTTGCGCTCACCTGGCAAAAAAGCAGGAGGCTCCTCACGAACTTCCTGCAAGGGATCACCACTCATTGACTGGGAGCTGAGGTCCCTTCCGGACCCTTCCCATCCTTTCCCTTCTTTCCATCCTTCTTTCCACCTCCTTTCTTCCCCTCCTCTTGATTCTGCAACTGGGGATTTTGATTTCCTCCTCGTCGACCCAGTCTGGATCGCTTCTCCACAAAATCGTCGAGTTCCCGAACCCGAAACATCATCGCCTCGGCCCACACTGCCGGCCAAAGCTTCGTGTGCTGTGGTTCCAAATAGTCTGGTGGAGAATGCCTTGTGAAAGAACTGAACGGCGGGGGGTCCTCTAGGGACCCCTCCGCTGCCAGGACCCATTGTCCTCGGTCTACTGCTAGTTGATCCATCTGAGCTAACAACAAGGCTAATCTCGCCTGAGCCTCCGAAGAACGACCTTGCTTCAGCGAGTCGAGAGCTCCACAGATCCCCCAGCACATCCTCACTGTCGATGGGATGTTTGGAATTTTGGAGCGGTGCTCCAACCACCCCCGGAAGGTCGCTTGAGGAGTGCCTTGTCCGGGCGCTGCTTCTTGAGATCCAAAATCGGCAAGCATTCGTCCTTCCAAGACTTTGTACAACTCTTCTGGGGAATCTCTCAGGGCAGCACGAAGGGCACGAATCACATAGGCATGCCGCCGACTGCTGGAGGACATGCTGCTGGACGAAGACGCCTCCCCTGCTCCCAAAGAATCGTCGAAAAGATCTTCTAAAGGGCGTGATTTCTTCTTGTTGGAATGCAGCACCGAAACGATCTGAGTAAGCTTGACAAGGGCTGAAGCGACGGGATCTTTTGGATCGGAAACAGGATCCATCGCAGCAATCAACTCTGGCTCCCCTTCCTCCTCGCTTTCCCCCAGCACATCGAGTTTCTTTTTGGGAACTTTGGCTGGACCTGGAACATCGGGCAAACGAGGTTTCTGGGAATTCATGAGTTTCTGAAACTGCTGCAAATGCGCCACCTCCACACCCGCAGCTAGAGCAGATTGAACCACCTGAGGGTCCAGCTCGTCCAAACCAGACACGACTCGGTCTCCAGCTTTCGACCTGGGAACTGCTTTCGAGACCTCTGGAGCTTTGGGAGCCGCCCCTTTCAAGGCTTCTTTTTGAACTAGCTGTTGCAGGGAGGTCTTCATGCTCACAATGGCTTCTTCGACTGCAGACAATCTTTTTGCAGTGGGATCGACAGCTTCTGCTGCAGGCATTCCGGACTCGGCCGACAAAAAGGTGAACTTGTCGTCCGCTAGAGCTACTAGGCCCTCCGAAAATGGAACGAACCCTTCGGACCCGTCTCGGGTGAGAAAGGGATGATCGATGGGATGATCTACAAAATGCAGGCATGACTCAAATTCAGGCTTCAAAAGGCCGACCCAAACACGAACGAAATCCTGTCCTGTGAGATCGTCACGTTGGTCAACAGAAACAGCTGAGACTTCTAAAAATACAGGTTTTGAAAGGCAATCAGGATATATCAACCTCTTAGACCTAGTCCTATGCCACACTTCGGCCGGCACAGCAATAAGCAACTGGGATGATACTTCGGTGATTATTATGGATGCAACGAACAAAGGATCAGCCTCACCAAGATCGACTTGCAAACTGCCGACGGTGTAGTAAGGATCAGCTGAACCGTCTTCTTTCAGCAACGCAAATTCACGAGGGTCTTCGCCCTCCCTACCTTCGTCGTCTGCTTCTACCTCAGCTTCCATTGTTCCAATCAGCTGGCCACGTGACGCCTGCTGCTCTGCAAACAATGGATCCCTCTTCTACCCCGGGAAGGCCGATAAAAACAGAATCTTTGCACTCACCTGCAACTTTTACCAACCCTGTGATCTGATGATACTTACGGGCAACAAATACAGGATCAAACAATTTGCCGTGCACCGATCGGAAAACCAGATAGATAGTGGTGCCCTCAGGTAATTTCTCACGACCCGAAAGACCCCGTCGTTTTCCCAAAAGGCAATTCCTAATCCAGGCGCCGATTTGAATGAGGGTCTGATGGCGATCGGAACAAACAAGGGAACCACGATCAACAGGCAAAACCACCGACGACTCAGCAGCAGGTGGGGAAGCCACGACCGGCCGAGTGCTCTCAGAATCCGAAGGATACACTACCTGAAAACCAGACTCACGCTCTGCTTCTAGCTCCGCAACCCGGAGCTCCAATTGTTCCAACCTGGCAGTGACCAACCGCAAGTGCTCCTCGACACGAATCTGGGCACTAGTACGACTTTCACTGGGCATCAAAGGAGCCGATACAACGGTCCCGAACGATTACCCCCCAGCAATTGCCTACGAATGATACCTCCCCACAACTGACGAAGCAGGCAAAGGGTTTCAATGATAGGGCCCAAAAGCAACCCGATGAGGATACCACAAATTAAGGAAATCCAATCAATGTGAAATCGGGGCTTAAAATCAATCAAAGGGCAATTGCAAACAGGTTGATCAAAGATGGGTTCCTGGAGTTTCTCTGAAAGGATCTGCCAAGCAAGTGTAAAGAAGGATCCCCCTGCCGCACTGATAGCTAGAGGACTACGGGACATGTAGGAGCTTGATCCCTCAAAATCTTGCGTCATCGCACAGATGAACATCTAAAGCATCCAACCACGCTATTCAAGAACCTAAATTCGGCAACAACCAACCAGATTTGGCCAAGTCCCTTGCCCCAGAACAGGAAACACCCAATAAAATAATTACAGAACAAATTGAGAGCGGAATGGTGCCAAAAAGAAATGAAAAATTAAGTGTAGCTACCGGACGCATTTGTGCGAATGCATGGTCGATTTTCCACCCGACACAGGGGATAACTAGGAACACGCAGGGAAGACTGTAGAACGATAGGCCCCTTTTTTTCCAAAAGGGATTAACGTCAAGTGCATTGCAAGTTGTCATCGTGCATGACCAAAGGTGTTCTTACGTTGTTCTTTTAATTCATCGATTGAAACTTCGGAAACACATATTGTTCAAGATTGCATAAAATTGCAACAAAATTAGTTCTCATAAATATCAATCATGTTTTGCATCGCCCCCGGTTTGGTCAAAGTGAGACTATGCTGGCGACCTTCGTAATAAGGCGATGGCGGATTTACAACATCGGATCGGGCTAGATCGCCTGGATGAAATTCAGCGAACGTAACATAGGGACACACTTCCATCCTATTTAGTCCCTTACCATATCCATTGACCTCGAATCACCTTCACCAACTCGAAGGTGCGAGAACCCGTATGCTATGTTCAATTGTTGGATTGGCATGATGCAGGAAATGCATAGAAAATTGGAAAATGCATAGCAAATTTTCAATATGAGATCATGGACTGAGAATTTGTTGCTTAGGGGATTTGTTGTGCAACGAAAATTGCATCTGGAATGACTTCATGACCCTCCCACACAACTGCATGGTATCCCTACCAAGGGTGGCAAAGGAATTACGGCGTGGAACTTTGTAAACGAATTGGTCGCTCAGCGAAACATTAGGATGATCAACTACAATCGTTTGCACACGGAATTTTCCATTCGTCGTGTATGAAATATATTTGTTCCTCTTCGATTCTTTGATTATGTTTTGTTTTTCCTCGACCATCCCTTGATCCCTTGACTCTATGAGTCTACTGTTCTTTGACTCCTTATTTCTTCTTCACTAACCTTTTGCTCTACCATTTTTTACCGTACCGTTTGTTTACTCCTTTATTCCTTGCCGCTATTGCTCTTTTATCGTATTGTTTTATATTGTTTTATTCTGGTTTTCTTTGGCTCTGTTGTTCTTTGTTCGGGGCTTTTATTTTTTACCTTTACCATTCTTTGACTCTGCCATTATTTGACGCTACCATTCCTCGACCCTGCTACGCGTTGATTCTGCTGATTTTCTTCTGTGTTACCCTGGGATCCTCTTACTTTTTGATTTTGGGATTCTTTGACCTACTAAGCTTTGGCCCTAGCAATTTTTTTGACTCTAACATTTTTTGTTCTATCATTCCCTAATTCTATTCTTTGGCTTTGCGATGTCGTTCGGATACCGGAACCTTTCAACCAAACAATTTTTATTAATGAATAAACATGTTGCAGCACGTGAAGCAAGGTCCCATGTGGAACTTCGACAGCAATGTTCCTGTTTTCCATTATTGGGAGCAAGGCATTTGATTTTTTATTTTTTTCCTCACACCTTTTTGCCGCGATAGGGTCACAGGGAGCTGTTTTACTGGTCAGCTTCCAGGCATTGGGACTGTTTTTATACTGGCCAGTCTCCAGATGTGCAAAGTCCAAGGCAAAGTCCATTAACGAATCAGGGAGGATGTGGGGGTAGTCGGCTGGGGTGTGTGGGGTCTGGGGGGAGTTGTGCAAGGAGGTCACTGAGGGATGGGGGCTCGCCATCTAGATTGTGATGGTGGGTTGGGTCCTCGAAAAGGAGGCTGGCTGCAAAGGCTGTCATTGCTGCATGTGTGAGAAAAGCTGTCCATCTGGAGATGAGGGAGGTGGCAGCTGCATGGCGCAAAGGGGCCGGAGTGTCCCGAGTTTTGGTTCGGGCGAGGCTGGTGATGAAAGAGGCGGCTTCCTCACTCCAGCGGCCTCCCACTTCGATGCCTAAGACGACAAGGCGGCACCTCGAATTGTGAAGGAGTTCGGGGTAGGCCCGTTCTTTGGCTTTGCGTGCATCGGTGAGTGCTGCTCCGGCAAAGCGACCTGCTCGCCGTCGGGGTTCACCTGCGCGGGTGAGTGGGGAGACTAGGGTGGCGTCGACTGCCAATTGAGCTCCACCCCAGAGTGCCAAGCCGTTGGCAATGACTTCGATGCGCCGATCATCGATGTGTTGGACATGTTGGACGTTGAGGTCTGCCAGTCGGGTGTGGGTGGTGACCCGTGCACCGGCTTCGCGGCACACTCTGGCTGCTGCACGTTCAAGTGGGCCTCCACGGCTACGAAGTACTCCTGACTGGGCACAGGCTGCGCGGTGGTCGCCTAGGGAGTCGAAAGTGCGACGGCACCGGCAGGTTCGTGCAAACAGTGGAAGGGGCAATCGAAGTCGGCGGAGGAGAAGGATCCGGAAAAGGTGGGACGGGTATGCGAAGTCGTTGGTGTAAGGGATGGTTGTGAAGGCTCGGCTCGCAAAAGGGCCGGATTGGGAGGTGACGAGTGCTTGGCTGGCTGGTGGGATGGCGTTGAACAGTTCTGCCTTTAAACGTGCATGAGCCGTGGTGGAGGCTTTGTGTTGCCACCCTCTGGCGAAGGGTCCTTCTGCTGGTGCTGGTGGCGGGGCGGGTGCTTGGGTTTGGCTGGAGGCTATGGCAGCCCATGTGGGAGGTTCCCATCCTGTTGCGGCTATGGTTCGCGCAGCGTCCGCTGCGGCTTGGAGCGCCGGAGGTGCTTGAGAGTGGGTGTTGAGTTGTTCAAGGATCTGGTGGGTGAGCTCGGGCAAGTGGGCCTGGAGGACAGGGAGAGTGTCGGCCCATGACGACCAGTAGGCGGGGGCTGCGAGAATTGTTGCTGACATGAGGCCTAGGCCGCCTTGTGTGAGGGGCAGGTGCGCTATGGCCAAGGATGTGGCTGGGATGTCCGTGGTCTGCAACAAGGATTGGAGGCAGGCCCCAATGGCGGTGTCGTGAGCTTCGGCGAAGTCTTTGGTGCTGTCTGGTGCACACATTCGTAACAAGTAGGTGCTGCGGGGGCTGGCACAAAAGAGCAGCAGCAGCCATGATGCTTGGAGGTCATCGAGCGTGGGGATGCGTTGTAGCAATTGCTGATGAGTGTGGAGCGTGTGTTGGAGCTGGTGCTGGACAAACATGGAGGACCCGACTGGCGCTCCGAGAACTGTGAGCCCTTGGTGTGTGGCGGGCAGGTTGGGGTTGCCGACCCAGACGTCGGGCCCCAACGAGGCGATGTTTGGTGGTTCGGCACCGGCGGCATTCCACACTCGGGTCTTACCCTGGTTGAGGTGGATGCGGGCATGGTGATGAAGGTGGGTCGCCAGGAGGTCATAGACTGGGCGGACTCTTTGTGGTGTGACGGCGACATAAATGTCGTCCAGGAAAGCCATGAGGTATTCGTTCGGTGCTAATTGGCGCTGGACTTCCCGCAAGGCCGGACGTTGGCCTAGAGCAAAGAGGGCGGGCATCAAAGGATCGCCCTGCTCACCCCCTTCGGCCTGGGTAATGACATGGGCGTGCCCTTGGGTATCATGCCATACAAATTGGGATTGCTGGCCGTAGAACATACGGACGAAGGGTATGCATCTGTTGGCCGTGGGGAGCTGGAGGAGTTCTTGGAGCATGCTGTTGCGTGATATGTTGTCGAAGGCGCCGATACCATCGACGGAGAGGATGGTGTGGTTCGGGTTGGTTTGGGAGAGGGTGGTGAGTGTGTGGACTATGGCTTCAGTACCTGCGCGGGTTGACAATGCGTATTGGTGTGGCTGGCACGCTGCCTGGAAAGTGGTGGCGTATTGTTGCGCCATGCAACGGGAAACCAAACGCCGTAGCGTGTCGCCTACGACGATGCCACGGACCCTGCCGTTGGGTTTTTGTAAGGCCACAAGGCGCCCTAAGGCAATTGCTGTCGCGATGGTCGGTGGGACACGGGCTTGGGCCAGGAGTTGTGTAACCTGGCCGAGTTGGGCTGTGCTGGTTTCATCGTCCAAAAGCAACCGGAGTGTGTCCGTTGTGAGGCCTGAGGGGCCTGGTGCCGCACCTTTACGGGCTCGCCGCAGGTTGCGGAGAATCATGGTGATGGGGATGTCGGCGGGGCGATCTGGCTCGAACGCCATGACTTCTGGTGCGAGCGGACCATATTCTTCCTGGGGTCGACGGACTGGATCCCGAAGTTCGTCCAAGGTTTGTTGGGTACCAGGTGCTAAAGGCCCAGCGGTGAGTGCTTGTCGGGCTGCTGACAGCTCTCCGAGGTGGACTAGGTATCGTGCTCGCTCGGCTCGTCTGGTTTGATCTGCCCCGGCTGTATCGTCACGTGGGTGGTTTGTGTTGTTGCTGGTGGTGTTGGTGTGGTCGTCATGCGGGTTGTTTGTGTTGTTGCTGGTGGTGTTGGTGTGGTTCGCCTGTTGGAGGAGCTGGAGCCAATCGCCCTGCTGGAATTGTTGGATGCGATGCCTCCAATCGGTCTTGGGGAGGGAGCGCGTCCCCGGCTTGCGGTGGAGAAGCATACGAGGCAACAGGAGCCACAGCTTCCATGCTCTGACGGCATTGGCATCATTGGTAGCGGTGGTGATGCATTCGAGGGCCAATGTGAGGGCTTGGCGGACCCGACCCCGGATGAATTGTGGAGGGGTTTGGAAGAAGGCGCATCTGGTTTGCAGCGTGGCTGGGAGGTCGATGTCGTCCAGGCTGGACAATGCTGTGCGTAGGCGGTGGTCTGTCCACTGTGCTTGGATGTGGCTGCGGCCGTCCGTCTGTTCTGGACCTGGGGTGGTGTGGTGTGGCTCCGGGTGATGATGGGTGTGTGACGGCCGAGCGTTGGTGGCATCCTCGGGAACGGTTTGGTTGGCGTCTTCGGTTTCGTCTGAGCTAGAGTCACTGGAGGTGCTGGACGTGGTGTCGTTGCTGCTTGTGTCGCTGCCACTGGGCTCTGGCGGGCTGTCGTTGGCCGCATTGCGCTCGGGATGGAGGGGGTGGTGGCTGGGCTGGGCTGTTTGAGCTTCGGGTGGTGGCGCTGCTTCGTGGGAGAGTTGTGGCGCTTGTGGTCGTTCCCGCCACCGGTCGGCGAGCGTTGCTGTGGCTGAAGCGCCTCGTTCCCCCAGGTAGGCTTGGAGGAGCGTCTCTTGAGCTGTGGCTGGTATGTATCCATCCGGTTGGATGACTTGGTCTAGCACCCAGGATAAGTGTACGAGGGTGCCGGATGGTTCGCGGGACCCCGCTCGGGTGAGACGTTCTGGAAGGGAGGCTTCGATTGGCGGAAGTTGCTGGTGGTTGGTCGTTGCTATGTGTTGGAGGGTCGTTAGGATGTGGACGATGTGTTGCCACGGGATCGGGGAGGCTTGCTGTAGACTTTGCACCAATGCTCCCCAATGTGGGGAGGCGATGGGATGGTTGCTCCAGGCTTCACTTGTTGCTGGGTGCAACCGCCTTGCCCCAGCCAGGAGGAGTGGCACATAGAACCAACTGTTTGGTGGATGCTGGATGGGTTGGTGTGGGGGGCCTTGTCGATACCAATCTCTTTGGTCCCGGGCAGTGGGTTGGAGGGCGTCTCTTCGATCTGATGGCCTGGGATTCGAGGTGGGCGGGTTTGGAAGACCTGCCTCGGAAGCAATGGGGATTGGGACTGTTGGGCATGGCAGTACATGGCTGTGGGAACGGATGCAGGCCCAACCACGCTCGCGGCGGGGCAGATCTATGACGAAAGTTCTCGGCCCATGTTGGCTGCATGTTGGGCGTGGCGGGAGGTTTTGGAAAAGATCATGTTGTGGGCTGATCGTGGCATTACATCTCAAACAGACCCATTCCGGGTGCCATGTATTGGTGGATGGTTGGTGGACAGGGGCCCAGGCTAAGTGCCGAAAGTCGGGAAGTTCCTGCCATGCTTCATCCAGTTCTGCGTTGGCGGGGTCGATCAACAAAAGGCGGGGGCAGCACAGGATGACGGTGTGCTCGGGTGGTGGCGGTGCTGCCGTGATCTCGGCTGTGGGCGTGCTCACTCTGCTCGGCAGTGTGTGGGGTGGCTGCGGCCGAAGGTACCCTTGCTGGCGGCATTGCTCGTTCAGTTGGTCCTCGCTCTCGGGTGCCCATGGGTTGCGGCAAGCGGGGCATGAAGGCCGGTCGTAGTGTGTGAGGAGATGGGCCATGCAGCCGAGGTGGAGCTGGTGGTCGCACACTGGCCATTGGAAACACGATTCTGGTCCTTGACCTGCAGGATCAACCGTGCACAAGCACACGGGGCAGTTCGATCCGGAGTGGCGCTGTTGGACCGTGTTCGGACGGCGGAGCCATTCTGGGGTTCCGGGAGCTGGCCCGGCTTCTGGTGTTGATGATATTCTTTCTGACAAATCTTCTGGCATACTTTCTGACATCTCTTCTGACACCCTTTCTGACATTCTTTCTGACATATCTCCTGACATTCTTTCTGGGATGTTCCAAAAAAAATCCGAAAGATATATCAACTGACATTCTTTGTGACATATTTTCCGACCTTCTTTCTGACATATCTTTCGGCATTCTTTCTGACATTCTTTTTGACATATCTTTCAACATTATTTCTGCAACTTTTGTCTGTCATATCTTTTGATATTATTTCTGGCATTTTTTGACATATCTTGTGACATTTTTTCTGACATTCTGTCTGACATTCTTTCTGACAATTTTTTTGACGTATCTTCGGACATTCTTTTTGACAAATCTTTTGACATTCTTCCTGACATTCTGTCTCACAGTCTTTTTGACATATCTTCTGACATTCTTTCTGAATCTTTCTGACACTTCTTTTGACATTTTTTCTAACATTCGTTTTGACAAATCTTGTGATACTATTTTTTCTGACACATTTCGCGGTCGAGGATCGGCGCGGAACACTGAACTCACAGGATCGTGGTTGAGGTCCGCGGCGGAACACTGAACTCACAAGATCGGGGTTGAGGTCCGGCGCGGAACACTGAACTCACAGCATCGCGGTCGAGGTCCGGCGCGGAACACTGAACTCACAGGATCGCGGTTAAGGTCCGCGGCGGAGCACTGAACTCACAGGATCGTGGTTGAGGGCCG
>OMLO01001803.1_pt1 | contig 16826 bp, 18 predicted proteins | sample 1674811 | NCBI WGS metagenome assembly OMLO01 (sample SAMN06265003, study PRJEB25207) | coral metagenome | isolation source: Coral host | place: Mexico:La Bocana,Puerto Morelos, Mexico | collected 2008-11-13 | reverse complement strand
TGGGGAGGGTCAACCGGAAAGCAACCCTCTCGCTAAAAACGCGTCGTCGATCGCCCAAAACTGTAGCGAAACGCAAAGTTCATTTTCTGCCGATCAACCCTCTCACAAAAAACGTGGTGTCGATCGCCCAAAACTGTAGCGAAACGCAAATTTCATTTTCTGCGGGTGAACCCTCTCGGTAAAAACGTGGTGCCGATCGCCCAAAACTGTAGCGAAACGCAACCGTGAGGGGCCAAAGGTGTCCATAGGACAACTTTGGCGCAAACCACCGCTCTAGTTGTCGTTTGTTGATGCACCTTCTGCGAAGCCTGTGATATGGAGCGGCACTGCTCTTGCAGTACAGTGTTTGCGTGCATGCGTGTATGCCTTCACAATGCCACATGTGGCATAGCAAAAGTTCTAAAGTACTTGTTTGCCTCATTATGGGCAAGCATGGGCTAGCCAAGTCTGACGCCACACACCAGTGCCAAAACCAAAGCTTAGTCAACAGGGCAAAGGCATCACCAATTCAACCTTTCTTACATATTTGAATGTCTAAAACGTGTTTGTTCTACCGCAGTTTGTGCCAAGAGAAGACTTAAGGGGGCTACTGACTGATTCTCGTGTGGATTGTACCTGGTATTCTTAAAATCCTTTCTCAGGAAGTATTAAAAAAAACAAACACCAAACAACATGATGCAGTGTGTGGTTGTTGAAAACTTTTCGGGAAACACCACATGCCTCCCAAAGCAGCTCCAAGTTTTTTGTTTTTTTCCTGACTGAAAAAAACAGTGAAGCGTTGGAGTGTTACTTTGCACTCCAGGAAATTCAAGCTATGGGTTTTCTCCATGTTGGTCTGGGCAAGTCCGAAATGTTTTTGAATATAGTCCCCTATTTGTTTAGAAAAAAGTCATGAGATGGGAAACCCACACCAATGGGGCTTATGTACCAATGAAATTTTTAATGTACCAATGCCCTATTCCAGAAACCCCGCTCACCGCGTTCACACAAGTTTCGTTTTTCATTTTTCATTCAACAACCAGTGCACCAAAGATGTTTGAAAAAGTGGTGGGTTGCCTTGTTTAAATTCTGTTTTTAGGAACGATCCGAATTGTGCTACCGACGCACAGCTCACGAAGTATCACGACATATCAGTCCTGGAGCATGAGGGTCCAGGCGACATATATAGTTTTACCTTCAAAAATTAACTTCAAAACAGGCTGATATCTAAACACAAGGGTCCGCAGCATTGCGGCTTGAACAGTGGTGACTCACCCTTTTTGCAGTTCACCCTTTGCAGTTGCTTTTGCAATGGAAGAACTGCGACCTAAGCCAGCACCATGGAAGTCTGTTCGTATCTAGCTTGCACTGGAACATGAGAAGACTATAGTGGTACAGGGTAAACTTAATGATGGATGTGGCATTGTATATTTCAAGAACCTACTGATCAATGGAAAGTTTTAACCCTCCATGTCTGGATAAATGTTGGGAACACTGGAATATGTCAATTCTAGACCTTGCCATCCTCGGCATCCCAGGCCCTGGAAGGATTGCTTGGAATGAGGCCGATGTGGCCCCTTGTCTGACCAAAAAAAATGTGGATCTTGCAGGATCACGGTTCAATTTTTTTCCATCTAAATGCATTTGAATCATATGAGATGAATCTCATTTTGTTTCAATGAGTCCTTTCCATCCCTCTATATAAATGCATTTAAGTCATATGAGATGAGATGGTTTCATGGTTTCCCTCCATCTACCTTAAATGATTGGATCCAAGGATTTTCTTGCGGAAGGATGGTACAACAATTTTCCGCAGAAAGCCTACGATCTGGTAATGCACCAACGCCTCCCACCTGGGGCCCGTTTGGTTTCTGTCAGCTCAGAGCTCTCCATGCCAACTTGCAAGGAGCGCATAGATTGTTAAAATAAAGATTTTTCTTTCAACTACTGATGCAAATATATTGAAACATACAGTACGTTCCTCATTATGCTTGTATAGGTGTTGTCTACAAAGATATATTTACAAAGTTTGAATTGGATCCCCTTATCCCAAAACCTCCCATTCAAGTGAAGTGTCCTCCGCATTCAGGAGGTGAGTATGAACTACACCTGGCTCCTACCGATTTGCCAACGACATCCCGACAAGGCGCCACCGTGTATACGATCGTAAACCATCGTTATCACAAAGGTGATCATTATAAAGTGATCATTATGGACGCAGGACGCAAATAGTATTATCATCTTTGATATTGACGGTCGAGTCTAGCTGTTTAGCTTCCCCGCAAATAGCAACCCGCCAGATTCCAAGCGGATTCTACCTTACAGACGCTCTACTAGCTTTGGACCGGAAGATGCAGGGTGCATTGCTGGTTCCGGTAACAGGGGAAACGAAACAGGATGTTGCAGCTTGCGAATCTAAGAGGTTGAAGCGGTTGATGGGTGGATTACGCCATCTCTACCGGAATTGTTCCTTGTCAAGTTTGTTGTTTCGTTTTAGGATACCACTTTTATTTCCCGGATTTCTTAATTTGCATAAGTTTTAGGGAGTTTTGTTTTGGAAATTCACCACGCCTTTCAGTCTAGCGAAGCTAAAGGTCCTGAGACTAGTACCGATCGATACGTGGAAGACTTGAAAACTCTCTTGTCCAAATCACCAACAAGATCCCGATCCAGTGCTGCTTCACAGGCTCACGAGGACAACGTGTATAATTAAAACGCGACAAACCTTTACTAAAACGTGGTCAGTATATACGAAACCTGCATACCTCACGCATTTCGATTTTCAAGCATATGTACGTGGCATGCTACCGCATATTTCAATTTAACTTGGCGCATATCAATTTAACTTGGCAAAGTTTTGAAAGTGGAGATAGTCATACCGAAATTCCAACCTTCCCCCAGGAGCCAGAACCAATTGGTGATGATGATGGTGAACGTTCTGAAAGTCCGGAACCAGAACCAATTGATGATGGTGATGCTGAGAATGGTGACTTAGGTGTTGAAAACGAAGCCGAGACTGAGGAAGATTCCGAGGGGTCTGACAGTATGGGTGAGGAGTGGAAGCAAGGGGCAGCACCCCATGACTTCAAAGCCGAACCAATTTTTCCTGAACCAATGTTTCCTGACAACCAGTTGGGGCTTTGGAGATGGCCTGATGATGTTCCCGGGGGGGGCCCAAGCGAAGATTTGGATGCACCTGATATTCCTTCACCTTCTCCTGAACCTGAAACTTCCCAGAGCCCGACCTCCAAAAGAAAAGCTTTTTGGAAGAAGTTTGTTGTCCCTTGGCCCCGTCCAATTGATGAAAAAATGATGATAATGATGGCGACAGTGATTCCAAAAGCAATGATTCCAGTGAAGATTCGCACCGAGATTCCGAAACCCTTAGCTTGTCGCCCACCGCAGGGATTCGCAGTTTAGGGAAGGATCAATGTTTTGAATCTGAATCTGAATCTGACTCGGAGAGCGGAGTCTCGTCGCCAATGTCTATGGTGGAACCAGAGGAGTTTGAAAAGGCAATGGGGGAAGAGTCTGAGCGTCATCACAAGAATGCTATGATGGGTACTCTCGCGGATAAATCTACTTTGGAGACTCCCAAGTGTGAACGACCAGCATGGTGGGGTTTCCCTACGGTATCTACACCTCCAAAGGTATCAGTGACTAGGCTTTCAATGTATATATAGATATGTAATATATGTATATGTATATGTATATGTATATGTATATGTATATGTATATGTATATGTATATGTATATGTTTGCGTGCTTGCGTTTGCTTTCCGGCGTTTTCAAGAGTTCCCCAGCCATATTGTTTCCCCATATATATGTTTGAAAAATGTCTACTCAGGTATCCAAGGTTGCAAAGAAAGGAAAAACCACGAAGGCAAGTTTCAAAGTTTCTCGCCCCAAAAAAGGGCTCAAAGCAAAGGTTAAGGTTGAGGTTGAGCCTAGCGGTCCTACTGAATATCGCGGATATGATATCACTAGCTTACCCGAAGATGCTAAGCCGGATATGGAGAGGCGTAACTTGGGGAAACATAGTTACACCCTTCGTGTTACTTCGGGCGCTTGTCTTGAAGTTTTACTCCAAAAGGAAGCATATTTTGTGAAGGCAGTGGGGCCTGACGGCACTGGACCAACAGGCCAGGTCAGTTGGAGCAAGTATGGGGGCCCCAATGATGCTTTCATTGTTGCAAAGCAACGTGCCGGTTTTGAACGCTGGGAGCGCGATACCTAAGTGATGTGTTTGTAGGTAGGTACTTTTGTCTTTATCACGTTTTTAGATTTGTTTTGTTTAAGCACGGATCTACCAGGTACCAACGCTCATCCGGTGACACTCGTATAAGCGTACTTTTGTCTTCATCCCGATTTAGATTTGTTTTGTTTAAGCACGGATCTACCAGGTACCAACGCTCATCCAGTGACAATCGTATAAGCCTCACTTGTTTCGGGTTTTTGCTCCATTCGATTTGAATGAAGTGCTCATACTAGGGGGTCTGATGTCATAAAGAGCAAGGTGGAAAAGATATCCTTCAATTTCTGATTCAAAACATTTCCAAACCTTGATTTAGTTTAATTTTAGTTTATGTATTAATCATAGATTTCTGTCTATAGCAACCTGTAAACCTTTGCTTTTGCCACCTTTGTTCTCGGACATTGGCACATAGATAACAAGGCAAGGCGGCGCGTGATAGCGTTTTGATTGTAGGAACACCTGATTCTGATTTGCCCTTTAGTTCCCCACATATCCTGAGAGGATCTTTCCCAGGTAAAGAAATACTCGAAATTGCAAAACACTTTTTTGACATCGATCATCAATCAAATTATTCTCGGGTGTGGATGGGGCATTCAGCTACACATGCTTAGCTCCTAAGCGCAAGGCTTCGAGAAAAATGGGTTAACCAGCAACAATTCATCCAGTTGCACACTGTGTTGTTTTATCACTGCAATGCTTTTTGTGGCAGTACTTTGCAAATTGTTTGATGCAAGGAAGAGGCCCAAACTAAATGAGAATTCTCTTGGATACATTTCCAATTTATGACCTTCCAAAGATTTCCTATAATCACACCATGATCAGAATCCAGACTTGTTTTTGAACTTCCTTAAATATGATTGAACCGTGACTGAAACATAGATGAAACAGGCAATCCCGAAAAAAATGTATACATACTAGTGGTCCCTTCCAATTTGGGTTTCCGTCGCTGCCGGGGCAACATCAGCGGCGTGGTGCAATCTGTTTGCAAGGCAGCCCGGGGTCGGTCCTGCAATCTCGGCATCATCTCCACAAGCCTTTGCAGAAGAGTTGTTTGAAAAGAACCATGTTTTCCCTAGGAGCATCTTTGCAAACTGGAGTTTTAAAATCTGTTTCATTCAGTTGTTGATGCTAAGCTGCTAGAACCTTTCTGTGGAAAAGCTTTGGTATCTCAACATGAATACTCTTTTAGGCTCAGTTGTTGGTGCAGAACCTCTTTGTAGAAACAGTTTGATATCTGTTGTAGTTATGGGCAAAGGGTCCAGAGTGTCAGCCAAAGACAAGCGGCGGGCTTGTTCGGCTCCGGATTCTTTTCGCAGCAGCACCTTGGAATATGGCGAGGGCAGGGGTGGCAAGCTTCGGAAGGAAATGATGTCTTCTTTGAGAGCTGTTCAAGCTCCCAAGGCTTGATAGGGGGATTTTTATCCAAATAAGTGTTTAATCCCGAAGAAACATGTTAGTATTGGTTTTGATCACTACGTGTTTAAAAATTCCGTCTGTCTTCCCTGAAGATCCTATTGGCTTTGGTGGCCATGGTACTGGCGATCCCTAATCTTGAGTGGACTCCACTGGATCACTGTGAGATCTTTTCTGGAAAGATGTCAGTGACACTGGGTGAGTTAGAGGTCTGGCTTCCAAAACAGTTGTTGGCAATTTGAAATTGAAAAAAATAGTCTTAAAATGTTGGATGTGTTCGTAAACTGCATTGTTTCCTCACTGTTTAATTTTTATTTGGGAACTTCCAGATTCAAGAGGTGGGACATCGCTGTGCTGCGATGGACTTGGAGTACGGTGGATTGGAAATGGATTTCATGGCCCCTCAAGGATTCGTCCATTCACTGTACAATGTACTTCGCCTACGCCGTGGTGCATCCCTAACCCTAGCACCAGTGTGCTCTAGTTGGGTTTGGGTGTGTTTTGCCTGTACATCTAGCAAGTGTTTTTTTGTTTCCACAAAACTTGGGATATTGCCAAAAAGATTTAGAGAATCATCTTCACACCTGTATCCTATATGGTATATATATATATATACATACCCGTCATCTATTGATTTTGAAATGGTCTCTTAATAGAAACTCCTGAAATTTGCTGCAACCCCTCGGTAGCCTTTCTCCTTTCAACTCAGGTCACGCGGCTCTACGAAGAGATCTTCATCAAGACCTCTTGGTGAATCCTCGTCAGCATCCGTGGATCAAGGCAATAAAATGGTGGCACGATGTGCTTTACTATTGATAATAGCGATTTCCCGTGGAGTTTTCTGGATATTAGAGCAACCGAGAGGATCACTTCTCGAGATGCATCCAGTTATACAAGCACTCTTTACAAAGCACTATATCTACAGGAAATTCATAAGGATGGGAGACTTTGGAGGAGAAACCGAGAAACCTACTTGGCTTTACTCAGGCGAGGCCAAACTGTAAAAGTGAGTTTTTCTATTGTTTCTTATGTCTGAATAAGTTGGGTTACCTTAACAATGGAAAGTAGAGGTTGTTTCGGCCCCTTCACAAATTTTACAGTATATAGTATGGCTTGGGATCACAGTCTCGGTTATTGGTTTGTGGTCAGGGCATCAGGAGATCCAGGAGATTGACAATTTCCGACCTCCACCATCTACAAAAAATCGGGTCAGCTTGGTTGATCATTATGTGGATGGTAATGGAGTTCACAGAGTGAAAGGAAATAAGTCCATGAAGCTTTCACAAGCTTATCCTCGGTCGTTTCTCAGATTCATTTACTCAAGTTTTAGTCCTCATCTTTTGTATTAATCCATTTTGTAATATTGCATATGTATATGTATATGTATATGTATATTATGTATATGTTTATGTCCAATATGTTCATATCTTTTTAGATATAATATACACCGTTCCCTTGCAGCAAACCCAGGTTTGGAAAGGCACTGGCGAACCTGAGATTGAAGCACCAATCTCGCACAAGGCGAAAGGCCTTGAACCTTCGCAAGGACGTCGGCTCTTTGCTGAGGAAGAGATCTAGATCCAATTCAAAGACTGAACATTCATGGTCTTACTGGATGAAGCATGCCAATTTGGAGCCTGTTTTCGAATACTTGAGTACCTGAAAAGGGTCTTTGTTTTGCAATGTCAATTAGAGATGTGTTGTGGCTGCAGTGTGAATACCCGCTGCGGCCCATTATGGGAGATCTTATGATACGAGATCTTGGGAAAGTGTAGTGCAAAATCCAGTGGAGCTGTAGAGCTTTCTGCAATTTGATGCAAGATGTTTGTTGATTAGGATATATGCTTCCTGAACTCTGTTTGAGGGCTAGAGAACATACATACACTTGCTGTACAGGATTGACTTTCCCACAAACATGCCTCCACCATACAACTGCTGCAGCAGGTGGTGATCTGATATGGGCAGACTCGTCCTGAAGCATGCAGGAAAGCCAGGTACGCTACCCCCTTTCCCGGCATTCGGGTGCATTTGGAGAAGCTTTGGAAAGATGTGAAAGAATATCAGATATATTGTATGCGCTGGATTCTGCATTTGGAATACAGAATATACAACCTGGGATACAACAGACATAGATCAATAGTAAACCACATCAATAGAAACTTGTTCATCCTGTTTTGTGATTTGGGATGTATACATACAAACTGCATCAACGGGAACAGTGATCCTGTTTTTGGGATACAAATTCTGTGAATAGGAACTTGGATCCTTTTTGGGATACAAATTACGTCAATAGGATGTTGGATCATTTTTTGGGATACAAATTACGTCATTGCAATGGGAACTTGGATCCTTTTTCGGGATACAAATTACGTCAATAGGAAGTTGGATCCTTTTTGGGATACAAATTACGTCAATAGGAACTTGGATCCTTTTTGGGATACAAATTACGTCAATAGGAACTTGGATCCTTTTTGGGATACAAATTACGTCAATGGGAACTTGGATCCTTCTTTGGGATACAAATTGTGTCAATAGGAAGTTGAATCCTTACAAATTACGTCAATGAGAACTTGGATTCATGCTATGTGTTACATATCATGCCATCACTATCTATTCTCATGATTTTGAAAAAAAAAACATAACCTGAAAAGTTGCGAATTGTCGAGAAAAAGTTGCGAATTGTCGAGAAAAGTTGCGAATTGTATCTGAGTAAATTTTACCATGATTTCTATAATATCTCCTTGGATATCTCACTCATACACTCGCCACTGCTCTCCACCAGGATTTTGGGGTCAAATAGCGACTTTTAGGTGGTCTGAATTGCAGCCATGGGAAAGAAATCTAAGGCAACAACCCATAGGCCTGAACCAACCGCACCCCCATGCAGGATCCACGGGAAAACCCCGCCTGCAGTGGCACCATCTGAGTCGTCCGCCTCCACCCCCAGCTTTTGTTTACAAGACACCGACAAACAGAGGCACTGCTGCTCTTCGCAGCCCTGAAGACATGCGCTTGCTTTGCAAGAGCAAGATGAGTTTATGATGATGAATGCAAAGAATGAGAAGGATGCAGAGAAGATGACAAAGAAACGAAAGCATGAAGAACAGAAGGAGAAGGAAAGAAAAGAAAAGAAACCAGACAAGAAGAACAAAGAGAAGGGTGATCCTGAGACTGGCAGGGCAGGATCTAGGAGAAAGGACAAAAAGGAAAAGGAGAATGAACGAGCAGAGAAGGAAAAGGATAAGGAACGATCAGAGAAGGAAAAGGAGAAGCTGCGAGCAGAGAAACAAAAGGAGAAGGAACGAGCAGAGAAGGAAAAGGAGAAGGAACGAGCTCGAGCTGCAGAGAAGGAAAAGGAGAAGGAACGAGCAAAGAAGGAGAAAAAAAAGAAGAAGGAGAGAAAAGATGATAAACAAGAAGATGCAGAGAAGGAAAAGGAGAAGGAACGAGCTGCAGAGAAGGAAAAGGAGAAGCTACGAGCTGCAGAGAAGGAAAAGGAGAAGCTACGAGCTGCAGAGAAGGAAAAGGAGAAGCTACGAGCAGAGAAGGAAAAGGAGAAGGAACGAGCTGCAGAGAAGGAAAAGGAGAAGGAACGAGCTGCAGAGAAGGAAAAGGAGAAGGAACGAGCAAAGAAGGAGAAAAAAAAGAAGGAGAAAAAAGATGAGAAACAAGAAGAAGATGCAGAGAAGAAACGAAAGGCAGCGGCGGATGAAGCTGAAAGAGAAAAGGTGAGGATTGACGCCAAGAAACGGAAACATGGAGATGGTGAAGTGAGCATTGACAAAATGATTGAAGAGCTTGAGGAACTGCCAGATGAGGTTCCAGAAAGTGATCAGGGCGAAGAAGAAGGAGAAGAAGGCGAAGAAGAAGGATCATCCGCGGAATTTGAAGATGATCTTGAGGAAGAATTAGAAAAAGTAGAGAAAGAAGATAGCAATTCAGAGAAGAAGGGTGATGATGATGAGGCAAAGCAGAATGATGATGATGAGGAGGATGATGACGAGTCCTCTGTCTCTGAAGGGTCTTCCCCTACTTCTGATTCTTCTGAGGAAGATGACCAGGCCTCCTCCATCGATGGTGAACCATTGAATGCAGCCGAGTGCAAAGCACTTGTACCTGTCAGTGGTGAGACTGACACCCAGACTGGTGTTGCGAACATGTTGACTAAAGCAGCTGCCAAAGCAGAAGCCATCCCAGTGGAAGCAAACAGTAACTCGACCAAACTCTTTTTATTTCACCACATGTCAACCTTACATTGTTTTTATATCTTTGCAACTTTAGTTCACCACATGTCAACCTTACATTGTTTTTATATCTTTGCAACTTTAGTGATTCACCACATGTCAACCTTACATTGTTTTTATATCTTTGCGATGGAACTTAACAAGGAATTCCAACAATGATTTTTTCTCAAAGGAGTTTTCCTTGTCCATCCAATTCGTCTCCCTATCTGAGGTGTTTCCCACAAGAACGAGTGGGATGCCTTCACCAGAGCTTGCAGCAATCGCAAGACCTTTCCAATGAAGCTGAGTGAGCATCTCCAAAGAGATAAGTTGGATTTGTTCAATGAGTGGCTCAAAGCTGGAAAGAATATGGAAGAGCCCCTCAGTTGTTAAACAATGATTTTTTGTTGAATATACCCTTCTATCGTCATATGCTTGGGAGTCTGAACGGGTTAGGGCCCAAAGTTTCTTTATGACAACGTACTCTTTGTTGGTATCCTGCTCTATCTGAGGCTCAAGGTTCGCATCCAGAGGCGGGTGGAATCGGTGAACCGCTTCCGAACCGGGAGAGAGGGCATGAAAGCCAGAGACATCGAAAAAAAATACCCACCAGAAAAAGCAAAGAAGTTGATTTCCCTTCTTCGACAGAAGAATCTCTTTTACTGGGATGAAGACTTCCCCGGTGATGAGGAGGACAGAATTCTTTCTAAATGTTTTGTACATTACTTATCATTACTTCATTTTTGAATCCCCAAACCTGGATAGGTAAAAAGATTTCAATGAACTTCTAGTTGATCTTGTTTACTTCAAAAGTTTGTCGACGCTCAACCCTGTAGGAGATTTACTACTATTGCGGAAAAGCAAAGCGGGTAGACCATGAAGATGTGACCCGTAATGAGATTGCTCTTGAAGGTTCTACTGCCCCTGACGCAGAGACACTCGCGGCACTCACAGGAGAGGGCGGGCCTCTCCAAAACGGTGTTCTTCCGAATGTCGATGCCACCTGTGCTGATGGTGAGAAGAACCTCTGGGAGTCCTTGGGGCATAACCCGGTTTCCAAATTGAAGAGAGAGAGAACCACCCCAGAGAATGCTGAAGAAATGGTCCCAAAAACTCCTAAGGAGATCTTGCCTTAGTTGCTACTTCCTGTTTAGCTGATTCAATATGTGACATGTGAAGCATCAAAGAAAACTGTTTAAGATATTGGTAGTATTAGTTGTCCCCTGAAAATCTTGGTAAGGAAAGCTGCAGCTATCATGGGTGAAGTATTGACTACATCGGCAGAGGCACGTAAAATGGCCATCTCCCTTAAGCATGTCGAATACGGTGGACAGCTGCTGCATCAATTGATGCAGTGCTCTAAGAAAATGGAAACTCTTCACGAGCGAATCAATGAGCTCATCACCAAAGATGTTAGCGATGATGGACGCTATACTAAGTTGGTGGATGTGGCAAATGAGCAGCTCAAGTGGTGGGAGAAAGCGAAGGCCTAGATGTTCAAAATATCAAACCTACATGTTATGTTTTTGCATCTTTGGGTTTACGTTTACATGTTTAAATATGCAAATAAGAACTACCCACCACCTATTAAACGTCAACGGCCCCTGCTCAGGCAGCAGGCAAAGCTATGTTGAGTGGCTTGAACCCCAAGGCGAAGGCTAAGGGAAAGGCGAAGGCTAAGGGAAAGGCAAAGACTGTCAAGCCTGAAGATGTGACGCCACCACGGGCTTAAGTTGGCCCTTTTGACTTTGGTGATTTGATGGAATGGGTTCCATCAATTTTTTGGCTTCAAATTGTGAAACTCTTAAGATTTCGAGTTGATGTGGATTAGCTGGTTGTCCGAATGGGGGATATCCTCCATTGCTCTGAATGAGATACATACTTGGATCCCCAGATTCCCATCCGCTCTGGCGCGTGAAAAACATGTTGAGTAGCGATGTTGCATCAGTATGTCGGAATTTATCCATAATATTTAAAAATATATATAATAAATATAATATATATAATATATTTAATAAATATAATATATATAATATATATTATATATTTAATATATATAATATAAATAATGTATATAATATACATAAATGATTTATATATATGTATATATTTGTCAGGAGAGAATCTCTTATAGGTTTATAATAGGAGAGATGTATTCCATGAGATTTCAACTGGTTGGCACTTAAGACTCATTTCCTTTTGCTGGTTCAACCCAACGCAGGCCTGAAATTTGCTTCTCGAGATGGCCAATCCAGGATGTACCCCGGCTGAACCTGAGTGTCGATGAATGAGATCTAATGGGAAGTGGTGTGATTGCAGCCTAGGCTAAAGTTTGGCCGGAGACAACGGTACGAACAATACCCTTTCTCCCATCAAGCTGAAAAATTCATTCGAATCTTGACTTCAATGGTTTCTGGATTGTTGTGTTTCCCGATAAGATCTGGCAGTATCCCTTGTTTTTTTGATTAAGGAATGATTGGCTCGGGAAAAGCTAACGTTCGAACTGTGGTATCTATAGCGCAAGCTCAGTGTTTAGACACCGAACCTACTCCTGCAGTGAAAGCCTTCGCATCATTGGGAGGATTTGGGCAGCATTCCTCTAAAGAGGAGCGTGATTTACATAGGTGGCTAAAGAACCTTCATGGCATCCAACTTGAGACTTACAACGTCAGAATGAAGCTTCTTGTTAGGAACCCAGTTGATACAGATCAAAACTCTTATACGGGTATGAGATGCATAAACTCGTGTTTTTTCTTTAGTGATTCTAACTGGACTGAGGTTTCCAATTCACTCAAACCCGAGGAGGTGGATATTCCTGTTCTCTTACCGCATGAGATACTATAGATGCAGTAGCACGTGCAGGTTCAACACAGGCACGAAATGAAAACATAATTGTTTCTTTACAGTATCTCTCATCTTTTCATCGCTACCCTTCTCCGTCCTTGCCAGTTTGCCATCTCCATGCTCGGCAACCGGAGCAAAGATGCTGTGGGTGAATTCTGGGAACACTGTTTGCAGCATGATGAATGGAAAGATCATCCAGCGTTTGCGGATCCATTAGTCGATAAGAAAAGTACTATTCTTAGCGAAGTTTGTGTCAAACTTGGAGCGGAGAATTTTGGAAAACATACTTTGAGTGGAGAAAATACGTATCTTTTGTACACTTATCTTGAATTGTTTTGAGGCATCATCCCGGTTACCTTTCACATGGATGGAGCTGAATTCTATCGTGATGCTGAATACAACGTTTGGTCTGTATCTTCCATACTGGCTTCTGGTGATGACCCTTTGGTTGAATAGGGGGAATTTTTTCCAACACTCTCTTTGACTTAGCCTTCCATGTCTCATGTTTTTCTAAGGTACTGGACATCAAATTTCCTTGTGTGATACTACCTCACGAGGCCATGAAGAAGAAAGCAGCAACCTGTTTGCAAGTGTTTGGACCCCCTGTCCTTATCAGGCTGTGGGCCCCCACTCATCATGAGGTAAAAACAGCAATCCACCGACTGGTTTCCAAGCTCCTGGCGTGGTCAATGTCATGGGCCAGCGCTGGTCAGTTTCCAACTGTTGGGTTTCACGGGGAGAGTTTTGATGAAAAATCTTTTCGTTTTGCCAAAAGGGGGCAAAAACTTGCAGCTGGGTGGAGGCGCATAGTCACATGTTTTTATCTCTGCTTTTTCTGGTTGGTTCTGAAATGGTTCCTCTAAGGCCATAGTGTTGTTTTGATATACGTTACACATATATAAATATATACTGTATATATCCCCTGACAGGGCCGCTTATTGGGCCTTCCGTTATGACGGCAAAGCCCGAGTTGAATGCAATGAGTTTGAGCGGTACTACAACTGTACTTTTATTTGCGAGTCATGTTTGTGCCAGAAACGTACGAAGAACAGTGATCCAAATCTTTGGTATTGTGATTTCAGGGAAAGTTCACCACGGCATTTAACCATGATAGATGATGGTACTTACCGCCGAACTGCAAAAGTCATCTCTCCATACCATGTCATTCCTGGGTGGACTCTTGGTACGTGTCTACGGGATTTACTCCATGTGGTGTACCTCGGAACTGCAAAAGATTTGATCCCAAGCTTACTCGCGGATTGGCTTGATCATGGCCTTCTGGGTGATCATGGTATGAGTACTGGTGACCGACTACGATCCTTTTCCCTTGAAATGCACAAGGTCTTCAACTCCGAAAGGTTTCTTATCTTGTATTTGTTTGACGCCCGAACTTAAACTTGGGAAACAAAAGGTTTGTTTGAAGACTTGTGCATTTCATCCCCAAAATTTAATGTCTCTAAGGATGGCTGTCCGCAAGATATTTCTCACGGAAAGGAACACTGGCTTGGATACTCCCAACAGCTATCCAATCCTGGGAAGGTCGTGGAAAGCTGCCCACATAAAAGTCTTGGTTTGGTATTTTACCATCAAAGCAATTGAGTTTGCAAATGCAACTGGAGTCCCTAAGCTGTATATAAGGTTGGCTACCTCCTTAAGCTGTATCAAGTCAGTTTTTTTTTGAGCCCCAAAAAATTGTTGCTAAGGACCATATCCTTCGTGGTGGAGCCCTTTGCACTTGGACTTTGAGCTGTGCGATTTACATGATGGATTCAAATGACATTTTGCTTTCAAATGATGTTGCCGAAAAGGTCCATGATCTTTTCGTTCAGCACTTGCTACACTGGCAAGGTCTTTGGCAAAATAGCTATCATGTTGGAATCAAACGGTGGAAAATAAGGCCAAAACACCATGACCTTGAACACCTTGCCCTGCAAACAAAAAGAACAGGAGTAAACCCTAGGTTTACTGCCTGCTTTCAAGATGAGTCCTATTTGGGCCAAATAAAACATGTGGCCATACGTTGTCATAGTTCAACGGTTTTAGTGAGAGTTTTCCAACGAATACTCTTGAACTTAAGCCAGCGATGGAAAGACACCCGAGAACGACTCAACCCGGGGTCCTGAAAAAGATGGTCATATGGCCACGCAGCGGCAGCCCATGGCAAGACCATGGTGGGTTGAGAAAACCTAGACATACAGACCTACACGTTTATTCCTTATATAATGTTTTTTTAATCTCGGGGTTTCAGGCAAACATGTTTCTCCTCCATTTTGGTGTTCACCCCTCCAAAAAGAAAATGTTAAATTTTGGGGATTCACCCTCCAAAAAGTTCAACCCTTGACAACAGAAGATCTCTCCAATCAAGACATGTAATGGTTGTTTGGGATTCAAGTATACCTGCGTAGGAAAGTATCTAAATATAGTACTTTGGTATCTATAGGACATCACTGATATATCGAAAAACCTCATACTCTCCAGCCCCCTGTTTTGGTTCTATGCTAACAGTGTTTGGGAATGCCTTTGCCCCAGTTTGTCTTTCTTTTTTTGAGTCGCCTCTCAACAAAAAACAACAATGGGTGATGGCATATATGTGTGCATGGCTTAAAACTTCTTTTGCACGCACTATGAGATTCATGCGGCGATGCAAGCGCAAGTATGACAAAAAAACAAACATGTGGTGGAATGATGGTGTTTTCGGTGCAAGTCCAAAAGCCCAGTTAACATACATTGGTGCCAAGTACAACATGCCAACAGTTGTAAGGAGGGTTGACACCGAAGGAAGCTTTTGCAACCGTGACAGCATACTGCATGGTGATGTGATCGCTTTGACCCGGTGTCATTCATCCTGTCTTCTATGGCGTTCCCACCCACCCTCCCAAAGGCAACTCCCACCCACCCTCCCAAACGCAACGCTCGCAGTTTTCCTGTGCGCAGGGGTTCGTCGATGTCGGCAGTTCTGCCATGCACATGTGGATGTACTAAACGCATAAACGCATGAATATAGCTGCACGCATGATATAGACAGTATAAGGTCAATTGCTACATGCATGCAGCCATGCATGCATACGACACATGTTCGTCGATGTCGTATCTATTGCCATGCACCATGCATGCAGGCACTTAAGTACTTCCAATGGAAGTCAAAATTCAAACATACATGCAGCAATTCAATATATTTGTATTTCCATGTGTGATGCGAGCGCTTGCAGCTTTGCAGTGCACGTGTGTTCGTCGATGCGCAGTGCACATGTGTTCGTCGATGCGCAGTGCGCGTGTGTTCGTCGATGTCGGAAAGTTCTACAACTGCACGAACATATAATTTACAATTCAAATTTCCATGTATATACATTGGAGTGCAATGTATATATATATATATAGCAATCTCATGCATGGTGGTGGATGTCGTCTTTGAATTCCCTTGTGCAGGCCCGATCATGAGTAAATCATGAACTTTGCGCAAATTCGCACTGTTCGTAGCTGTCGTTGGTTTGTTTGTATACAACAGGTGCTTACAAAGCTATATATATGCTTCCACCATGATACGATCCTGAATCTGTAGCTATACCGTGCGCATGTGTTCGTAGATGTCGTTCTGGGTGGATGCTTCCCATGAAATTGGAAGTCTAGCATCAGTTTTCTTATGGTAGGATCCTGCCTTATACTACAATTCATGATTGTATATCTTTAATATGTACATGTTCGACATGTGCGAATGCATACGACCACTTTGCGATTCAGGCGACCACTTTGAAGGGGGAAGTTGTCGTTTGTGGGTGAAGTTGTCCTTGGGGCAACTCTGGTCCCTCACGGAAATTTCATTTTGCCGGCGGGCAACCCTCTCGGAAAAACGTGGTGTCGATCGCCCAAAACTGTAGCGAAACGCAAATTTTGTTTGCTCTCACGCAACCCTCTCGGTAAAAACGTGGTGTCGATCGCCCAAAACTGTAGTAAAACCTTACATATTTGTTTGCGCGAAGCAGGTCGTAGATTCATACATTTTTGTGCACGGCGCTGTGGCGAAACGCACATTGTCACATTTGGGAATGCACGGCGCTGTAGTGCGAGGCACATTTTGCTTTTGGCGGATGAACCCTCTCGCAGGAATCGGTGTG
>OMLO01001802.1_pt1 | contig 16827 bp, 13 predicted proteins | sample 1674811 | NCBI WGS metagenome assembly OMLO01 (sample SAMN06265003, study PRJEB25207) | coral metagenome | isolation source: Coral host | place: Mexico:La Bocana,Puerto Morelos, Mexico | collected 2008-11-13 | reverse complement strand
GAAAACGTTGCCATACCTTACTGAGTATAACTAGGTTAATAGTACTACTATTAAGAATAGAGTATGATTCGTTTAACACCCCTGCGAAAACACGAAAACGTTGCCATACCTTACTTAGTATAACTAGGTTAATAGTACTACTATTAACCTAGTTAATAGAGTATGATCAGTTTAACAACAACAAGCTTTATTACCAAATACAAAATTTTAACTTTTTATCCGGCGTCCTGGATTGAATATCTTTTACATTCTTATGACCTCCAATGCCACTTTCCTAATTTCATGGGGTGCTCTTGAACGCAAATTTTGTTTTTTGTTGTTTTCTATGGTTTCGGTAAATAGCTCAGCTCTTTTGTCTAGCTCTAGCTGACAATTGGAATCTCTCCAAGATGAAGTATGCATAAGTTGTATCTCACGCACCCTCCACATGTATTCTCCTCTACAAGTAAAACCCCCCGACATCCAATTTCCGGACGCTGTCCGTGGACTTGGACAGAATTGGAAGAAAACCAAAATCTACATATTAATTTAAGAAGTAAACATTCAATGTAAAATCATACTGGAAGTCTTGTAATAAGCCTAGCAGGTATCCATCTCGGGCGGTATCATTTGATAGTGTAACCTCCCGTGTCAGATTCTTATTGTCTGCTAACGAGGTCGGTTTACTTTTGATTTCTTTTGTTTTGTTTTGTTTTGTTTTTGTTTTTAAACATAACGCTATTAAATCAGGTTTTAGCGCCATCGTGTCGCCATTATCAAATCATACTGGTTTACTTCTGTTGTGATACTTGAAATGGACGAACGCATCTTTGTTTCCGTATCTGTGTAGTAGAAAAATACCAGCTCTAGTAGTCGCCGTGTAATACAGCTCTCCTATCGATGGCTAAACCACCACCTCCCCATATTCACAATCACGCAATCTACTGATGACTAATAAGATTGCCAGCTATTTAGAGCAACCGATAGGCTTCAAATTTCACAAGCACAATAATTCACCAGAGAACTAGAGTCTGCAAGTAATTTCACCCAATAAACTCTTTCAACAGTGGAAGCTCGCTGTCGTATAGTAAGAGCTTATACAAAATTATAAATAGGCGGACGTCCCTTGTTGACCCCATTCCTTTCTACGTCTGGAAATTTAGCCTGCGGGAAAATGCAAATTTTGTTACGCTCGAAAATAGGCAAACACCGAGTCTTTCAGACCATGCTTACCTACGCTGGAGAAATTTGGTTTCCAGGGTTAGGTCTACCGTCCAATCCGTCACGAAAGCAAGTTTTCACCAGCCTGCTACCAATACTCAAACTGCTTAAATCGCCAAGCTACGCAGACTAGCTAATACAGACGGATTTTCGGCTTTTGTTGCCGGAATCCGTCAGTGTTCGCAGGCTAGTGATTGGGGCTTTTACAAAGTGGAGAATATCTTGTGCGCTTCAGCCGGCGCCGTTTGGACGGGGCCTGAACTAAACTAGGCTGGATTTCCGCCGCTCCTTTCCCGAACAGCGGCTGGTGATCGAGCTTAGAACTAACCGCTGTTAAGAGATTGAGCAGTGAAAACGCGCATAATTTCTAAAGGTAATTTATATGCACATACCTTGAGGTCCTTGCTGTGAAACGTTGAAAAACTGGCGTTGAATAGAATACAATCCATCTTGGCAATCTTCCTCTGGACGAACAAACCCCGCTTTTACACCATACTTAATATTTTCAATGTATTGCATCAAAGAATCGTTTAACCGTTTCAGGTGATCTATAACAAAGTTTATATCGTCCACTGTCTTGGGTCGGATTCCGTGCTTTTTGTATGTAAAGTGAGATTTGATATCGTTTCCAACTGAACATATCGGCTGCCAGCAGAACTTATTTGGCCCCAGCATCCAGTCGCCGGCGTAGTAATTCTCATCATATGGCGTACCGAAGTTACTCTGTAGATAATGCAGGACTTGGGCTATTGCCTTGATTTCTCGCGGCTTCATTTGCTTTTTATCCGCCTTCTGATTAAGTTCTTGAGCTTCGCGATAGAGTGCCCGTGCAGCGTCCGTCCTGGTACGAATGGCGTCTGGATGCGCGTTATACGGACTGAAATCTCGGCGAATGGTGGTCGGCGTTGCATCAGGATCGTAAGCTACGTTATTAGGATTCATTTTGTAATACGTTATTTTCACTTTTCGAAGAAACTCGTCTAATTCCACGCGCTTAGCTTCATCGGAATAGTTGCATGAAGTCGATTTCGCGATTGAAGCAGTCGACTCGGCAGTGCAATCTCCAACTGTGGAGAGCAATACGCCGCCAGTTATGACAAGAATTAGTCCTACGAGGCACAACACCACAGCAACTGCTAGAGCAATGTAATAACATTTGTTAGATGGTGGCTCCACCTCTTTCAGAATGTAGTAGTGCTTGGGAGAGTCCATGTTTGATCGTCCACACACACTGCTAATACATAGTATTAAAATACCATGCGTGACAAAGTAACCATGCGTGAAAAATGAACAGAGTGATTCAATATTTACGTAACATAGGGCTATAATTACTTCAGGCTATATCTTGCTCAGTGGTCTCTGTGTGTCATTGCATTCTGTATTAACACTGTTGTATTTCAGTCTAGAAAACAAATAAAAAAAATTACCAATACATTGATTTAAATTAGATTCTAACTGAAAGTTCATTTTTTTTGTTCTAATTATTAGATTGTTATTGGACAATTTGAAGTGAAAGGCTAATACTGCGCAAATCGACATCAAATCCAGCCTCCCATCAAAGAGAAAATAATGATGGTTTTCAGGTTTTGGAAAACAGGTTTTGGAAAACAGTTCATTAATTATTTAGTAATCCGTTCCCTCGAGTCCCCAGTTCTTTGACCACCAGAATGTTCTGCATCTAGATTTCTGTGGAACCTGGAGACCATCTCTATGGGCTCATGGTGGAATCAACACGCTTATATTTTGTTGTTGTTTGCTATTCACCGATATGTTGTGGCAGCGGAAAGATTATATGTAGAAACTGAAAAACAAGTTGTTGAACCAATTCCGTTGCCAGGAGCAGTTCAAACCCAAGGTGTTCAGGGCAGCATGTTTTTTACCCATCAAAGCACCTTTTAGCTGCTTCTTTTACCCGATCAGGCCTCGAAGAGCTTCAATAATGTATTCATACTGATTTTATACTGTGGTGCGGCAGACCATCTGGTTATGATGCAGACCGATCTGTCATGAAATGTTGAAATTTCTTTCTCAACAAAGTTTGCGTCATGCGGAGGTTGCTCTTTGTTCTATTCCGGTCCAGTGTACTGTAGTCCAGGCCAGTCGAGAACCCAATATTTTCATGAACTGGGCATTCACTCTTTTTTTCGCTAAAATTTACATTGTATAATTATCGTATGCGACGTACCGTGAAATCATCAAAGAGTGAGCCACTCTTCCCACAGTTCCGAATATTGGACGACTACCTTCTTTTGTTTACAAAAGTCACGTCATTGATAAAGCCTGAGAAACCTTAAAAGAGCAAACGTATTAATTACCTTCTATTCTCTCTACGGCTGCAAAAGTAAGCTGGGGAATAGAAGAGGTATTTAGCACACGTAGAGTCAAGATTAGAAGCTAACCAATAAGACACTATACATCAGATCAGTCCGACAAACAAATCAGTGCAACGTATTTCCGGGCGTCACATGCGTCACATACAGTTTGCAAGTTGACCGAAAAAATGTTGCTGCAGAGAAAACGAAATCTGCTTATCCTCGCTGCCGGAGTTATCGCGCTTATTGGGTTGATACTTCTTATTGTTGGAATCGTCCTTCTGGTAAACGCAAAACGTGAAGAATGCGATACTTCTGTCGCCAGTCAAAGCGGTAGTAATCGCTGCAGTTACTCGGAGGAAGCGAAGCGAGCGGGAGTCGACACATTTCTGCAGAAAGTTCAAGATAAGTACTACGAGCTTCATCCACAAGACTTGGTTTTCAAACCTGGTGGCGTGGAACTGTCGGTGCTGATGACAAAATTCAAGCCTTACAACCCGGATCCCAAGAATTTGAAGCGAATTACAGACTCTGTCCAAAATCTGCTTGGCGAGCTGCAAGGATTGGGCGTCAATACGCGGCTCCTGAAACCACGCGAGAAAAAAGCTATTGCTCAACTAAAGCATTTCCTTAAAAACAATTTCGGGTCGCCTTACGATGCCGATTATTATGCCGGCGATTTTCTCATGGGACCAAATCTGTTTTGCTGGCAGCAGATTTGTAGCGTTGGATATTCAGACATAGAAAAAGGTCTGGGTAATTTATTTCCTAAGAACTTACACGATGTGCGTTTGTTTCTAAACAAGATGAAGTTGGTTGCCGACACGTTTTCGACTTATATCAATAACATGCGGCTTGGTGTTAAAGCTGGAATGGTGCGCTCAACTGAAGAATGCCTGGCTGGTATCAATTCATTCAAACGTAGCTATTTACAGATCTCACTTCAAGGAGATCAAGGTATGTGAAAGCAGTATTTACTCTCCAGTATTAGAGACGTCACGCATTACACACTCTCACCAAAAGGGAAGTGTTGCGTAACAACTCGAAGTAGTGGGGGAGAAGCGTTGCGTGACGACTCAAATAACGGCTGCGAAGGAGACGGCTGGAAAATTCTAACGATTTTAGGGTTGTGGTGTTCTTTGTAGGACGGCTCGCGAGTAATAGACTTACAATGGAGTTGTAGCTCCCATCCCCAACAACTCCTTGTTTCTTTACACCAGGGAAAATTGCTGAAGGAGAACTGTTACGAAAGATTTCAAAAGAAATTGGGCTTAGTTGTTTCAACGTTATTATGAATTCGTTTTTTTCAGGAATCTATGACGAGGAATATATGAAGCCAATCTTCTCGGCCAAGTTTTTAGCAGGTTTAAAGTCCAACGACCTGGACGAATGGAAATACGAGTACAAGAAGACCGTGAACGAGTCCATCCGGGAATACGCCATAAAATACATTGGTAAACCTATCCACGATGTGATCAGGTAGGTGTAACGTCCTTCCTGCTCTTACGCCCTCAACTCTTCACTTTATGTCCTTTTATCTTAAGTCGTCACGTGGTACATAACCAAAGGGCATACGGTTTGAGATGCGTGCGGGAATATGTACCAATTGGTTTCGGCGTTGTTTTGTAACTTAGACATGTAGAGACTGCTCAGTGATTTCAATGGCTGGTGGCCTTTGACCGGCAGGTTAAACTGCCATAATTCGGTTCTTTTTTGCGTCATGAGAAAAACTGTGGAGAGACAAATGCACAACAGAAGAAAAGTCTAATATGAAATCCTGAGAATACATTTAACGTAATATGAGAAAGAAAACATTTTCAACTGAGTAGATTGAATGGAAAGTTCGAGTGAGGTTCAAGTTCTTATTAGGTGCCTAGTTATTATTTAATATTTAATATATGCAGTTGTTTCAGTACTCAAAAAAATAGTTTTTGGTTAACAAATACAAGATAGGGAAGAACTCAAATAAAAAATAAGATTCAACTCTCTCTTAGCATGCTACTTCTGTTTTAAATTTAACACTAGATACCTTGAAACAGAGGGCCTTGGGCACTGCGTTCCGAGCTCAGTCTCCAGTGGCCTGGCAAACCTTCCACTTTCTTATGTGTTTGTGAATGGAAAGAAAACAGCAGAGACCACAAGCAAACAGCTGCCAGATGGTAAACCACTGAACGGAAGGAAGGCGTACGAATCGATCATGCCTTATTTTACGACAATAGAGAAAACGCCCGACCAAGTGCACCAGCTTGGCAAAGTGATGTTGAGGAAACTCTACCCAGAGGTAAACCTCACTCATCATGATGCGAAGAAAACTAAATGTCTCTCGTCTCTCGTTTCCATTTCCCGCAGGCACGCTGGCCTCACTGTCCTGGTTCTAGCCCTGGGCGGGGACATTTTGTTGTGTTCTCGGGCAAGACTCTTAATCGTACAGTGCCTCTCTCCACCCAGGTGTAACCCTGCAATGGATTAGCATCCCATCCAGGGTGGAGTAGAAATACTCCTAGTCGCTTCTTCCGGGATAAGCTCCGGCTTGCTGGGCCAGTTGCCTCGGATACAGACTTTACCTTATCTACTTCATTCATGTTACTAAACCCTTCTTTGGAGAGATGATTATGATGTAATGTTTGATTAGCCCAGTTGGGATTTTGGTCTGTAGAGGTAAATGTTTTGAGTGCAATCCTAGCAGAAGTGAATACATTTTCAGAGCCAATGCATTTTTTCTTAATTTTAACTTTTTTCTTTATTGAGCAGTACACTGTGAACTATCCTCCTTCCTTATCAAAATTTTCAATCAAGTTAGAAATATCAGTAGTCAAGAATAGAGTAGATTCGTATTTATTTTTTCTCTCGCTTAATTTCGCGTTGATAAGTACCTAATGGTGGCGAACTGAATTGGATAGCAGTGGAACCCTCCTAGTTGTCAGTTGTTATTAGAGTAGTTGGAGTAATGTATCAGTGATTTTTATATGTGTATTAGACCATGCTTTCTAACTCGCTTGCTGACGTTGTGTAATACGGTTTTTCAGGTCCTTGAAATCGCGCGAAGTGTAACGAATCAAACAAACAATGAGACCGCCAAGGAACTTTTCATCAAGCGACTGAATGAATCAGATATGTACTTTGCAGACAAGCCAATTCCTGCGAATGAATCCGACGCAAATGCATCTGCCCTTTGTAGCTCTGTGGAGGGAGCGAAGAAATATTGTCCAAATCGCTGGAAGGCCATGCAGAACTGGTTTGCAGAGGCTAGGAAGGTTAGTAATGAAATATTTAAATATATGTTAAAACTAGACTCTCCATCTTCCCCCTTTTTCCTCTTCCTTTGCCTCCACTTTTCTATTTTCTATCATATTCTGGACCTTCTCATGCTCCCTCAAGGGTCGTACTCCCACATAAAAAAGGCGGGGTGCTTCGGAAATTTTGAAAGGAACCCATAAAAAGTACAAAGATCATGTTTTGTGGGCGTGGCTTAAATTTTTTTTCACCTTTAAGGTAAGAGCCGCACTTAGACAAAATCAAGACAAGTTTGTTTTGATAACCAAACAAACTGTCAGATTCTCGTCATCAGTTGACCGCGCTTAGTGCGACTTACTTGTCCCTGTCTACGGAGATAAGTCTTCAAAGAAGCCATCGTCCTGCCCCGGAGCAGGACTTTATTGCTGGTTTTCACATATCATGTGATCAAACCTAAAAATTGCAACCATTCGATAAATAAAGTCACGAATAAGGGATATAATAGATGATAAGTATATCAACAACTTTGCCAAAAATTAGGTCTCTGCTGTTTTTCATTCGCGAGTTTTTCGGAGGAGCGTTTTATCAAATTTTATTCTTGGTTTTCACCCACGTGACTTTTGCCTTGACGACGGTTGCTATCCGCCATGTTGGTGCCCAAACAAACGCGCTCAGTAGAGAGATCACATTGAGAACGTAAGCTTAAATCGGCTTTTTGCGTAGTTTTGTGCTGTGGAAGTAGAAGTGACTGAGACAAACTGATTGAATTTTATCGAATACCTTCAGTGGTATCCGTAACAAGGAGAGTATGAGGAAGAACTGACTACAGAGCAGAGAGAAATAAAAAATAAAAGCGATCAGTCGCGGAGACACGGAATCGAAAGACGTGTTTAACAGCGAACGGGTATTTGGCAAGCATTTTTTTTCTGGGAAGCCAGCTCCTTACTGGCATACCTGAGCACGACGTAGTTTGGGTTCCCACATTGCAACTTGCCAATAAAAATTATCGCGCAAAATTAGGCCATGATGCGAACGCAGAGAGAGCTGAAAGGGCAAAGAAGCGATATGAACTTGCGCGCGGTCGAACAAGACCGCGAATTGAAGCGGCAGAGAACGTCGAAAGCTAGTGGAAAGTCTTCCTGTTGCTCAAATCGACTTCAGTCAGCCAATAACTTCGACAGAAGAAGAGAGAAATCGAAACAAAGGGAATGAGGAGGCCTTTTCTTCTGATCAGTCGGCCATAGCTGTTACCGAAGGTGAAGATATCGAACCGGAAACTGTAAAGGACGCCGAGTGCCAAATCAACGAGTTTGACTACTGTTTCAGACAAGCAATATCAAATTTTCCCTTTTAGGATAACATCTCAGTTAATTCTTAGGATGAGCAGTAGAGGTATAGGACAGGGTAGTTGTTTTGAGATCGCCACCAGTAAAATGATGTACAACTGTAGCAATTTTAGCATCAAAATATGCGCTTCAGTGACGTGCTCGTATTTGCGTGATGCAAGAAAGCGACTTGATTCTCTGTGCGTCGTTAGGTGCAGCCATGTTAAGAAGACATAAATTGAAAGCAAAACAATTTCATGTTAATTCATGGTAACCTGTTCTGCAATTCACCTTACATAAAAAGGGGGCCAATATAGACAAGAAAGCCTGCGCGGTATACTGTGACATGACTTACAAGACTGTAAGGGTTGTCTACTTGACGTTGATGTCACAGACAACTTTGTCACCAAACGCAATCCGAAACTGCAACGTTTTAGTGTCTCCGGCGGACAACTTCTGTGATAAACATTGAGGAAACATACGTACGACGAGCGCCCCTGTCCTTTTTCAGTATATTGGACTTCTTCCTCTATTCTCAGCATCATCCTACTCTATTCCAACAATTGATCTTCTCTCTTCCAACTCCTTCACCGTTCTTCTTGCTGTTTTCCACTGCTCTCGATTGCCTAGATTATTTTTGTGACCTTCGTTTAATATCAATGACTTCCTAGATTGCACGAGAACCGTTTTATCTATACTCACTCAGTTTTTAATTTCAGTTGTGAAATATATAAACTATTTGAAAGCTTTCATTTCAAATGGGATTAAATATAAAAAAACGTTCTGCTTTAGTTTAGGGATTCCTCGTGTTTTCTGACTAACAACTGTAGTCACGAACCTTGTCTTAAAACGAGCTACGTCACGGATTACGCATCTTGAAAAGTTTCGTCGTTTGTAATCGTGCTAATCTTCTCCATCCTTGTTTCTTTATAGTTTATTATTATCCTTCTGTTATTTTTCTATCTTAGTAAACCACTACTTCTTGGTTTTTTACAATTTTGAGCCAATTTAATACCGGCCACAATAATGCTATTACGAAATGCTATTACTGAGCTCCTTTAAGTTGCTTATCGACTTGGAAATAATTCTAGAAAACGACTAATTCGTAAAGCAGCCCCACGCTAACGAATATTTCAAACTTATCCTGTGAGAGGTTGTGAAAGAATCAACTTTATATTATTCTGTTGCTAGGTGATGAGTATGCTGGACCCTCAAACTGTGAACATGTTTCATTTCTCCGGCACTAAATACACCACACCCAACTGCCCTGTAGATATGGCACCAAACTTCAACCCGTCAAGTGGAGCGCAGAGCTACAGGCGAAGCACAAAAGACTGCAGCAAGAATTCCTATTATAATATCCCGTTTTTCTTGGACAGGCCTGGACCCAAGTATGAAGAGTGGAGCGTGAACGCGCATGAAGCGAGGCCTGGGCACCACACACAGGTGAAACTAAGATTGTATCATAACACCTCTATTTATGTATAGCTTTCATCCATGACTTGTTCATTAGGCTATAAACAATAGCAACGAAACAAATGAAGTTGTTGGTTTTTAGTGTGTCAAGTAACATCGGTAGTTAGGTTTTCGACCCCATGCTATAATAAGCGAGACACCGAAGTGTGCCGTTTGACATGGCTACAACAAATGAATCCACCTCCCTGTCAATATACTAACCGTCCCCCCGTCTGATATCCCAGGTTCAGGGCCTTGTTGAACATTTCCGTGACAGCTGTGGTGGTGTAATCAGCTGGTTAGACCGTTCAACCTCTTACACGGCCTTTTCAGAGGGCTGGGCACTTTACGCGGAGAATCCACTGGTTGCCCGCGACACCAACGTCTATGAAACGGAACCTTTTCAGAAGTATGGCATGCTCAAATGGCAGGTATGTGTTCAGTTTCGGTAGCTGTCAGACAACAACAGTAACAACAAAGTTTGTTTCCAATCTTTTTAACCTCTACAATTCAATAATCAGTTAACTGGGAAGTGAATTTGGGTGCCGGCTTCCTGGAATTACCATAAGGGCTAGCGGAGCCAGGCAGCCAGTTGATGAGCATTCAATTGTTGTCACTGTTCTTTCCAAATAACTACTTGCTCAAGGAAAACGTCTAACTCTATACAGATCGTCCCTTTATCTTTTCAGATGGCAGCCATATACCTTCTTAGAACTGAATTAAGAATCATAAGACTAAGCCATGTGTCTATTAATTCAGTAATTAAATACTTCAATTTTTAAATCAGCAAAGATTATCTCCGTAATGACTGTCATTATGTAGTGTCAATGTAATACCATTTCAGGTTTGGCGCGCGCTCCGCCTAATCGTGGACACAGGTTTGCATTACAAAGGTTTCTCTCGCGCTGACGCGCTTGGTTACTTTGCTGACTACGCCTGGGACACGAGCGACACCGCCCTGAAAGAGGTCACCAGATACCAGAGCGGCCCAGGACAAGCCACTGCGTACATGATTGGTCAGCTTAAAATCATTGAACTCAGAGAAAACGCCACAAAAGAACTTGGTGACGATTTCAACTTGAGGGATTTTCACTTTTATCTTTTGGCGCAAGGCTCCGCTCCGCTAAGCTTTCTGGAGGACAGTGTCCGCGAATACATTCGATGTACCAAAGACAAGGAACAAGAAGGATGCAAAGATGTGTTGAACCCTGTGACTCCTGAGGAAGAACAAGTTAGTGAGTTTTTAGGAGTGATTGGCGAGGAAAGCTACCAGCCAGTGGAGAAACCTCCAAGAGAAGAGTACATTTAAGCGACGCTTGGGGCAGTGTAACAATATGTATGAGTTAGTTACCCCACTTTAGTTTTCATCAGTAGATTAGGCTGGTTTGTTTACCTTCTTATGAAGGGCTCAAAGTCCGATACGGTATATTTCTAGTCATATTTTGCCAGGTCTGATCTCTCTTTGAAAAATAAATAATCGATCATCAGAAATGGCTCGATCGACAGCTGATATAGCTAACCGATTTCGGGTCAACTATGACCAATCGGTAGTGCCGAGTTACTATCTGTTACTATCGATTGTCTTCGATTGTTAGCGATTTTCTTCGATGTAGACGCCGAACTCGAGGTTTCTATTTGCTGATGGTTGGGGAAGGTCAAAGCCCCGAGTCAACAGAAACGAAGAGCGGGATGTCTAATTCCCCTCTTAAGAGTGTAGATCATGGATTTTGGTCTCACTTCAGACGAAGCGCCACTACTTCTAGCCGTCATGGTATTTTTTGAGTGTTGTAATCGAAGAAACGATAAAAAGAGGCAGTCTGATCTGACTTTTATAGTGCTATCTTGTAGGAGTCAAAGGAAGCTCGAACCAAATTCTTTCTTGGAGTCTTCTCCACCCCCACAGTTGTATATTTTCAAGAGCCCATCACTTCGAGGGTGCAAACTGTCCTATATTGCTGTCACGGCGTTTTCACAGACCGATCTATTTTTAGTTTGAGATAGATATTTTAAAATAAACTTGTTATAGCACGAGAGGTATTGGTCAAGTTTTGGAATTGTTCTGTTGATGTAAAAAGATTCAGGGTCATTTGACGAGAGCTCTGCGATGTTGCAGCGGAAAAATAGCCAGGAAGCGCACCAGGTAATACGTCAGATTATGCTACTACTGCCTTGAGCGAAGCATAAGCAGGCTTTTCAGAGTGCCGCGGTTCAGACTAACCGATATTTCCTCCTGTCCCTTTACGATCTTGGAGTGTGTGCATAAGTCTGATATAACTGATTTAATTGAGCCCAACCCGTTGATAATTTATCGTTGCCTGTTTATAAACAGAGCATAGGGCAACTTATTCTCTCGATTTTGGATAGCAAAGAGGTATATTCCATCTGCAAGGTGTACAATACGATGAGCTGGAAAGATGTCTTCACGTAATTTTAAACGAACGTCGTTGAACTCATCTTCCCTTCGAAACCGAGCACATCTACAGCAACCGTTTTGACAGGATTCACTTTACATTTCTAGTGCGCCGCATGACGGTTCTGTCAAGCTAAACATCGTCATGTGACCGTTGGTATTGGTATCAAAACGTCACTTCATTAAGGGTACGGCGGAACCTTAGGAATTTGATCATTGTCTGTTGATTCAGCGATCACTTTCAACTGAAATCGTATTTCTTTTTTTCTAAAATCTCTTGGCCTTGCAAAATATCAAACAGCTGTTCTATAACGCTACTAAGGAAACTCTTGTCGATTCTTAGGCTAAAAGCGCTCAGTTCTACATATCTGGGTTGAAACGTCTATTTCGACTAAATTTCTTGTATTTTTTCACATCAAACGTAGCGTTTTTTCTCTCTCTTCATGCATAAGATATCCATGATTTATACAAGAGAAAGTTAATCTACATCATTCCTTTTTTTTCGCGATTTTTGTGATTTTCAAAATATTAAGAAATTTTAAAAAGACCAACGAAGATTCTTCGCTTGCCAAGATGATAGAAACTAGGAGATGCTGGAATAATAAATGAGGTGCGGGGGGGGGGGGGGGGGGGGGGGGAGGATTACTTGACTCATGTCTGGGTATAGGGCTGCCACCGAGGGTTTGAAAAGGGTGAAGAAATTGACAATGTTCCTCAACTGCAGGCGCAAATAGACGGTGTTATGTACTCTTTACTGCAAAGGAACATGTCCAATCTGCTTTCAGTTTTGTTTTGTTATATGGATTTGTTCAGTGTCATTGAAATCAGTTGTACCAATTCTGAGACTAACTTATAGTTAGATCAGTATTTTGAAAATTATCGCGCAATATAGTTCCTGTGAGCTATCTTATTTCGGCCAAATCGCGAAATTTAAGACCTGCAAAGTATGCCCGTTTCATACAATTTCGCGAAATTTAGTTCCTGCGAAAATAAGTAAAAATGTAATATGAACATTTACTTCCAAGTAACTCTTCTTGCAGCTGGTGAAATGGTACAGAACACATGTTGTTAGTATTTAACTCGTTTCTTCAGCATTGATGACTCGGGCTTATTGGACCGACATAGTAGACCATTTCACAATCTGATCAGCCTAAAAACTTCAAAACAAAATAGAAAAAAAATAAAAATACTGTAGTGAAAGAAATGCCTTAAGCCGAAGACAAGCTAATGGTAAAAAAAGATTATTAAATGTAGCTTCATAAAACAGAGAATACTGAGAAGGCTTGTGGAAACCTAGAAACGAATAAATTGTTCATGGACAGTGTTGTGAATACCTGAGAAAAATGACATATGAAACATTCCTCAGTCAAAAAACTTCATTTTCCCTTCTCAGGAGCAGAACTCCAGAAAGAAAGGAAGCTTCAAACTTCTGAACAAACTGAAATAACGAACACATTGTTTTGTCATAGGTGTTGGGAATTGTATGGTAGGAGAATACAAACAAATAGAAATATAATGTGTTGTTATTTTAAATTTATTGCTCTTAACCAGGAGTTTCCGTCTGTACTCTATTGCCTAATGAATAATACAGTCATGATCAGTAAATGAAATTGTTCTATTCTTTACAAATGAGGAAACTCGTGTAAAGTTAATACTCAAACACAAAGCATGTGAAGTACAATATACATTCATATCACATGTATTATCTTCATTAAGGTGCCTTTATAGAATCAGATAGTTTCTTAGCTGGTGCAATCGACACCACAAAACACCCATGTTGTTCAAAGTACAAAACCCACAGCTAACGCTTGCCATATTCTCTGACTGTTCACAGTCGAGATGTCTTTTGCCATTGAAAACTAAAAAAGGTCTTTGAACCTAAAAAAAGAAGTGAAGTACTCAACTAATTTTTAACTAATTTTTACTAAATGCAACTTTTAATCAACTTTTAATTAACATCACTCAGTATTTAAACTTTCTCGCTTTACTGGAAAATAACACAGGACTGCACGTTTGTCAATTTTTGCTAAATTCTCCCACTCCCCAAGATGAACGGGGTACAACTCCCCTGGGGGAATTCTTATCCCACTGTCTATTGGAAAATTGTTTATGATGAAATACACCCTTTCTTCTATTTCCACTGCACCAAGGTTGTTTGCTGGAATATGTTTTTGTTCAACAACAGACCAATTGTTGCTTTCTTCATTATACATTTCAACAGGTGCAAGGTTGCCAAATGTAGTACATTTGCCCCTATGTGAAGGAATTGAAATATGCCCCCCTGCAACATAGAGTCTATTGTTTACTACAATAAGAATGGCTCCAAAGTGAGGCTCGCAGGTTGTTGCTTTCACCTCCCACTCATTCTTTACTGGATCAAAACAAGTTAATACCGCTGGAGAGAAGTTCCCGGATGTCAACTTTGCTCTATCTTCATGAAGAACAAAAAGCTTTGAACAGACTGTTGCTCCTTTACTGCCGGACCAATAATTACTGCCTGTAGTATCTATTATTGCAATGCTTTGCCACTTACGTTTGGCAAAGCTGTACCTTTGAGGAACTTGATTTGGGTTAGCGCTAACTGCATACATATGATCATCAGTAACACATAAGTTATTGATTAGACCACATGAGTGATGCAACCTTTCCCACTCATTCCTTTCTGTGTCATAGCTATCAATGTAGTGCCCTTTTGAAAAATCTGACCCAGCAACAAACAACCTGCTTCTGACAGAGACTGCACAAAAGCACCGAGTTGTCTCAATGGGCGGTATTGTAGATGCCAATGGTTTCCATGTTTTGGCTTCCACGTCAAAATACTGCATCTGCGCCTTAGGTCTAACTGCAGTAAGAGCCTGAAAGAAAAAGAAAAAGAAACCATCAAATGGAATAATGCAGGTCCATAACCTATTGAGGTTTAGACCACTACGCTTGAAGAGAACTTGGAGCAATGGGTCGGAGGGGGGGGAGGAGGTGGGCGGGGGTTGTAGATTACCTAATTAGAACAACTAGACGTCAGTATTTCACGCGGGACAAACTAGGTCTTGAATACCTGCAACGCACGACTATAATTAATTTACAAGAATTTAGGTTTTCTTGACATGTTCGTTTCGATCGCGTGACTTCGTTAGCTAAGAAAATAATTACATAACTAAACAAATAACACGGTTAAATTACCGGGCTTGTTGATCGTGGTTTACTTTTTTCCACTGCAAATGCAGAGTTATGTAAAGGCATGTTGTTATAGATCAACGTTTCATACACCAGCATGAAAATCTCTGGTACTCTCTTCATTTCCTCTGTATTCAGTTCTTCTATCACAACCCTGATATCCACCAGCCCCAGACGAACAGCTCCGATAACTTTGGCTGCAACCGCCATCCTCTCTTCCTTTTTGAATTTAATCCACTGTATCACTGATTTGAAGACAAACGTCTCCGAAGGTGCACTGAGGTCATCTCGACTGAGGAGGCTGAGTAACTGGTCTGCGCCAATATGGGTCAGGAATTCTTCGCTTTCACAGATCTCCTTGAACATCGATGCCATCTTCTTCTCCGCTGCCTCTTGCAGATCTTTCAGACCGTGTCTATCGGCCACTGTGGAAAGCAGACAATAGTTGTGAAGATTAAGTCGGAGCTGGATAAATTCTCTTTTCATGAAATCACAACACTGTTGAACAACGCTTGCAAGTTGAAGATGATCAGCTGCGGCAAGAACTTCCAACACGTTTTCCTCGTTGACACGAAGATCTCCAGTGTAGATGGAGTCCATTGCAATCTTTAAAGCATCAGGTGAAATGCTTTCATCTTTGAGTTCGATCACTTCCTGGTTCGACTTCATTTCATCAGTAAACATGGCGTGGAAATAATCGCTGTTCGCAGCGAGCACAATTCGATGAGCTGGAAAGATATCTTCCCGTACCTTTAAATGGACGTCAATGAATTCACCTTGATCTCGAAACCGAGCACATTTTGATAAGAGATCCACGGCATGGGAAACCATTTTGCGTCTTTCACTTTACGTTATTAAACAAAGGTGCGCCTCATAACAGGCATTGCTGTGTAACCATGGTGTCGTCTGCTCACAACGTCGCGCGATTATGCTCACGAATCTTGAGAATTTAATAGTTGGCAATGAAAAATCAATTCCTGAAACCGCTTTTTTGTCAAAATAAGCCTCGAACAACCCTGTTTATACCCTAACTTAGGAGACTGTTCTTTTACTGAAAATGCTCTCGTGTTGGATGTCAGGAGCAGGCAAAAAAGTCTTTAAAACTTCTACTAATATTCTGGCTCTTTCAATTTTTAGATCAATATTTATTTATCTTTATGTACAAAATAATTAACGATTGACACAAGAGAATGTTAATCTATTTCCATTTATTTCTCATGAAAGTAACTCTTCTTGAAGCTTGCCAATCGACCAACATTTCTCACTAATGTTTATCGCGTTTTTTCTATATTAAATGCTGCTAAAACACCAAGATTCCTTTGTCACTTTGTATTCGTAGTCCACTTCAACCTGACAAAATGGTTTATTTGATGTGTATCCTGCGTAACCCGCCTCTTTACTAACATTACTGCGCACCAGCTTCCCCTTAAGAACATATGTCGATACTTTCGTAAACAAATTATGCGTTCCGAGTCTCACCTCCCCCCCTTCTTCATTCCTTGAAAAAGCTGGTTTGATTGAATTACTCTTGTTTCTCGTTGACAACGTTTCCCTTCCCATCGAATAAAAGGAGACTAGAAACGGGTTGAGAAGAAAAGGGGTTTCTTCTAATTATTATTAATTTAGAGAATATTGACCATGAAAATCTTAAAATTATTGCGTTGGGTCAAAACCTTGCACTGTTGTTGACTCTTTACCGTCAGGTATACTGAACTTGCTC
>OMLO01001801.1_pt1 | contig 16830 bp, 5 predicted proteins | sample 1674811 | NCBI WGS metagenome assembly OMLO01 (sample SAMN06265003, study PRJEB25207) | coral metagenome | isolation source: Coral host | place: Mexico:La Bocana,Puerto Morelos, Mexico | collected 2008-11-13 | reverse complement strand
CTGCAAAAATGATGGTAATACTGGTTGTTTAATGGACATATGCCTTGGCATATTAAAAAACAGTTCATTGGAAGATGGACTATTCATACTGTTGATGGAAGAAATCCTGCAGCATTGATAGGTAGTGTATCCCGTTGTTGGCAGGGTTTTATACATCCGAGGTGGTGCACGATTTCTTCAGTTCATAGTTACTGTGGATCTAACACTTTGTGAAATGTCAGTGGCTTACTCTTGGTTTGTACTGAAGGTCCATTTTTGCAGCATCTTCTGCTCTGAGGGTGACATAGATGGATTTGAAAAACACATTATTTCAGCATGAATTCAATATATATCCAAGAAATCTCCAACAGGACCCACTGAACAGACCCACAAATGTGAGTATCTAGTAGCTCTAGCAACTTGTTTCGGGGTTCGTTGGTAAGGTCGCATTCAATTTTGACGGAATACATCTGGAGAATGAACAACCTCATGTTAAATGAAAAAACATATTCCTGTTGGCCATATTTTGTTCCTTGGGAAAGATTCTCCCCACGAAGAAGAAAAACAGCCAAACAAAAAACGCTGAAAGAATGACATAAGGTGCTTTTCACCTTCATGAGATCATGTCTCATAAGCCTTGGAGCTCACACAATTTGACTTGTGTTGTTTTTCTGAATATCTCGGTGATTAGGTGATTGCGAGCCATGTATGATATTTCGTTTGTTTTTACATGTTAAATGCGTGTATAAACAAACCCGTCTCGTGGATCCTTTAGGTACTATAACAATATAATTCATTAACAAGTTTGACAATCCCAAATGTGTCAAGATAATCAGAATGAACACAATCGCAAATCAACAACCATAGTGTAAGTGTTTTTAACAACCAAAAATCAAATGTTATAGGCTTTCCACCGTCTCATGGTCACGGAAACCCCCATAGTATTCAACAACAATTCCAAGACACTGCAATTGTAGGGCAATGCGACAACTTTCCTGAGATTTTCAACAAAATGTATTTGGAAGATCATCCCAGGACTCGGAGATACGTGGTTAATAGTCATGGACCATGGTGAAAATGCGTCCCCTTTCAGGATCGGGTTTGTGGGACCCTTTGCAAATGGCCGATTCATGGCTTATAAATCGGGGTTACTATCTGCTCAGTAACTGAGATGATCCTTCAAGTAGTGGGACTTCTTTTGGCAGTCTGAGCATTTTCTCCTACCACTTGCCAGGATTGAAATTTCTTCAAGAACATGTATGCCATGGTTAAAAATTGCTATAATGGCAGTGGTCATCTAACCCTTAAATGGAAAAATTAAAATGGGGTATATAATCCCTAAAATTGGGTTGATGAGTTTATCCCCTGGGAATTTTCATGGGAGTTGATCAAACAAAGGCGCATGTTGAAGTTTTGGAGCTTTTTAGGTTTGATGAACAAATTATATCTCAATCAACCATCCGTAGATATCAAATTTTATCGCAGGACTGGGCTTTCCATAATTGCCATGTTGCCCCCCAATGGATTTGGATGGGTAGCAGTGTGGGAAGATCATTCTCATCATGTTCATGCCTTGGGGACAACAAGGCCGCAACAGCAACTTCCAGACTCAAAGTGGGAATTCGGTGGGATGACCCTACCTGGATGTATCGGCTTGCAGTCATTGAAACTTGATCAGGTGGTGTTGCATCGAAATTTGCTTCCACGTTTTTTAATCTAGCTAATGAACTTGAATTTGAATTGTCAACGCACTGAATGCAATCGAATCAGCTGTCACAAGGTGCACATGTTTCTTTTTTCTTTTCACATCGAATCATCACCGCTCTGCAATCGTCCAAGGCCCAGCACCTGGCAGTAATCAATTCAGTCTAAAATGGTCTAAAATCTAAAATGACAAAAAATGGAGCGCTGACTTGCAAATCGTGACGCCTAGTGCAACGCTCGCGACTTTGGATAGGCACACATAGCCGCCACCTATGAAAGTGTTGTGTTTGTCTAAGGGCGCAGTGTTGTGTTCATATGCGTTCATTTAAGCCGCCCCCTGCCTTATCTTTTTCGTGATGGCGCTTGTCCATCGCTTCCTTTCAAGGTCAGTCATTCAACCAACACTGGGTCCTTCCGAAATCAATGTCCTCGAATGACACTCGTAGCTCCTGAATTTCAAAACATTTTCCAAAAGAAACAAACAGTCATTATTTGGAAGAAACCGGGCCTGGTCCTTTAGAGCAGCTGGATGATCTGCAGGGGTCACTGTTTTCACCTTGATCACAAATTAACATTTAGCATGTCGTAAATCGAAACATTTAGCATGAGGCCAGGACTGGTGCCCATAATTGCATCAAGGTCAATGATTCCTGCAGGGTTCAGGCAAAACGGACATCAGTCATCAGTACCATCAATTTGGGATGATGCAGCCTGCGCCTCAGGCTTAGAAGTGTCAGCCTCGGGCAGCGTGCCTGTTACATGCCTGTTTCCCGTTGCCTCTGGCAAGGAGCTTTGTAGCGTGACCTGGTGAAGTTGTCATTGTCATACGGACAGTTCCTTTGAGTTGATTTCAAAGCTTGCCTCTGCTGGCATCGAAGCTTGCGGCATTAGAACCTGCCAAACAAAGTTATGAACATAAGTGATGATGACAAATTTGATGCATGTGTCCTGGGATCGGACAAGTGCCCTCAGTTTCCCCATCCCGCCTGCCGCTCGAGCAAGCATGGCCACCATCCTGTGCGCAACCGTCCGCACGGGGGTCGGGTCAAAAGCTTGCGACCCTTCTTCAAATCCACCCCGCACGAATTCTGCATGTTCTTCGGACAAGAAGTACCGAGTTTGCGGCAAAAGCATTTGCCCCAGCACCGGCCCGCCCCTCATGCGGTGAAGGAGATCTAGGCCCTGCGAGGGGTGCCTGTCATTCACCACTAAATGGCTCGTAAAGGGAAGGTGGCGCGGTATACAGCCCCTCCTCGCAAGCGCTGTATTTGAGAAGTCAGCCAAATCAAGCACATAGACAAGAACTGCCTCGTTTCTTCCGAAACGATACAATCTGCGCTGTGTCCGTTGAGCTTTCACTCCAGTCCCAGGAGGAGTAGATCCGAACGTTGAATACTCGTCCTGCCCATTCGCGAAAGCCTTCATCGGCGCCACATTGCGCAGATTTCACGTGTGAGGTAAAAAGATGCGAAGTAAAAATGGCTTTGTTCTTTCAGCGATCGTTTTGGGAGTTGCGAGAGCTCAAAGTTCATAGTATCCATGCTTGTGTAAATACCACCTGTACTAGTCTAAAAGTGGTGTCCAAAGATTATCATATGCTCTACGTGTCCATTTACACGTTCTGCGAAAAGTGAACGGTTCCTCGGTTGAGAAGTGTACCTCTTCTGATGATTCCGATAAAAGGAGTTGCTTCACTTGTCCTGCATGGAAGTTCATTCAGTAAGAATCTCCGAACAGCCGCACTAAGTCTCATTTCAGTCAGCAATTTTTCTTCCTTAAGACATCTCTGTTTGCGATATACTGCCTGTTCGGAGTTGTTTGAGTAGTGCCTTGACTGATTTCATTTCTAAGAGCCATTGATGATGTCGGATTTGTGCATAAATCACCTGCTGAAATGGATATCCGGATATCCTCTCACTGTGTGACCGGCAGATATACACTGTCGTTCAAAGGGACACACAGATGTTGAACTGGAACCTTTTGTCCACACACTTGGTGTTGCCAATGTGAAAGGAAGTCTCTTTATGTCAGAAAATTGCTGAGCGATCCCCCTCAAATCAACGAACAACCAGATGTAGACACACCAAGAAACTAATCCACGAAGGTGCTACAGAAGGAATTGCTTGAGCCAAAATGGCTGACCTGAATTAAGGCCGTTTCCCTTCGTTTGTGTGCCCGTTCCCAACCTGAGCGGCGAAGAACGGACACATAGCGGACGATGGCGTGTCCTTGACGCTGGGTGAAAATGAAGCAAATGCCCACATGGCAAATGCAAGAACCTGAACAAGTGAGTGCCAGCAAGAGTGCCAGCCATCATCACTCAAAAAATTTACAAAATAAAATTGACTGAAGACCCTAGACCTGTCTTAGGCCCCGGATCATTTTTTGTCCTTTCTGTAAGTGAGACTTTCGTTTCTTCCATATCATGGATGACAAATTGTCACAGTTGCACCCCAAATTCGTCAAAAGAGGAACCTTGTAGGATGATTTGCCACGCATCAGTTCTGCCGAAAATTCAACAACCCACGTCACCTCCGGAAATTTGGGACGGGGTTTAAAGCCACTGCATTCACAAGATGCCCCAAGAACCCTGAGAGACCGTTGAAGACCTCGTTGAAGTTTCACTGGGGTTGGTCCCAAAAGGCTATGATAAGCTGTCCACATATGCCACATGGTTGTTGCAGCGTCCGTGGCCTGATAACTTGTTGAACTCGCATCAGAATCTGTACGCGGGAATGTGACCCACTCAACGTCGTCGTCGTCCTTTCGAATGCATGGCAACCAATGTTTCGAAAATTTATGCAAGCTAAGCGCTAACTCAAGCCACGTTACCCCCACATCTGTTTCAAGAGCCGTTGTGCCTTGTTCGTCCCAAACCACCTGTTGCAACCATTGTCCAAACCATTCGGCCCATTGCGGTCCATAGGAAAAAAACTGAGCAACGTCTGGTTGAAGGACTGTATCAATGTACGTTACCGGCACTGAAGGGCACCAATTGCAGAGTTTTTGACGAATGTCCTGTGGTCGAAGACCCACAGGGTTATCACCATGTTCTTCAGATGTAAGCTGCTTGGAAGCTTGCACCCTGGCGTCTGCTAGTGAGAGGTGTAGTTCAAACACTTTTTTGAGGCATCGTTTGGCGAGAGATTGTTGTTCATGTCTTTGCTCAAGTTCCACTTGCCAAGGTTTATTAAAGTCACGACATGTAGCAATGGCATGATCATTGGCAGCTTGATTACCTAGGCTATGATAGCACTCAACCAAGTTGGAAAAACTATGAGGATCAGAATGGCCAGCAATCTTTTTAACTTCAATTTCCTTATGTCTGGATTCCCAAATAAACTGGTGCAAGTCTAAATGGTCACACGTTCTGAAATCCAGCTGGCAACGGGCTTGCCGACTGAAAGAAAAAGCATGGATGGCATAGGCACTATCTGAATGAATTATACCTTTTTCAACATGGACATTGAGTTCAGCAATTGCCATGAGTTCGGCTCTATTGATGGTTTGTTCACCATTGACTCTTGCAGCTGCTGCTAAAATCAATGTGCTTGGGAAACGACCTGTAGCTTTATAAATGTCTGCTTGCTTGGCCCTTTCTTCATCATTGGAGCAAAGGTCTAATACGATTGCAAAAGCAGCGTATCTACTATTTGCCGTCGGATGAAAACAACTGCCATCGGTGTAAAAAACCGGAGTGGAAGTAAGGCAAAGTTCATTAATCATACGAACCACTGAGGGGGAGAAAATGACACGGGGTTCCCTGAATTGAAGAATCTGGTGCACTTCTTCCGATGGATGGATGTGAATCACGGGGAAATCCAACATGGAATGGTCTTCTGACTCTAAATATTGCAAGGTTTCCCTAAAAGGAAGTCGATTTTCTTCAAAAGTGGCACATTCAACAAGACGATGTCTTTTGGAGTCCTCACATGGACAAAAATCACAAGTGGGATTTCCAGTCTCATTCCAGTGTTTTTTCTGTTGACCTGTTTGAAAAGCCCCTGCTATTTCCCGTAAAAGGTGCTTGCGTTCTTTATCAGTGAAAGAGTTCAGAATCACAAGCGTTTCAGTACGACTGATATCAGGGAGCCCAATCAAGGAATGACGCTGAGTTTGCATTATTACTAGATCTTTAAACCAAGCTTGCGACAAAAGACGTTTTATCCTGGGAAAACTATCTTTGAGGATATGTACCTTGAAAAAAGGTGAGACTGCAATATGTCCCTGTTTATCCATAGGCCAATCAACTTTCAAAAGATAGTTACGAAGAGTGGATGCTGGACCTAAAATGGCCCCTTCTTTTGGAGATGCAACGATGTGAAAAAATTGCTGTCTGATTTGGTCCGTCTGGCGAAGTAGCCAGTCTCTTGCTGAACGAATGGCCTGCAGGATGACAAAAAAGGTCGGATCTAACACCTGATTGGAGGTTAAGGCAAGAACGAGAGATGGTGACATACTACGAGAATGACCTACCAAAGCATCAGCCGCCTGCGAAGCAAACTTACTAAGCAAGTCAGTGGCAACTGGTGCAATTTCACTACCATAAAGAGTTGCAGGCCAAATGCTAGCTAGCAAGATATGTTCTTTGACACCAAGCTCAACTTGCAAACACTGTAGGCGTTCAAGCCTTTTGAATCCACCATCATATCTATCCTTACGATGACCAATTCTAAAGCTTCCTGAATATTGGAGTTCAAATCCAAGGTCTTTTGCATGCGTCAAGATTTGGATGACCCTCCCTTCAAGGTTATCAGAGAGACTTTTTTGAAGTCTGGCGGCTAAATGTTGCTGGTTGGCCCAACACCAGGTTTTATTCCAGTCAACTACCAATCCAAAAAGTTGAAGGAATTTAAGGGTTTCAGCAAAGACACGGGCATGGGATTGGATTGATTGGGATTTCCAACCCCAGTTGTCTGCATAGGCTGTTCCAAAAATATCCCTTGTGCAAGTTTCTCGGATTATATTTAGCCACGACGAGCTAATTGCCAACATGACTACAACTGAAAAAATGTCTCCTTCAGGGCAGCCACAAGTACACTTCACTGGACCAAAGTGGTAGGAGTCTAATTCCCAAAACCGCTGAATTTTTCGAATCGATCCAATCCATTGCCTGACAATGGGAGGTGGAATGCCCAAAGCCAACAAGATACGTCTAGCAGCTTGATGGTCAATAAGATTAAAACACTTTTTGAGGTCCAAAGTTACACCAGAAATCGGGATAGAATTTTTGGCACAAATTTCTATTTCCGCTTGGGCTTGGTAAGCTGCGAAATGGGAGCCTCTCGTTGGCAGCAAACCTGTTATACCAGATGGCAAAATAGAGTTCCATTTTTGAAGTACCTGATGGCAGATCATAGCACCCCATGCCCTGTAGATTTGGGATAGAACTGTTATTGGTCTGGTCTGTGAAGATAGTGGGATTGATTCCGTTTTATTTAGCGGGAAAGTACGCGCTATCATAAACCATTCAGGAAACCCATTCTCAAAATTTCCTAGGATATCCAAAAGCTGTTGTAGTAAAGAATCAGGCAAAGTCTGAAGCTCAAAAGCAGTGATGCCGTCAATTCCCGGCGCTGCATCGGGCTTGAGCTTGTTAATTGCTGATTTAAACGTCGTTAAGGAGATCTCAATTTCGAGAGGATCATAGGTTGGCAAATGTTGGATGAGATTATCAAATTCCAACCACTGATCTTCATCTTCACATTTTTGGTTTCTCTGCCACAAAGGTGCCCAATATTCAGTGAGTTTACCTGCAATGTCAGGTGCATTTCTGGTTTCAATGTTTTGTGTCACCATGACCTCGTGGGGGCCTTCTTCAATGGGATCTTTAAGCACAACAGTGATTTTTCCTGGTGATCGATGACAAATAGAAGTGGAGATTTCATTTACCATAATTGGGTTGGCAACCTGAAGAGTATCTAAATCCGGATGGATAAGATCAACCATTTTATTGTCACCATACCATAAAGCCCTAGCATTACAACTGAACTGGGTAAGCATAGCATCAACTGGGGCTTTTGGAGACCCACGAACAGATGCAAACGACTGTTTAGAGTTCAAATGCTTACGGTCCATTTGCTTAGCGAATTGCGCCTTCTTTTTGAAGACCTGTCTGTCTCTGAAGATGGCTTTGTTGAGCGAAAATTCACTGATTTGTACCAGGTCCCAACACCAATCTGACGAAGGCAATGGCATTGGTGGTTCACCAAGTTCCGGAAAGTTAGAGATCCAATCTGAAAAATCTTTGCCATATGCTTTGGATTTCAAAATGCAATTCCATTCTTGTACAAGTCCCTGATAGTATGGAATGGACATTTGGCTCATGGTTTGTACTTTGAGCAACCGTTTATGCAACGACAAGATTCTTCTATGTTGGGTAGTTTTCCTACGCGTCGACATTGAAAGAATTTCATCGTTTGGCTCGAAATCACCTTCTCTAGCAAATTTTACATGTGATGTAACCGGTGCTTTCTTCAAGTGCTGTTCCTTACACCTACCTCTGAAACTAGAAGGTAAGACTTGAGGGAGTTCACTATCACCATCACAAGATTGCAGCCAAATGCCAACAGTCTTTTCTACCGCAACACCCCATTCCTGAAGTGAGCTTGGGGGCCCCTCAAGTTCCAAAAGCCTAGAATGTGCAATTTCAAGATCAGGCTTTGTGGGGGCAAATTCCATAAAACTCTTTGGCAGCACAAATCTTTCTTTGAAAAGAGCTGGGCCTTGGATATCCAGTGTGAATATCACCGGCGAGTGGGTGGCAAACCACGTGGTGTCCATCACCCGTATATTGCTGACAAATGGAATTAATTCTTTGGATATGATGGCTGAGTCCGGACGAGTGGATTCCATGCATGTACTAGGCATGGGTCTTCCCTGCTGAGAATGGTAAATGGTTGCTAAGTCAAGAGAGCCTTTTTGTCGATATGCTTCCCAAATAGGGAAATTTGTAATTTCAGCATTAAAGTCACCAGCAACTATGTGTGGTAACGGGATATCGGAAATTTGTTCAAAGACCAATTCCAGTAGCTCATTGGTACGTTCAAGGTGTCTAGGTTGTGATGCAGCATATCCATAAACAACCCAGAACTGAAAATGAGACGAACCAATTTGCACAATGGATCTGGAGATACGAGGGTTAAGATGCCATGGATCAGGCAGCTGAAGTCTCGAGGGTCTCATTGGGATACTGGAGATCACTGCTGTGCCAGAAGCTCTACCTCTTTGGCATTCAAAACCTGATGGCAAATGTCTCTGTGGTAGTACTGGTGGGGACCAGCAAACACGAAGTTTTTTCCTTGCCAACTCTTTGGTGATTTGTTTTTGAACATTCTCCGTAGCTGAAGTTTCAGAAATTGCAAAAAGTTTTACACCATGATTTTTTTCCAAGCTGACAAATGTATCAATTTTTCCTTTCATGGAAGTTGGGTTCACAATGGCAACGTTTATGTAGGAAGAAGTGGAACTGTTCGGACCAGGGTTTTTGGCCTCACCTATCCTACGACCATGCCATGGGAAAATGTCACGATGATACGGAAAGAAAATTGAGGGCCCGTGGGGTCCCGATACCTCAAAAATCAGTGTGCATTTGGGTGCCGGTTTGGGGTCCAAAATGAACGCCTTCGTTTTGAACACGGAGGGCCTGAGGGGCGCCAACAATGGCACCTTACCTGAAGTTGTAAGCCCGAAATTCGGTGTGCATTTGGGTGCCGGTTTGGGGTCCGAAATGAACGCACCTTTTTCTGCCAAAACTTCCGCAAATGAGACCCCCACGGAGCCTTTTAGAAAGAAAAAATCACTTCCTGAAGCTCTCAAATCACGAATTAAGGTTATACAACTGGACACTGGCTCCTTTACTTGGAATCCTGAAAGCCCAAAAAGAGAAACTGAGATCCAGAGAAGTATGCATCGAAACAAAAGGTAATGGGAAACTTTAGGAGCAAAGTGTTTCAACAAGCATCCCACAAAATGATCCCATTGAGAAGTTACTATGCCTTCGGTCAAAAGAATGACAAACTTTGGAACACATGTCAGCTTCCAAGACCATGTTGCTATTGCATACCCTCCCCAGAGGGTTCCACAAAAAGTATCGGGATGGGAATGATATCCACTGATGCCAAGTCTGTACAAAGCACCGAAACTCTCAAAGATAAAGTTGCCAAGAAGATGCATCAAAACGGCCAGACCCCCCCAGAAGAAACTCTTGCAGTTCACACACCAGAGGTCTAGGACATGGGGATCCCTGACAAAAGAAACTCCCAAGGAAGGTTTATGGCAAAATTGCATCACGAAATGACGGAAGAGAGATTTCAAAAAGATGTCATTTCCCTCCAAAAAGTTTTTTCTGACACACAATAGTATGAGACAAACTATTGGGAAAGAGACGTACCAAAAGAACTTGTTTTCAAGATATTTCAACTCGCTCAAAAAAGGAATATGTAAAACCACACACATACCCCTTCTATGGTTGAAGTTGTCCCCAAAACCAAATGCAAAGAACATCAAAAGCGAATTACCTCGACTTAGGAAAAAGGTCCTTAGTCAAGTATCTGTTTCCATGTTGTCTGGGGCGGCCTTACGTTTCTGCTGCGATTGTTGCAGCAGAAGTCTCAAATCCTTCATGTTGTCGTTGAATTGCTGGTTCTGCAGAGTCATTGCGTCTTTCAATGAGGAGGTCAATTCATTCTTGACATCATCAATGGTTTGCTTGACCTGTTTGGCCAATTTGATCTCAGTCTTTTGCAATTCATCCTGTACCTGGCTGATCTGAGCCCCTTGCTTTTCGAAATGCTTTGACATCTGACTGATTTGCTTTTCAAGTCCAAGAATCTTATCATCCTGTTGTTGCAACCTCTGTTCTGATGGAGCTGCAACGGGTGCCGAAGGATGCGACACAGAAATGGGAGGAGCTGCAAGACGAGGACCCTTCCAAGCTGCCCATGGGTCTTTGTCCAAGATTGCATTCTGCTGCTGATTTGCTTGTGGCTTCACTGTCCTCGGACCGGCTACTATTGCAGTCGTTTTGTCATTGATCTTCGGTGGTAAGAGGCGCACGAGTAAAGGCTGACCATTAAAAACAAGGTTGGTGGCTGGTGGCTCTGTGGCCGAAAACACAATCCATGAACGAGGTCCCGTGGCCTTGATGGCCTTGAACTGCCACTTGATATGATCCCCCCAATTTTTCAATTGCTCTGGTGAACATCCAAATGGTAAAGGCTCAATCTTGTACACAAAGGATGATGTAACAAACTCTGGTTCACTCTGGCCTGGGTGGATATGTTTCCAAGCTGTGGAGAAAGCCGAAGATGTGAATCTCAGCCCAAACGATTTCTTTCCTTGAATCAATCCCGTCGCACCATTTAAAGATGCCGCAAGAGAGACCGCACGATGGATATCTCCTTCAAACCAGATTACCCTATACTCATCACTGAGTCTGCCATGCTCATTTTTTGGGGTGGACCATACTCGATTGAATCCACTTTTTGCCAACACCTGATGAAATTTTTCCGACTGAATTGACGAATGGACTTGGATCGAAGTAGCCTCGTGAATGGTTGAGACTTGTTTGCCGTTTCTGGTGGATCTTCCCCAGCTGGCAACAATGGCTTCTGCTAAGTTGTCTTTGGCGAAAATATCTTTGATGAAACGGATGGTATTGCTGCAAGCATTGTGCCAATCCTCTTCGTTCCATTCTGATTTCCAAAGAGTAAAAGCAACGACTTTGCATTCCGTACCTTGAGCGATGTGCTGATCAAGATCCTTGATGGCAATATGCTTAGTTCCAAATTGCACTAACGTGGCTGCCAAAAGAATATCTCTAGATGAACCATCTTTGCAAGGCACATGAATCTTTTTGTGAGGAAGCTTGCATTGAACTTGAAGCTCACCAATGACCAGCATTCCCAACTCATCTGCTGAAAGAATCTGGCCTTCACGAAGCCATGGAGTTGCTGCTTCAGAAGTTGTCAAATACACACCTGAACTTTGACCTTTGAATTCCGAAAGTTGTTGGGTTTTGGAACCATCTGCATTGGTGAGAAATTCACAATCAACAATGAGATCACTCGGAGATGGCAAAGGAGGAACTTTCTTTTTTGCCTTCATTTGGAGGGTTTGTGGTGCCAAAACAGCTTTCTCAGGTTTAGGAGGGATTTCACACCCACTATCCGCAAAAACCTGACGAATTTTTTGCTCACGATTTGGTCCAGGTGCCATGGATGCGATTGGTGCAAGTTTTTGAATCCCTACGGAATCACAAACTTTGTCAACAGCACTTGATATCCATTTTAGGTCATGACCCTGCTCCAACAAAGAGCCTGCCAAGGAGTTCTTGATCTGGACCCGTTGTTGCTGTTTAGATCCTGGACCCCCACCATGGAAACCTCTAATGAGATGCATTAGGATGGCTTGCCTACTTTCTGAGATTCGATGTTGTGAAATCTTCTGTGTAGGATCACATCTGTTACCATTGCAAATCAGATTCGTGCTCACATTGCTTTCAAAAAATCTGAAGGCAATTGCCAAACATTCTTGGAGTATGTTTCCCGTAGCGTTCGGATCACAATGCATGTCAATGAGAATTTGACCAATCCATTTCACAATCAAATGGCAACCACTTGGTTGCTGCAACTGTGACACAAGGATTCGGGTCAAGGCAACAACGATTGCGATTCGAAGTTGGGCAAATGGCAAAGCTTCGGCTTCCTTTGATGGTTGAAATTCAATCCTATTCTCAATGAAGATAATCTTTCTGCCAAAACTCTTGATCGAATCATCAACAAAGAGATACTCGAAGAGGGAAAAAACCGTAGCAATTGCAGGTTGTGAACCCTCAATGGCATAAGATAACACATTCTTCTTTGAATCCGTATGTAGAAGAATCTCAACCTGTTGAAGCGCCGCAAAAACAAATGGGAGCTCAAATGTTGGATTTCCATGCTCAATTGCAATGCTGGTGAAAAAAGGGTACTGGAAGATCTTGGATGCCTCATTAATCTTGCCAAATTGATTGAAAACCGATGTCACACCAAGTTGTTGAAAGCATTGCAAAGCCGTATCATCAATCTTGGAAATGTTGACAATATGCATTCTATCCGAACACATGACAATAGCAATTGGCTGCATTGTTTCATCAGAATCCACAAAAAAGGGAGAATTTTTCTCGGTGTCACGTTTGATTGGGTTAAGGTGAAAAACCCCCATAGCATCGGTGGATACTTCATACTTTCCATCCCACAATTGGCAAAGTCCCCCTGGGTTTACGTCCGAGGCAATCCAAAACTTTTCTTGATGTGTTTCACAATGCAAGATAGCTAAAAGGAATGGGACAAACGGACAGGTAGGTGGAATTTCCTGTTCAACATCGGCTGCCAAATTCTCTGATTGAGTGATGGCTTCAATCGGATTAGGTATTTCCACAATTTCAAATTTGCCAATCTCACTAAGGGGTCTCAAACCAAAGAAATCCCAAACCATGTCATGTGGCAACTGTGTGGCACCATACGAGTGAAGCTGTGCCAGGGCGGATGCAACTGATCTGTCAGTACCTTTGTGCTTGATATCTTGCCTGACAACAAACATGCCGTTATCTCCAATGGACAGAATCATGTTTTCTGCAGTAACACGTTGTGAAATTGCATATGTCATGACTTCATCAATGGAAATTTGAGGCGATGGCTTCCAAACCAGATTAATCGCATTCACAAGTCCAAAAATGGCATGAACAACACTGATTTGATTGCCTAAGAACTTATAGGCATTTTTCCAGTTGCCATCAATGTAGAAATGCGAAATACCTAAATGCAGCATAAATACTTCACCTGGATGCCAATATCTTCCAATGTCAAAATCCGATTGAATCAGTTGCGTAAAACAACCCTTTTGTCGGAGATGATCATCAGATAAACAATGTTGTGAGGTATATGATGCCATAAAGGTCTGGGTTTGGACATCCTTTGATTGCACCCGATTCTCAAATGGATTACTGACCCTACAACGTTTATTTGGGGGAAGAAATTCTCTTGACTCAAGGATTCTCCTGGCTGCATCATCAGGAAAAAGTCTTGAATCTGTTGCCATATCTTCCGCAAAAACACTGCCAAAACGAAGAGGGCTTGGAAAATCAGATTGTTGCCATAGCTTGATCATTTTTGAAGATACTTCACTCTCAAAAGCACTCTGATGCATCAAAATTGCAATCCATCTGGGTCTATGAGTCGGACAAATTGAGTTGATATCAATGGTTTTCGACCAAACAACCCGGAAACCTGCATTTGCAATTGTCTTGAGGATCCACATCTTGTGCGAATGCTGGGCAAACCCTGCAACTTGTTCAATGATGACAACTTTTGGCTGGATAAACTTGCACAAGGCGATTGATTCTGCAAATAGAAGTCCCTCAAATGAGTCTAGGCCCTTTGCCATTCCAGACAAAGACCATTGGGGACATGGGGCACTAATGCAAACACAATGTGGCCTCCAGTTTGTTACCAAAGGTAACCAAAATTTGGAGGAAATATCACAATGTATGATGCAATCTCCATGAAATTTGTGCAGTAAATCTGTAGATAACATACGTGTACCACTGATGAGCTTTACGTCATGCGTAATGGCATAGTTTCTACAAGCTTCCAAATCATTGTCAATGGCTGTTACACGGATTTGTTTGTCCCAAAATTTTTCAATCAATGTCGTGGCAAAATGCCATCCGCCATACCCACCAGCAAAAAGCTCCAGGCATCTGAACTGATCCGTTGCGAAATCTCCCAAAGGAAGAATGGTGGCATCACGGCCCACCCTAAAATCACTGATCAACATAGAATCATCCAAATCCGCTTCAAGAATCCAGAAACGAGAAGATGGTCTATTTTGCGAAATGTCCCACAAAAATTTGTAGGTTCCCAATGGTCCTTCTTCATCTAAATTCAATGCACCCCTCCTGGTAGCTTCCAATGATAAACCAAAAGGAACCACCAACAAATCGTCAAAAATTCGATGATCCACAGATGTTGAAATATCATTTGGTTGAACCAGAATATTGCACTTATTTCCAAAGCTACACCCCTTAGCTCCAAAAACTTCATATCCATTCATCAGGTCATACCATAGATGAGGTGTTGACATAGGATTGTATGACATGGCCACGATCCGCTACTCAACATAGACAGGACATGCCAACATGAAGGCTCGGGCCAAATGCCTAACCTGATTTAAGGCCATTGTTGGGGGGATTCCCTTACTAAACCACCATTTAAACGGTGACCTCGGAGTTCTTTGTAGCACCTGGAGTTGGTTTCAACAAAGGTGATATCAACTTCCCATATTCATCCTGAAGGTGAAGCTTTCTCCAGTGAAACAGGAAGGCTAAATCCCAATCCAGCATAACTTACCGGAAACACCCTTGCAATCGCTTACTTTTGAGACGATACGACGATACATCAAATAGAAGTCAAAAATCAAAATATATATTGTAAACACAATTCTTTTCTTACAATTGGGATATCATTGGATTATCATTCTGGGCATCTGCAGCGCACAGCTGGTGCACTGGTAAGCTGCTAGATGGGTCGCAAGAGGGCGGCAAAACAAAAAGGCCCGCAAAGCTGAGTCCCTTGTATGCATTTCATGATGTTTACAAGAATTATTATTCAACGTCCCTCAAAGACAGGAAACGACATCACTGGCAGGGATTGTTGACCAGCTGTACATTGTACAGCATTCTAAACGTAGTTTTAATATGGTTTAATATGTTTTAATGATTTAATGCTCCATATTTTTATTCGTTTCCCAAGTAGTACATGATGTGTTTTCACTACACAAACCATCACCGGCATCAAGGATCGAAGATATACATCGAAGATATCGAGCTTGCGGGCCGGGGCTGTGTGATACGGCCTTTCAATGAAGCACCAAACGTGTCACTCTAAGCCAAATGCGTCAGGCTGGATTGAAATACCTGTCGCGGATTCCAAGTACATGGAAGATCATGGAAGGGATTTTCATGGATGTTCAGCATTTCCTGTTCTTTCTATTTCTTGTCTGTGAAGCACAATCGCTGCAATATCTGCAATGACGTTCCCATGACTTGCCTGTACCTAACAACTTCAGCTACAAGTCTTGGGAGTCTTGGCCTGTCTCGTTCCCACCAAGCCTGCCATTCACGCTGTCTCCTCAAAGACCTGTTTTCACATGCCAGTGTTGGACGACTCCAGCCACCTTCATCCCGGGTCCCTGAGGGTCCCACCAGGGTAAACACTCAACATGGGTTTTGCTGGCTGATCTTCCAGCCCAATCTTGCGCATCCATCCATGCCTCAGGGTAGGGAACTGTAGTGATGCTGTTTTAGCTAGGTATTTCTGTATGTTTTACAATCTAACAAATCTAATGGTCATGGTCCATGGATGTCCATGGTCTATTCTTTTGAACATTTTGGGTCATTGATTCAGCCATTTCAGTCAAAAACTTCCAACAACTCACGCCCGACGCCAAATTCCATGACATAAATCCAGGTAAACAATGAATAACAATGGTATTTGGGCTATGGAGGAAAGCCGAAAAAAAGGATCTTAAATCCCTACTTGACCCGTGGAGATTCACCCCATATGGTTGATGGAGAGAATCCTTCACCAGTTAAACATTGCTAGCTTAATCCCACTATTTACATCTACTCGATGAATTTCAAAATAAGCATCGCAACTTGGTGATTTTTCCCTAAATCTATCTTCCCAATTAACAGTGAACAAGCGATCTGGCAACTATAATCAATCTAAAAAATAAATGACCCTCATATTGATATTTACCCTACAGATATACTGTAGTTTCACCCTCTCATAGTGAAACAGACTATGGTTTCACCCTCATGTTTGCTTCACCCTTATCTTAGATGGCTGAGAAAACCCCCAGCGGCCAATGACTAGAGCCCCCCAACAGGTCTTCTGCCTCACCATTTTGGATGGAGCGCACCCTGCAGCCACAAATCGCACAGAAATGGTACTGTATACATGATACATATACGGAGAATATATGATGCAATCGCAACCATGTATTTGTTTGTTGTTTTATAGAGAATGCAAAATGATAACCTATACACAATACAATGATATGATACGTATGATATGGAATGACTATGATATGATATAAAATACA
>OMLO01001800.1_pt1 | contig 16831 bp, 8 predicted proteins | sample 1674811 | NCBI WGS metagenome assembly OMLO01 (sample SAMN06265003, study PRJEB25207) | coral metagenome | isolation source: Coral host | place: Mexico:La Bocana,Puerto Morelos, Mexico | collected 2008-11-13 | reverse complement strand
GATCAATCAGGACATAGCACTAGACTACCATCAAAACATGCCCATGGTCGCCTCTTCAGGGTTCAGCTCTCCATTTGGGAAGGTGCCATGGAAGCGTTTGGCTCCTGACCAATACAAAAATCAACTTAACTCAACTTATCTCCGGTATCCTTTGGTGACATTCTGACATTACTGTCGGGTCAGCATCCAACAGTTTTTTGAAGTTCTTGCAACTGAGGTTTTGACTGGGAATGGAATAGAACTCGCTGCTCTGAAGTGTTGGGTGGAGCCTCAAAACCGCCCAGGGCTCCAGAAACAAACACACAAACAACGATGGACAATTTCTCCTGCACAACTTTATAATGTGATTCAGTGACTCTATAACTAAATCCCTACCTGCAGGATTTCATCTGAAGAGAAAAATTGCCCCCCATTTGGAGTGTGCTGGAAGAGGCTAAAGCTTCTAAATGCCACAGTTTCTTCTGCAACACCTCTATATCCATCGTCAAAGCTGCAAGTTTGATCACCGGAAGGACTTCTGAAAGTGACTACTTGATGATAGACCTCGCTACATAAATGGGCAAAGCAGCGCAAACCTAATTTGAGTGTTTTCACTTGATGATGTTGTCACATATAAAGTGCGACAAATCTTCTGTGGTACTTTTGAAACCATCCTCCAAACTCGCGTGCCAACCAAGCAGCGTCCGCTTGTCAGAAGGACCTTAGCAAGAATCCAATCTCCATGGAAAATGAATATGAAATACTCTAAAAGAACCAAACACGAAAGAAATGCTGTCATTAATTTCTTCATCTTTCAAGTTCTTCCTATTCATCTGGCATGCTTATGAAGATCTGCTTCACATCGGATGCACACCCAGGCACTCCTCAACAAACGATCATGTTCAGGACCACCACCAGGCCTTTGCCCAACAAACACTAGGTGAGAGACTTCAAGGTCCATGCTTAAGCTGGAGTATCTACCCTGCACCTCCGATATCTTTGAAATGCCTCCAAACAGCTCTTAAGTTTAGGCTCCATGGTTGTAAGATTTGTGACGTCTGCGGCTACGGCTATATACTGCAAATACTGTTGATACCTCTGCTCTTAACATCTAACCAGCAAAACATCAAACACATAAGGTTGAGGTTCCAACAAGTAGTGAACTCCAATCTGGTTGTGAACCGCCTTGCCGACGATAAATCTTCGCAAGGGGGGACACTGTTGCAACTTGACACCTTGCAGCACCTTGGGCCAGTTGCAATCGGAGTAGCTATCAGGCAAGGCTTTCGTGCGCCTCAATTCCAAGACTTTTGCAAGAGAGTGACCAATGGCAATGCAAGAAGAATTCAAAAAATTTTTCCAAACGTACAACGACATCTTAACATGGGAATTAATACTCAGTGGAAAGCGAAACAGCACTGTGAATGTCGCATTTTTTGGACAGAAGGTGACATACCATAAATTTTGGTGAAAAATGTTTCCTTTCTTCCCCCGGCATCAAAATCTCTGAAACTGTGCTCTATGGCCACTCGTAAGTTGCTCCCAGAACGCCACAGCCAACAGCTCGGCCACCCTGGCGTCAAACTTGCACACACTTCCGTCATGGATTGACATGTGGCACGGCCAGGCGCACCCGTGGAATCACCGTCAAGATCTTCTTGCGCAAAAGGGCCGACTTGGTCATGATGGCCTCCACTGGACCAAAATCAAACTAATTCAATGAAGGAACCACTTGGCTGGCTGCAACTCTTCATATTCACACTTCACTGATAAATACACGAAATCTGCGTTTATAATCGGGCACATCATTTTCTCAACCCTCGACCTTATTTTTTCCACCCTACCTTATTTTTTCACCCCCCCCCCCTCACTTTTTCAAACCCCGGTCCTCTACCTGCTTTTTCAACCCTCAGTCCTCTACCTTATTTTTTGAACCTCAAAGCCCTGACATCTATCCTTCGCAGAAATAAGGTTTCATCTGCTTCATCAGCTGGTCCCCACTCTACTACTCCTCCTCCTGCTCCTGCTCCTGCTCCTGCTCCTGCTACTGCTACTGCTACTGCTACTACTACTGCTACTACTACTACTACTACTACTACTACTACTGATACTACTACTACTACTACTACTACTACTACTACTACTAATACTACTACTACTACTACTACTACTACTACTACTACTACTACTACTACTACTCGATCATTCACTCCTGGGCTTGGCTCAATCTCTGCTGAAGCCCGGCCAAGACAGTCCTTTCTTGGCCTAATAAGCTTCCTTCTCACATATCTACGCCAAGACACAAACTGCGAACATTCCACCATAGTAAGCAATTGGCGCAGCGTGTCCCGCGCTACACCACGATCACACCAGAAGACACAATCAGTTTGAGACAGTCTGACAGGCATGAACACGTTACCGGTAGACACAATATATTTTCCAGGCAGCGGTGCAAGCTTCAGATCCCACAAGACAAACAAGTAGCCAGCTGCAGATGCTCTTGTGTTTAAGATCGCCATTGATGGCACATCTTGGTAAGGCCACGGGGCTCACAATCCCAGTCGGAGTAAAGAATCTTTCAAGGAAGCTTTAGGCCAGACATACGCATGCAGCGGCAAGGTTGGAGCTACACTCTCTACCTTGACAACCGGGTCTAATGTGGCTAAGGAAAGAAACCATTCCAAGCACATCACGCCTTTCCAAACAAATAAGTTTGTAATGTTTATCAACTTCTTTCGCACCTCAGAGCGAAGTTCATCTGGAAGTTGGCACACCAAATTCCAAGCGTCAAATTCTGTCCAGGAAGCTGCATAGCAGGACAGCAACCATTTGCTGCCTGCTCGAGCATCATAAAGCTACCTGTCATTGTACAATTGTTGCTGTCAATGGGCATGTATCGCACCTGACCATCTCCACATACACATTGAAACCAGCCTTGAAATTCTGCAAACGGTGTGATACTTTCTGTTGTTGATGTTGGCGTTGGTGGCCACGCTTCTCCACTACCTCCAGAACAATCTTGCTGCTCCACATGAAGAAGTCATGTTTTTCCCGTGACCTTAGTTCGAAGCTAGTCATGATTAACACTGCCCCGGTTTTCTCAGGATGACAAATTTAATAGACATTTTTTTTTCCGTCACGAGCCAGTACGGCGCACGGTTTGCATCTAATTGCGTTATGGATTCATTCCCCGCGTGTCCGCGCCACGAGCAAAAAGACCGACAAGGTCAACTTTGAACGGTTCCACCAGTTCATGGTCTATAGGGGTGGCGGGTTCCACGCAATTGTCTTCTGTGCAATGGGTATGAATCCAAGACTCAGCCAACCCCGCCAGGCCTCGGGCCATGGCAGTAGGATATTCCTTGAGCTGACTGGTTGAAAATCCTTGCTCCTTATTCCAGCCCATAGTGAGAGGAGGAGGCAAGGTGTCCGTTATTCGGAACTTGTCCATGTGTGCATCAGGCGACTGATGTCCACAGATTGCAAGTCTCGTAGGTTTCGGCGATATCGCGCCAAACAGGCCTTGGAATATATCAATCTGCCGAAGGTTCTCCAGTCGCAGTAGGTGTTGAAATGCCGCCACTCCCCAAATGCAAGGATATTTCGCCATATCCCGCGGTGCCGGGTGTTCCAACACCCCAATTCGGTCAAGTGACGCCTGTATCATGATTGCTGCGAATGAGAAGAGGAGTAAGGTGTTGCCCAGGATGATATCACGCAACTCCCCAAGCCCCATTGAGGTGAGGCCATATGGCTCTTCCACTGATCTTGTTGGTCTCGGGCCACCATCGTTTTCCCAAATATTCCTCCAGCGTGAAATTGACCACGTGCTGCAGGGCGGACCCAGGTAAATCGCGCAGACACACGCCGTTCGAAGAAAATTCAGCCATCGCTGCTGAGATAGTGTTGACGTGAGGTCTCCACGTTGGCTGTGGAAGATGATGTCAACAGAGATCGTCGTCAGGAAGTGGCCACAAGGACAGTCCATTCGCTCCGTCCACCACTGTATGTCACCTTCTCGTCGAACCCCGGAGCAAAAGTGAATAACGAAGAGTTCCTTCGTGATGAGACGAGGGTTGACCTGCGGTCGGATACGTCTCCCACTCCATGGCGGCTTCTTCATCGTCACCACTGTTTTTGCATCTCGTAGGTTCAAATTGCGATATGCCGCAACCGGCCAAGTGACCTCGTCCATACAGTCCCGGAACAGCCAATCGAGCGACCACAGGTCCGTAGTGAGTCTGAGTCCTTCCGATATTGGATCCGTCTCTGGTAGTCCGTTGAGCAATCCTACAATTGCGTCCCAGGCATCCGCAATGTTAACCACAGAGCTCAGGAGCAATTGATGGATTTCTTCAGAGGTTTCCCGTGGTGGGAGGTTCTCCGCACTGCATCTCCGAGTTGTAGCTGCCAGGTTGGTTCGGAAGGTGTAATCCGTCAGTGCCTCCGTAGCCCGGGCGATGTCTTCCTCCTCATCAGCCAGTATGTGCGTCTTCCACCTGGGTCGCAGAACAGGGAGCGGCAATTCTCTGTCACGGTCCTCTTGTGTCGCACCTCGTCCTGGTCCAAGTTCTCGCCAGTCGCTCAGAGCCACATGGTTGACTGCGCAACGTCGGTCATGGTGGAGATGTGCCAGAAGACGACGGGTAGTGTGATAGTCACTCAAGCAGCATTTGCATTTTCCATCATGTAGAAAATGTCGCAATGGGTCAGACCGTCCGTGCCTCTTGTGTGCATGAGTGCACCATGCCGTGTAAGTGCGGAACACTTGTTTGCAAGGGCCACATGCGAATGGATGCTCTACATCATTGGTCCGCTCTGCAGTAGCATGTAGGTCATCAAAACCGATATCACGTAAGGCATCGAAGAACCATTCATGCCATCTCTGTAGGAGGACCTTGTTGTGCCTTTGCAAGACTGCGTGTGTTTTGGCCCTAGCTACCCATCCTTTCCAGTGTTGCCCTCTGAGTTGGATACCCTGAATCCACGCAGTTTCAAACTCATGGTATACTGAATGTGGTGTGCTGTTTTGCAATTGACAGAACATCCAGTATACCGCGTTGCGTACACAACGAATCCAGCTGCCTTCAGCAAGGATGAGCACCCACAACGCGTCTGGTGCAGTATGTACTGCTGTTGTGTAGAAACTGATCCTCGACAAATGAAGCGTCTCCTCTGGTGATGGAAGATTCAGTTCAAATAAGATGTCGTCGTCTCGCCAGCTCCACACTTTTTCTGCTCCATGTGGGGTGATACACGTTCTCCGGGCAAGAGTCATCACCGCAGCGTTGTATCGGGAAAAGGTCTGACTATCTAGCTCGTACCATGCGCCTGCATTCCAACGCAAAACACTGTAGATAAGTGCATCCAACAACTGTCCTCGAGCTTTCAAAGGCAAATTCGGATTGTGGAACACCTTTTTGGCGTATGAATTGTATGTTGAACTCATGATTCCCCCTCGTACCTTGACTTCCTTGAGAAGCTTCCCACCAATGTGTAGTTGTGCTCCCAGGTGCTTGTACATTGCCACAATGTAAAGAGCCGCTGGTGGTGCAGTAGTTGTGGGGAGAGGAAGTGTGGGGGCATCCGGAGCAAAGAGAACTGCACGTAGGGAACGGGATTTGTGGCCACGAAGCTGCAACAAAATCTCTGACTTCCCTTTGTCTGTGTTCGGTTGCATCCCATGCCTGTAACACCAGTCAAACAACCTGCCGCCAATGTACTGAATTTGATCAACTGTGGTTTGCGCGTCTCGCCCCCTGACTGCAAACGCTAAGTCATCAGCCCAGATGACGTCTAGGGTGGATGGTGTATTGGCCGGATGGATGGTGTGGTGTAGTAATTGGGACCTCGGAAAGGATAGCTGCCATGGCTGGGAATCCCAGTGACCCGTCTCCAGTAGTTCTCGTTGCAGCATCTTAATCATTCTCCCAAATATGAATGCAAATATAACATCTGCTAGACCGTCGCCCGGTCGTGACCCTCCATGCGTAATGGTTAGATGTTCAGAGCCATGTACGCAAAACCATGTAGCAGTCGATAGCTCTGTGAGGAGGGCTTGGTGAGCCGCATCAAGTTCAGCCGCTGATGTCGCGCTACCAATGTTGTCTAGTGTTCGCCAGAGTTCTTGTAGTGCAGTTGCTGGGAGGTTGAAATGCTGAAAGATGTGGGATAGTTGGGCATCCGTTCCTGTCCATCCAGTAGCCAACTCTCTGCAAATAGCGTAGTAGGCCGAACGTATGTCCAAGAAAAGAACGGCTGTGCTGTGGTTCAGGGACTTGGCTACCCTCGTGAACAACTGCAATGTCATACACGCCTGCCCCACATGCCCAGAGGCACGTGCTGAGTAGTATGTGTCATGAAGGAATCGACGATATGACGGGAGTATCTTTTCACGGAGGGCAGATCTCACTGCCTTCCCCACAACTGACGTCAGCATAAGGCCACGGTAGGATGACACTTGGTCATGCCTACCGCGGCCTTTGTATGCGTATACCAATGTACCGCCTTTCCATTCCAATGGTTCCGTGCACGTCAACGTCTCTTTGAGAAGCAGCGGAAAGATGTATCGCGCCGTTGCTGCGGGACACCAGTGGCAGATGTCGCTCGGCACTTTATCGGCACCAGGTGCCTTCCCAGGGCATGCTTCTCTAAATCCTGAAGCGAAGGGATGTGGTCAACTGCAATCTCCGTCACACTCCTGTGTTGCCACGTTGCTTCCGCCCAGCCCAGAAGCTGCTGCGTTGTCATGATCTCGCCAGCCTCGAGTTGTTGGCAGTGCAGTCGCCAGCACTCTGCAGTCTCAGCAGCAGATGTTGATAGTTGGCCATCGGCACGTCTGAATACTGGTAGCGGTTTGTTTGCTCGTTTCCGAAATGTGGCACCAACACCAACTCGTCGTAACGTGGCAAAGACCTGATGTAAAGGCTGACTTGCGCATTGTTCAGAGAGTTGAACAAGTTGGTCAGTGCGGTCCTTTCGCAGATTTGTACGGACGAGCTGAGTCAATTGACGCATCGCAACGCGATTCTGCGCCTGCAGTCTGTCCATTCGGAATAGCCACTGTAAATGAGGTCTGTACCAGATGTAAAGGGCCACTCCCTTGGACCAACTCATATATGCCCATCGCAACCAGATGATGCAAATTCGATCTGTAATGTGCTGGAGCTGTTTCTTCAGCTCTAGCTTGCGCTGCCTGATACCCCAAGTGTTGGCACTGATAAAAGATTGTCTCGGTGCACTTTTCATCTTGGGTACCGTCTCCTGCAAAGCTTGATGTATTCCTTCACGAATCAGTTGTGCGTGGTGGTGGACGTCAGTGTTCCAGGGTATGGGCGGTAACCGTCTGATTGCGTCATCCAATTCCGAACGAATACTCTGCTGACGCAGGGCTGGCAGGTTGTAACCCGTAGGTGACAGTTGCATCCTTCCACATTCAATCTGTAGTTGACATCCAATCGGACGATGGTCCGGGAATGACTGGTTTAGGTCAATCACAGCATCGACCCAGGATGAAATCACTGATGTAAGCCATCGTACAGGAACCATGATGTAATCTATCCTCAAAACACAGCCAGATGGGTGAGTCCATGTTCCGTTGTCCCCTGGGTGGATGTCTGGGAAGGTGGACGGCAGGCAGAGACCACATTGCATACATAGGTCAAGGACATACTTGGTGTTGAGTGATTGTCGTCCATGGGTTAGTTCGCCAACATGCGGGGGCTGCGGTAGTGGCATCTGTGCATTGCAGTCTGCAAGCACAAGCAATCTGTTAAGGTCTGCAAGTCGGCAGATGCTGATCGTCTCCTTCCACCAGGTTTTTAATCTGTCATCTTTATACCCATTGTGTGGCGCGTGAAGTACCAGGATGCTCACATCGATGTCAACATGTTGTAGTCTGACAAGGAGTCTTCTGGGGTCGTTGTGTAGACATGTCAGATGACGATGCGCCACTTGACGACCACAGAGTTGTTTGGAGATCCATAGTTCGCATCCAAGTTGCCCTTTCTCATCTGCTCCTCCTACTAGCCGGAGGTAGTTCCCGAAGCTGGTGGTTCCTTGGTGCTTGGTGCATGACTCTTGTATACCCACAAGATCATAACCATACCAGTGTAGTTGATCCGCGAGGTATTGGCCTTTTTCAGTGAAACGGTTCGACCTCCTCGCTGTATCTGTGGTCATCAAATAGCGATCTAACATTGATAGAGCAGAGATTGAACAACCGCATTTCCTTTTGGTCAGAGCCATTGGGATCAGCGCGCACTGGGTTGATGTCTTGCGTGTAGTCTGTTCTGGGGAGTGTTGCTGGTAGTGGTACAGCAGACTGAGACATAGGAGGCAGATCCATTGCTGCTGACATAGTTCCATAGCGTAGCCAGATCCAATTCCCGAACTCTTGGATGTGATGTACCAGGTTTCTGCAGTCGAGCATATTGAGCCAGCAGGGGATCTGTTGCCTTGCCACCGCCTTGGCAATAGAGTCAGCAAGCTCATTTCCTGGGATGTTGGCGTGCCCCGGTACATGTTTCAGCTTCAGCTTGGATCCCATGAGTTCCTGTACTGACTGACATAGGCCTCTTGCTAATTGTGCCGTGATCGAGTCTGCTCTGCATTTCCAGTCTCCCGAAGCCGCAAAACCAGCTGCTGTGCAATCGAAGCTAATCGTGGTACGAGAACTCTTGGCAAGGTCAGATTGCAGGATCCAGAGAAGCGCAATCAGGACTGCACAACGCTCCGCCTCCATTGAATCCGATTGCATCGCTCCCAGCCAGGAAGGCTCACGCTGATCAAGTGATACAATGCCCCCTGTGTATCCAAGGAGGCTGTACGTCGTTTCATCATCATTGATGTGTGTTGTTGTGACGACCATAGAGTAAGCTGCAATGATTTCACCGTCATCTTTGGCTGTGCTACCGTCTACAAAGATTTCCATTCCTTCAAAAGTCGCATAATCAAACTCCGAGGATGCCTCAATATAGGCAGCTGCGATGGGGTGCAGATCCGGTATCAAAGAGAAGTCAGTCTGAAAGATGCCATCCGGCCACGCCGCAAGCCTCTCATGGGCTTCATCAGTAGTGAATGGCAATTCAAAGTCCACGTGTCTGCGTTGCGGTGGCTGGTCATAGAGTAGAACGTAGCCATCGAAAATAATGAAGCCATCCAACGAGTCCAGGTTTGAGTGCGTCCTTGAATCAATCACTCGCAAAGAAGTACAGTTCGAGTCCTGCATAGATGGTGGGCTTGGCGTGAGATGATCATCCAATCGGAGGATTCGACCGTTTCCTGTTGGCGGCAGTTGCCTGTATGGATGCAGGAATATGTCTCTCTGTTCAAGTCTGTGACTGTGGAGTTGCCGATGACGACATGTGTCGTCAGAGTGCAAACCTGAACTTACAACGGGGTTGAGAGCACTGCACTGGGAGGTGTGAGCAGTGTAATTGCGATGCCATTTGACGCCAAAGTCAACAGGTTTCCCCGGTCGAAGTGGGCCAGCACACCAGAGGTCAATGACATGGGGCAGACTCACTTCGGTCGGTACGAACTGCCGACTATGCGTTCTAGAATGGCGAGTGCGACGTTGCATTCTGATTTATAGGAGGGACCATGATTCACTCTCCGCTTCCGCAGTGAGTCTTGCTCTGTTGTTTTTGCACATAGAGGATGTCAGCATCAAATCAGCACTCTTCAATTGTCTTGATGTACCGAAAGCACCTACAACACAGGTTCTATCCGACCCGTTCTGCTGCTTGTACTCATGAGCTAGCTCAGACAGGCAGACATCCAAGGGGAAGGTCTCCACAGCCAGTTTCGAAGGGCAATGAGGGAGAAAATCAACATCCCATGCGGGATGGATAAAATGCACAAGACTGTAGTACCGGAAGATTACAAAACTCCTCGTATGCACGTCATCAAGGCATTGAACGTCACTGGCTCCACCATGTGACATCTTCTCATAAGCTGTGGGCCGATGCACAAAATCATATCTGCACCCACTTCGAAACAAAACCTGGTTGTGACAACTACGCCAGAAGGTGAGGTCGCGCGTTGCCAGAAAAGATGGTGACCGTTCTTGTAGTGTCAGGGGTTCTACTGGCAGAGCATCAGAGCGGAGATCCGTGTTACCCTCCGGGTACATGCCCCTACCAGTGATCATCCCAATGCTGCTCTGCAGCTGAGTAGGGTCGTCATGACCAGAGTACTGGTTGCTGTCTGTGGCGACATCAATAACTTTGGTCAGAAGTTCTGGTGCTGTTTTGCGGGCAATGAACACTTCGACGTAGTCACCATCCTGCAAATTGAGGGCAGTCAGGAGAGGTGCTGGACTCGCATTGATTGTGGTGATGCAGAGATAGTGAGCATCAGCACACCGAAACGCACACTCCAGAACAGCATATAGGGTCTGTAGATGGGCTTGTCGGTGCACAATAATTGCATGTTCCACGCACCCACCACCCTCGAAGATCGCCGCTAAAACAGCAACATGCAACCCGTCCGAAATTGGGTTGACAATGCTGGCATCAGTGAAGGCTTGCCAAGGTGGCTCGCGTGCTCGCCCTGAAGGGTGCACTCTGTGACACGTCCATGTAGTGAGGAACGGCCACTTCCTAGGGATTGCTTGGGCACGTCCATCAATTGGCAACCTCGCTTTATCGGATTGACTAAGGGTGACTGCTGCTAAATATACAGTGCCAACCGCCGACGGCATTCCTTGGAAGAGAGTCGCACTCATCATCTTTGCTTTTCCCTGAGGGATTCCAACGAATTCTTCTGAAGTTCTGCTTTCCACAAAGATCTGGATGAAGAACCCCGTGGTCACATGTATCGAGAGTAGAGGGTTGGTAACTCGGATACCATTGCACTCAAGTGCATAGACACTGTGCGAGGGAAAACCGTGACCAAGCCTCAACCAATTGAAAATGTGGAGCCATGTCACCCTTTCCGGCAAAACTACCCCAAAGATCTGCGAGGACTCGTCTTCAGGAGCACGCGCCACAATCTCCATCAAGCCTGATTTGAAAAGTGGTGAGGAAGATTCCCTTCCTTGTAGCAGCATGAAGTGAGATACACTGTAGCCGTCCCACGTTCTTGCAGCTGCAGTAGACGGGTGGCAAGGGAAGAGTCGCCAAGCTGCAGAGTTCAGGTCTGGCCAGTGATTTCCGACCTCTATGGGTATAGCTACCGGGTCGTCGAATCTTGCTACCATCAGCTCAAAGTAGGGAATGTGTCTTCGAAGACTTGGAGGTCTGTAGAGCACATAACTCTCGATACCAATTGGCCGAGGCAACCCGTAGGTCGTAGCAAGCTGACCCCAACGTACACGTAGGAGTTCAACATCAATGCCTGTGGCAGCAGAAACCTCCTCCTCGCCTCGACTGGTTAGCGGCCAGCTCCTGTCAATGAAACTATCAGTAAATGACGTGGCTGCCACACGCAGACCAGAGATTGCCAATGTGGCTTGCAAGAGACTGACTCCTGCAGGTCGACGGAGGTGTAGGCTCTGTTGAAGCAAGTCCATGTCATCAGATTCAGTATTGGGAGTTGGTTGGTCTGACTCACTGGTGTCTACTGGCTCTGTTTCAAGCCTTTGGACCGTCGTAGCGACAGCATGGACAAAGTCAACAAGAGCCGGGATTTGCATTCGCAGTTCATAGTTCCCTCCGACAACCAGTTGTAAAATCTGATCCTCTCCGCGATATTGTCTTCCAGCGTGGCTAACACATGTATCGACTGCAAAGTGCTGTGAAAAGCTGGAGTATCCAACTAAGCCAGTAAAATGTAGTATTGAAATCCTTGGCGGGAGTTGATGTGCACGCGTTTCAATCCGTTCAGCACGTTGACTTCCAACCTGTACTACAATCGATACAAGTACCGGCGTCATGGGAAAGTTGGGAAAGACATCCAAAATCAAATGGATCGCCGACTGTGCCGCATGAAACACATTCTGGGGCCACACTTGGTGTACAACACTGCGGTCAGTTGTTCCAACGTTTCGTGTTGCTTCAAGAATCTGCTGCCACAGATAGTTTACATCCAGAAAGTTTGTAGTATCTCGCTCAATATGCACAGGGGCTATGCGGTCATGTCCAGCAACACTGTAGACGTGCAATGTAAAGCCTGGCTGATTGTAATGGTTGCTGCGCCACCGAAAATCCGTTGCGAATGCACGTGCAGACGGAAAGTTCACCAGAACATGCGAATTGAGCGTCTCAAAAGATTCCAGGTAAAAGAGTTTGTAGTCACCATGGTCAGCCCATATCTCTTCATGGAGAAGATAGCTGGTCCCACGGCTGCCAACTAAACAGTGATCAACCCCGGACGGTCGACAACGGGGCCTGTAGCCAGTCGCCAGCGCGACTCCACGTGCGGGCCCTTGTGCATCAATGTATTCCGCCTGTCTCCCTGCCGGAACATTGTCAACAAAAGAGTCAATCAGCACTGCCCGGGATATCATGAAATCCCATTCCTGCGTTGGAAATTCAATGATGAAGATGATTGTTGCTGGCGGGGATACTGGCTGTGGCAAAACATGATACACATTCATATGCTCCTGTAAGGCATAGTCAGCCCAGGTTGCAGCGATCGACCGCATGATCGTACCCATGTCCGCGCTACGCACTTCAATGAGTCTGTTGCTGAGGTATCTGTTTCTGAGACCGTACGTGTCCAACCAAAACACTTCCGGATGTGCTGCAGAAATTGTTTGGATTGCCGTCTGCGCCGCTTGATGATTTCGCCATCTGTGTCTTGGTGGGAGGTCGAGCTCATCGTTTGGCGTTTCCGGGATAGGATAAGTTGCTGCATCGATCACGGTGTCTCTCTCTTGGTCGAACTCTTCAGGGTCGTATCTGAAGGCAATATCCGGGGCCTTCGGTGCCTTTACAAATGAAGAGAGTCCAGTCTGCTGTAGGTGAACTTCGTCATGCATGTGATGCCCGTCTGGTGCCAATGTGTCCCACGAGATTTGGAATTCGACAACTTCCTCCTCTAGAGTGCTTGTAAGACTGTCGACGTTCACGCCACCAACCGCAGAGTCTAAATCAACACACGTCAGCCTCCGTAAGAAGACTTCCGGTAGAAGAAGGTCCTGTCCTCTGAACTCAGTGACACACGTCCTATCACCAAGGATTCCTCTTATGGTGTGCCGGATGTGAAAGACGTCAGCTGTGAAGCCTGGTCCTCTTTCATAGACAATTGCTGCCAACAAATGTAGTCCAATCACATTGGGATGGAAGTGGAAGGATGCAGCAATGCTCCATTGATGGACCTGAGTATAGCTTGCATGGGGGATGTACACATCATCACTTCGCCGGTAGTAGCGTCCTTCATACTCAACAGTGCATAGGTGGATACCTTGGGGTTGACACAAGCCACCGGGGAATATCGCATCGATTGCATCTGTTGCAGCAGTCAGTGGGTGAATGGCGATGGTAGTCCGTCTTGCATAAGCTCCATCAACAATCGCATCTGCTAGGAGGTATCTGTATGCTTCATGTCTGCGGTCTAGCTCAACAATGAAGTGTACTTCAAAATGAGGACCCCTTTGTAATGGTTGCTGTTCCAACAGGTATACCGGGCATGGTTCATGCTCACAAAAGTCCTCCCATAGCACCCGTGCTTGAAGCTGTACCGCCGGTAGTTGAAACGTGAGGGATCTGGAATGTCTCGACCCATGCGCTCTGTCCTTAAATTGATGCCCATGGATCACAATTCTTGTGGCCTCGTTTTCAGCAGCATCCTCATCACCAGTTGCGACTCTTCCGTCACCATCATGTCCTGCAGCATAGAGGCCATACCGTACATCGCTGCGTATCCTTGATGCGACTTGCGCAGTAGAAGATGACATAGCCACAACCGACGGTCCAGCATTGTCTCCATCCCCGCGATCAAGACAGTGTTGGTGACAGAAGCGTCTGTCGCCACACAGACTGGCATTCATTCCATGTGCCGCCTTCTGTGCAGGCTTTGATACTGGCGGTCCATCATGTGGCGAGTCCACTTGCGGCATTTGTTGTTGCACTGCTGCCACAACATGTGCGTGTAAAATCAGACAAGCCATGATCCATCCTCTGTGGTCAATCGAGCGTTTGACCCTGACCTGCCGGGATAATCGCCGCTGTTGGACAATCACCAGTTCTCTCCTGGGAGCTCTGTAGTTGCGTAGAAGCCAGATGAAAGTGGCGACACCCCAGATGAAGCATCTACCGAGATGCCAGATCATTTCACTGCCAACATGTTGTGGTCCCGTGTTGAATCTGAGGAATGCTAATCGTCCAGCAATGTATAGCGCAACCTGTAGGGCCAGCAGGTATGTGTGTCCAATGCTTTGCAACCATAGCATCACACGTAGGGTTGTCATGGCTCGCCATTGCATGGCTTCCTTACGTCCATCTCCTGATTCATCTTCATACAAAACATGATCGTGACCTGTATCTAAGTCATCCACTTCCGCACAAACTTCCAGTGAACCTGAGCCAAAATGACTATTCTCTGCGTTCGTGCCTCCGATGTAGATGATTCGTTCCTGGATAGCTTCTGAGGTACAGCCCTCCTCGCTTATCGCATACCAGTAGACATCAAAATCCGACCCGTCTTGAGTTTCGCCGATTGGTGCGTCCGGGGTACAGCCCCCATCGTTTTTCACATGCCAGTGAAGAATTGTATGGGGGCCATGGCGTAGCAGGGGGAAATCAGGTCTAACCAAGACCTGCTCATAGTTGTAGGGCTTCCAAACCAAGACTTCCAGTGAACCTGAGCAGACAATGTCTTGTCTACTATTCTCCGGGTCTTCGTATTTCCACCCTATTTGGATCATCGATCCATCTGTTCCATTTCGGCCTCTGGGGAATCCAAGACCGTTTCCACTTCGCCTTCCCTGCGCTCCTTGTTCGGCTGCCTGTTGTCCTTGTTGTAAGGAGATGGTCTCTCGTTGGCCTTCGGTCTGACTGCACCTGTAGGCCCAACTCCCGGCAATTGGGGGGACGCCATACGGCCTCCAGCACCAAAAACCTGATCCATGGAGGCGGGGGTGGGTCCATTGGATGCTGCATTCATCATCATTTGCACCTGACTGTGCAACTGTGATGCCATCGCCTCCGCATACATTTTTTCCGCGCGAAGTTGTTCCACTTCCTGCGGATCCACCTCTTGAAGCCCCAAGAGTTGAGCCAAGCTGTCGCTCACAACTTCCATACCAGGATCTTCGTTGCCCATCTCCGGCTCCGCGCCTGATTCTATCTTGGCCAGATTCGCCTTGGCTTCCTCCAAAGCTGTCATGATCTCCTGCTTCTCTTTGTTGAATCGTTCCAATTCGGAGGCCAATTTCTGCTTCATCTCCTCCTTGTAGGCGTTCATTTGCAAGCCTTTTCTGGTAAGTGCTTGCTGCAGTTTTTCCACCCGATTGGTGGCTTTCCTGCGTAGATTCAGCATCCTCTGCTGGGTATACAATGAATCTTTCGCCGCTTTCCCTAAAGGCTCCTGAAAGGCCAAAGCTTCCTCCACTTCCTTCGGCACGTTCAAAGACGGATTGCAGGCTATAAGGGACTTCATGGCCTTCTGCATGGCTTCCGCCGATCCATCCACAGATGTAAATGACGAAGAGGAGGGTGCCACCTGCATTCTGTCGTAGGACGGAAAGAGCTCCTTGTCGTGATCCATGGCCTTCTCTGCATGCTCGTTTGCGCTTCTGCCTTTCCCTTTGCCTTTGGCCTGTTGCTTGTTCGTCTTCTTGCGTCTGCTGGAAGAGCCCCAGTATGAACCGCTCCACTGATCGGCCTTCCATTGTGACATCACCCGCCGAACTCGGCTGTATGTCGGCTTGGTGTGGTGACGTTGCAAAAGATCTAAATCCTTTTCAGTTCGACGCAGACGTTTTCGGGCTTCCGCACGGCGAGCACGCACGTGACGGTGCCAGGCAGGGCTTCGCTGAGGAATGGCGGCAACAACGAGAGCGTTCGTGCTGGTACTTTGACACAGCACTGGGGCAACCAAGTGTTCCAAACACACTGATGGCAATCTTGGGCCCTATATATATGTATATATATATATTGGGTGCTTCCAAAAATAGAGTACCCCTGCAATCATCCATTTTAATAGGGTTTTCCATGATTTTTCACCATCCATTTTTGGGTACCCCTATTGTTGGAAACACCCATATAAATATAGTTGTATAATCTGTATCTTTTGCATGTGTTGGCTTGTCACAAATGAAAACAGGGCCTTCCCAGTGCTGGGGCGTTTTGTTTCCCACCTCACCAGATTGCATCCCCAGCTTTCCGCACCTGCAAAGAATCACCATTTTTTACAGCCGCATCTTCCAGAACACTTCTCTCCTGTCAAAGCAAGAGTTTTATTGGGATTTTTTGGCTAACATGAATACTTGCAAACCAAACGTGGCATTGTCGAACTCTTCCACAAACATGAAGAAAGGATTTCCATAGATTTCCTTTATGAAACAAAAAAAATGCCTGTGTTGCTTTGCTTTGTTCAGGGGTGAAGCCATTTTGGGGAAAATACATCAACAACCTGCCAGGGTCCCTTTTTTCTCCGCCTGCAAGATGTCACCATTGGCCTTCACCAACTGTGCAATACCAACCTCTGAAGAGTCAACGTTGTGGAGAATTTGGGATGGCTGAAATGTTGGTTTGCGTTGGATAGCGTTGAAAATGATAGGCAAAAAAAGCCCGAAGTAAACCCACAAAAACCTGAAGTCTTGATGCAAACTGGAAGATGGTGGTTTTCTTTTTCCAGGGGGTGTATTCTCAGGTTCCATGTTAATCTTCAGAGGGTGTACCCCAAAAGGACCAACAATTTTGGCCATTTGTACAGGGGTCATATTGTATTACCAACCCTTCTT
>OMLO01001799.1_pt1 | contig 16833 bp, 9 predicted proteins | sample 1674811 | NCBI WGS metagenome assembly OMLO01 (sample SAMN06265003, study PRJEB25207) | coral metagenome | isolation source: Coral host | place: Mexico:La Bocana,Puerto Morelos, Mexico | collected 2008-11-13 | reverse complement strand
GGTGAAGGTAGTTCTGAAAAGAACTGTTGTTGGTGACTGACGTTTCGACAACCTGAACGGAAGTCATCTTCAGAGTCAAGACTTAGAAACTTTCACCCTTTACTCTAATGTGGTTGAGTTCATGTCAAAAAACCAGTTAATCAAGGCTAATATTTTCAACTTAGTTGATACAACCAAATTACCTTGTTACCCCCACTGACGCAGCACCAGTTTCTTTAGGAACTTTCACCCTTTACTCTTGTGTGGTCGAGTTCATGTCAAAAAACCAGTTAATCAAGGCTAACATTAGAAAGTATGGTTATCAGGGTGCTTAATCCAGAAGTCATGGGTTCACCTGAAGCCGGAATTGTTTCTCTGTAGACTCTTGTTCAACTCTCAGTCATTCTTGTAAATAGCTATCTAGTCTGCCTCCCATAGGTTTGGATTTTTAAGCCTATTATGTTTATTTATTTTTTGTTTTTATCAGCTTCTTAGTTGTAACTTAGCGCATTGACCAGCACAACCATTAAATATTTAATTATTTTACACATCACATGAGATTTATGCATGAACAGAAACACTACCACTGTTGACGGTAAATTTTTATTGTATTACTGGTTGTTATGAGCACAAAATTTACAGACGTCGGCCACGACGACCACCCTTCCTTCTTGTACTGTCTGATGGTATTGGAGTAACATCCTCTGTTAGCAAGATTGAAAAAGACACAAGTCAGTCAAAAGTCAGTTAAACGGTAATGACAGGAAATACAGGGAAGACAGAAAAAACTAAAGAAACACTCATGGAAGTTTGAGAGAACTCTAAAAAGTTGTCTGTTGTTTGGCTGGTGTTTCCACAGCATTTCTCAATCTCTCAAACTTCCACTTGTGTTTCCATACTCAATACAAGCATGGTACATGTTCATGATTTCTATCTCTCAAATGCAAATCAATCTAGATGCAGTATTTGGGAAAGGTACATAAAGAAACAAAAAACTCTCTTTGCAGGCTTTTTTGCCTCAGCAGAAAAAAATGACAACAAAACAAACAAAAAGTTAACAATGTGCTTTTACACAAATCTATTGGTTCTCACTAGAAGGTGAAAGTTAAACGGATCCTCTACATGTGTAGCATAACATGTACATGACCAGTTAGAAGGAACTATGTCATGGATCTTAGCTAAATTTTAGACATAACAAAATTGCCACCAAATTGAGTGAAGTATATTAAAAGCCACCATTTAAAAAACAGCTCGATAACGCAACAGATAGAAAAGATTAAAACAGATTGTGATATGGGTTCAAAGAGAAAGTGTAATGCTGAGCAGTTTTCAAAATTAATCAGGTTTGTTTATCACCTTAAATTATTTCACCTGGGGGATGTATTTGCTTGTATTTGAGCTACAGTTTTGACATTAAGATCCAAAGATTAAGTAATTTCTTCACCAACATTAACTTTGGTAGATGGCAAAAGTTAGCAAAATAGACTTAACTCGGCTGTAATATTGTCAGGGTATTTCTTGAGCAGGGTATAAACCGACTATCTTTTATTTACCCGTGTATTAGTAGATCCTGTGAATAAGTCAACCCCTAATTTTTGAGGCCAAAAATTTTCTTTTATTTTCTTCCTTAATTCCCTGACCCAGGTAAGAATTTTTGGAAAACTTATCTTGGATTCCTTAAAATTTTCTTTGAGCTACAACAAATTACAGCAAGTTTCAACACAAAGTTTTAATAATGGCCTGTTTACGAGAGTTTATCCAGTTAAGCAACACGTGTCGTTGTGGGCTTTTTGATGACAATTTTTGTAAAATGCTTACATAATAAAGCATGATTTCAAAGGAACATTTTTAGGTTTGAAGAGATAAAAAGTGGCTTTATAAGACAGGCAAAACAACAAAGAAGCTCAGGATTCTTTGTACACGACTTGATGGACAAAGTGCAAAGTGTGTGTTACAGAATTTGGCAGCCACGCCTCATAATTAGTCAAGTACTGGAAACTGAAATAAGACTGCCAGGTTACTAAACAGAGAAGTTCCAAGCACGAAAACAGCTTTCTCCAAGCACCTTTACAGCTTTTTTTTTAGGAAAAATGTTGGTTCTTTATGTGAAAATTGAGGCAGTGAGTATTTAAAACATTCAGGTTAACATTTAGCAGATAAGTGTTGATTTTAACTTGAAGCTCTGATATACGAAACAGATTACTAAGCGAACATATGTTGTAAATGCTGCTGCCGTTTGTTAACATTAAAAGACGATTGTTATGCTAATTATTTAACTGGTCCTTGGATGTCAAGTTTAAGTCAAAGGCGATGTTTTGGACTGAGTTTTTAGATCTTAAAGGGTCAACTTATACATAAATAAATACGGTACTTTTTCTGTCTCCTTTACTAATAAACAAATGCCAAGAGAAACATGCCCAGAGTCATACATCTGGACTTGCAGTTTCATATAACTAACTAAATGCGTTTGTCTTACCAATACGTCCAATCTTCATCCCTGAACGGGCAAGAGCTCTGAGGGCAGACTGGGCACCAGGGCCAGGGGTCTTAGTTCTAAAAACAAAACATGCAATCTGCATAAAGGTGTATAAACCAAAAATTCATGAACATACAGGATTCTCATGAGACTACAATGATCATAAATTAACTGAAAAATATTGCAAACCTGTTGCCTCCTGTTGCTCTCAGCTTAATGTGCAAGGCAGTGATGCCAATCTCTTTGCACCTAACAGCCACATCTTGAGCAGCCAACATTGCAGCATAAGGGGAGGCCTAGGAAAGCATTTAAGTATGAAAAGTCAATATACAGCTCTAACTGCTCAAAAACCAATACAATCACATTGATGTGCATCAGAACAATAACAAAGCTTGATCATATTGGAATGCTGACTAGAAACCTGTCTAAGTACTATCTTGCCAGTGTCTCTTATTTAACCCAATCAATATGACCATTCAGATATTATGCCCAGATTTCAAAAACCTGTTGGTGAATGAATTTATGGCATTTCACTGACGAGGACAATAATTTATTTCTATTGCTTAGCACCCATGAACTCAACATGAACATTACATCACCAATGATTGGGAACATTTTGACTCTGACAGCCAAATTACACAGACTACTGACTTAGTTTCATCCAGTTATTTCCAAATTGGGCAGTACAAAGTCCTGTTACATAGGCAAAGTAAATTCAATATGACAAAAGAAAAAAACATTACAGATGGGACATTGGACAGCCTTAAGATAACCAAAAAAGTAAAATAGCTATACTATGAATAACTGGGTCCCCAAAGCAAGCTCAGAGAAATTTTCTTATCATTGTAATTCAGCGTATATTAAAGACATCACTGCTTGCTTCTGGGACAGATTATAGTATTTGGTCCAGCCAGTTGTTTATATGTGAAAAATGTTTCCCACATTTTGCAAAGACACATTACTTTTGCTGGTTAAAATATAGGATATTTTGCCAAAACATTTATTTTTGTGATATCCCACCTCATCACGATCAGCTTTGACTTTCATCCCTCCAGTTACTCTAACAACTGTTTCCCTGTTGTGAATAAAATACAGACATCAGACATGTATGCCGACTTGAATGGAGGCACTAAAAACAAAAACCGTTTTGAATAAATTGACAGAGCCAAGACCGCAAGACTGTAATTAATCTTTGTAAATGCTAGTACAACAGAGTGGTTATAATTTTATGATTGCCTTCTCACACACAGCTGGGAGCCATGCCAAGCCAAACAACAGAGTGGTTATAATTTTATGACTGCCTTCCTGACACAAGGTAAGTTCTGCACTATTAACCTTCTGAGCTGCTGGTAGTTTTTCGTTTCCAACAATTCAAGTGCTAGGTTATTGAACAAAAGGTAACACAGTCTTTTATTTGATTTGGAATGTACCATATCAAATCCCAAGTTGGTACTGAAGACTTCCATTTGCCGACAATCTCAGGACAACTGTTTCCTTCGAAACTAGAAACCGTTTGGTTTATTCAGCTACTCTCTCAGGAGAACAATTTCCTATCTCATCCCGAGTGCAGTTCAGGTGTAGGAATTACTAAATTATACGGTGTCACGAGGCAACTGAACAATGAATTTATACAAGAAAACTAAATATTATTTTCAAGGAATATTTCCATGGAAATTCCCACAACTTGCATATTAAAAAAGGGCTTCGTAAGTACTAAAGCAATTGAGCTATGGAGAAAAGAAATAAGCGATTTGACTCACTTTCCAGACAGATCGGTAATGTGGACAAATGTGTCGTTGAACGAAGCGAAGATATGAGCAACCGCGAAAACATCCTCACCTTCACTGGCCTGAAATTAAAACAGTCAACCAGAGTCTAAGCTCAGCAAAGAAAGTACCTAAATTTCCAGTTCACAAAATTTCCAAATTAACTATACCTGAGGACCAAGAGAAATGTTCTGTTCTCCACCTCCTTGTTTTTGACCCTTTCTAGGAGCCATACTATAGACAAATAAAGAGAAATAATGACAGAGTCATTTTTGTGAATCATAACGTATTTATTTGGTGGCTTTTAAGAAGTGGATTCTTCGAATTTACAGATGAGATCGAACAGATTCTACTACAACATCACGTTCACAAACCTGAAGGCTTCACAGAAAGTTCGAAAAGGGAGGACCAGAATGCTTTGCGCATTCTTTGCGCAAAAAAGTTAGTATGCGCATGGTCTTTTGAAAGAATCCGCATCAATGGTAAGAGAGCTTCTATTTTGTAAGAGGGCCTCAATTTAGCGAAAGTATTTTGAGGATTTCAGTATGCCAGATAATAGAGCTAAGTATATAGCTACGGTACTACAGGCTGTCATCCTTGGTGCTGTAACGTATTATGGTGTAAAATGGTTGGTAGATGCCATGGATCCCACAAAAAAGAACCGTTTGGCTGCACAGAAACAGGTCGGTACTTGCTTGCTAGACACGCAGGAAGCCGGTGTAAATATTGGTACCTGTTGTCGGACAATACCTATTCTCGGACAGCTAAGGAGAAGACTCCAAAGTTAGGAAGAAAACCTCGTCAAGCGAAATCCAGCTTATTCCTTCGATAGCATCTCCCGTCTTGAGTCTAGCGATCGATTATTATCCGGATCCATTTGTGCTTTCCGGAGGCAAAACACTTGCCATTCCTATTCTACGAAAAAAAATAGTGCCTAAGTGCACGTGAAAACTCTCATCACGCCAAAAAACTTGATAAAAGCGGTTCAAAACTAGAGGGCGAAACCCTCGATCTCCGATGGTCTGAAAACCAGTCGTTGTTTCTCACGATCCTTCTGAGCTTATATTTTCGGCTAAACTACAGAATACAGGGCCACTTTTGAAGTTATATAAATTAAGTTGGCTCGGCGGCTCGTCAGTCGTTTCTAAAGATATATTATTCAGCTGGCTCGGCGGCTTGGCAGTGAAAGGGACTGACGAGCCACCGAGCCGTCGAGCCACTTAAATATATACCTTACTCGTTCTTTTATCCTTGAAAACGACTGACGAGCCGTCAAGCCACTTTACTCGTTCTTTTATCCTCTAAAACGACTGACGAGCCACCGAGCCGTCGAGCGACTTAAATATATATCTTACTCGTTCTTTTATCCTTGAAAACGACTGACGGGCCACCGAGCTGTCGAGCCACTTAAATATATACCTTACTCGTTCTTTTATTCTCTTGAAGATATATCTTACTTGTTTTTTTATCCTTGAAAACGACTGATGAGCCACCGAGCCGCTGAAATATATACCTTACTTGTTCTTTAAACACACAGCTCCACTGATGAGCCGTCGAGCCGCCGAGCCACTAAATTATGTCGCTTCAAAAATGGCCCTGCATTCTGTAATTGCTCCTTCGGCTAAACTACAGAATACAGGGCCACTTTTGAAGTTATATAAATTAAGTTGGCTCGGCGGCTCGTCAGTCGTTTCTAAAGATATATTATTCAGCTGGCTCGGCGGCTCGGCATTGAAAGCGACTGACGAGCCACCGAGCCGTCGAGCCACTTAAATATATACCTTACTCGTTCTTTTATCCTTGAAAACGACGGACGAGCCACCGAGCCGTTGAGCCACTTTACTCGTTCTTTTATCCTCTAAAATGACTGACAAGCCACCGAGCTGTTGAGCCACTTTACTCGTTCTTTTATCCTCTAAAACGACTGACAAGCCACCAAGCCGTTGAGCCACTTTACTCGTTCTTTTATCCTCTAAAACGACTGACAAGCCACCGAGCCGTTGAGCCACTTAAATATATATCTTACTCGTTCTTTTATCCTTGAAAACGACTGACAGGCCATCGAGCCGTCGAGCCACTTAAATATATACCTTACTGAGTCGTTCTTTTATTCTCTTGAAGATATATCTTACTCGTTTTTTTATCCTTGAAAACGACTGACGAGCCACCGAGCTGCTGAAATATATACCTTACTCGTTCTTTAAACACACAGCTGAGCCACTGAATTATGTCGCTTCAAAAATGGCCCTGCATTTTGTAATTGCTCCATATTTTCACTTAATTCCATGCAAACTCAAGTAACACGGCCGTTTGACTGACGAATTTAAGATCTCGCGCGCGATGTTTTTTTTAACCTTGAAATGGAATGCTTATAGTAAAAACAAACAACTACAAGTAACAAGCACTTGTCAGATGAGCTAGTGGGTATTTTGTTGTTGTTATTTTCAGCATACTGTTAATAGGCAACTTATTGTTTACATTTAACCACAGAACACGAGTTTGGAACAAAGAGTTTATTGTCAGACTGGAAACTAAAATACAAGAGCTGATGACAATATAACTCCAACACCTTAAGGGTGGAAGGGATTTAGGGTAACGAAACTAGCTTGACCGTGATTACAAGAGATAATGACTGATTCATGTGTTACTAGTGCGAAGATTATATAATGCTTATGACGTCATAACATTTACATGTAACAATTAACCATCCTCACAAGGTGACGGTTGACACCGTTAGACAAATGTTTAGGCATCCAAGAATTGGTTTGACGTCTGACAATTGGTATTTTAAGCCAAGTTATGTGAATTTTCTCTGGAAAAACACCACTACAACAGTGAAATCAAACTGTGCAAGTACCTAATAATATACTAAACTGTAGCTGGAAGTGTCCAACAATTATTGGTACCAATATCTTACATGTACATGAGATACTCATGTAAGAAGGTTAGATGTATATGTGTGCCCCAGTCACAATTTTGGAAGGGCTTCCCATTGCTGTTGTCATTTCAACATACATCATGTGAGTGATGCTATGTTATCAGCCTCAATCTTCATGTTAACAACTGAATTGCTAAAATGGAGATTGGGTGCCCAAGACATACAGGAGCTTCCACTATTGGTAGACAGCTCCTAGATGAAGACTGCTCCCATGGCTGGCAAATCCTGGCAACCCAGCTATGAGCCCCCATGCAGGAACAGGCACCCATCACACTGTTGAGACAGTGGAAAGAGGGAGGGAAAGGGGACACTACCAAAATGCCAGAAAAGTGCCTCATGTATGTTTACCACAATACAATCCACAATCAGGTGGAATTGAGACACATGCACATATGTGTCTACATCGCTGACTACCAGGGAAATCCAAGAGCTCTTTGTTATTAACTCCATTAAATTGCATTTAACTGCATTTACATAATAGAATTCTATCCTGGCGTTAGACAGATCTCTCTTGGAAGTGTTGACACCTATGTTACTAAAAGGCTTAGTGTTGTAAAATCCCTTCTTTCTTTGGATCAATGGGTGGAAATGAATATTCTGTTCTTCTACCAGGAGTTCACTGGTCGCTATACTAAACAAAAGGTTTTCCCAAAGTACTTATCTTCCTCATTTGTTTACTATATATAGGCTCAGAAGCTGCTAAAGAAAATTGGTATTGAAGGAGTTAAGGTAAAGTGACCTATATCATTGAAAGATAATTTTCTGGACTAGTACTTTTATCCCAGAATTATCCAGGCACATACATACTACTAATACCTTTTATGGGATCAGCAAGCTTGATGGGGCCTTGTTGTTTACAGGTGAACTTGCCTGTAGTTTATACCATTCATCATGAATCATTCGTAAAGTAATAGGGTAAATTATTACCGCTGTGAAGAGCAAAGCTACAGGTGAATCAATACTGTCAATTTGATAGTCCTGAAGTGTAAAATGTATTGTTGATTACTAAATACAATGAACACTTTCCATCTAATGGAATTTTTAGGCTCCTTCTTCGTGTAGAAGACAGAGGTTACATCACAATAGAACATTGCCTACACCAAGTTGGAGCCAATTTTTATTATGTTACAACTTATCAGATACAAATTCCAGGAAACTTGTTCAGCTCAACAGATACAACCTGGCGGCATGTGAAAAGCACAAGCAACTATCACAAATACCAAGCCTGTGTAGTAACTTGGAAATAGTTACTCACACACATTGAATAAAAGAATGTTGCTTACTGTTACCTTACACTGCAGTGCAAATTAGAAGTTACATGTAACAACAAGTTGTACCTCTTTCAGCCAATCACAATGGGTAATTTTCACAGTCGTGTAATAAATTTGGTTATGTTTCTCAAGTGATGTTTATAGCCATATTTTTCTGTTATGTTGTAGTTAAGTGAATATGAACTGACTGTTGCAACAGACCTAGTAGATCCTTTAACTTTGCCAATAAGCTGGAAGGACATTGGAGGACTTAGAGAAGTAATTGATGAAATTAAGGTACAGATTAACAGTATTGTTCTGATCACAATCAAAGTAGTTAGTTATTTACTCAATGGATTGCATCACTCCATTTTAGATCTTGGGTTTCATGTCCTTGTGTATCTGTCGCTTGTGTAGTTTTTTTTTTTGCACCGTATAATCTTTTAACAAGTCCTGTGACAAGCCCATACTAAAAAGTGGCAACAGCCACAAACATCTCATCACTGAAATTGACTGGAATGACATTCCAGACATAAAGTTCTTACAAGGTATTCACCAGCCACAAGGCGTGATGGCTAATTACTACTCGACTGGGCCACCAAAACAAGCTGTTCTCTTTCCCATGCCCAATGAAGATCCTTCCCTTGATTTTCAACTGTGAATGAAAGCCTTAAAGCCACTAAACCCAAACCAGAGCCATTTCCATGATCTCATAGTCCTTGCCTGCAGCTTCAAATGGTCAGTTTATGGGTATTCCATTACAAGGTTCTGCGTTCCATTGGTGAAATGGTGAGACTTGTTCCAGCCTCTAAGCCACTTTTTATCCCATCTGTACTGTTATCAGTCGATTTCCATAAGGAAGCAAAACACCGTACCAAGCTCTTGTCAGCTATCTCCCAGATCAACATCTGCAATGCCTGGTCCTTGCACGAGGATTTCTCAAACTCATCATGCCCTAAACAGTACGTTTGCATCATCTGCAAACATTCTGATCACTGTGCTCTCTCGCCTGTTCAAAAAGGAAATTCCCAGTACATACTCGCTGCCCACACTCCACCCTTCACGACTGACTAGCAATGGCTCTCCATCACCGATTTCCCTAAATACGCCTCAGCTTCAGCTCAAGGACCTCACCCGCTACCTGTGAAACCTTGTCTCACCTGTACGCTAATTGCTGCAATATGCATACCAGAATGCAGTCCATCCTGGTCCCAATGCTTTGCCATTTTACTACTACTCCTGAACTCTGGGACAAGCAGACAAGCAGACATGTTGCTCGAAAGGAAAGCATTTGTTTCTGCTATGCACCTATGGCGTGGCTGGCAGTTGAAACTTCTGAAAACATGGTGGCACTAAATGTTGATTTCAGTGCGTGGATTATAACTGTTGTGGGGCCAAAAAAAAAAACTTCCAAGAGATAAGGGGTACTGGTAAGTTTCTTGCTTGAAACCAAGCACAAAGTTTTGCAATTTAAAATGAAACCAATTCTTTGAATACTGGTTTAAGATGCTAAAATCTAGTCATGGTGACTAGCCTCAAAATTGTGGTCACCAACACTTACTTTTCAGTCACATTGACAACCAGTGGCTGGTTGCAATTTCTAACCCTGGCAAGGCTCTGACCCACATGCAACCCAAGCTTTCAACACTCCCAGTGACCTTTACTCCTCTCTGGGTCTTCAGTCATCCCCCGACAAATACTCACTATATATTGACTATTTAATTGACTTTTTGTTTGTTTCTTTTTTCATAGGAGACAGTAATTTTACCGATACAGCAAAAGGATATTTTCAAAAACTCATCCCTTCTTAGTCCTCCAAAAGGTTAGAGAGACATAATGTATTTAATAAACATTACCTGAATAGTGGACAGAAAAACAGTTCAAAATGGCTTTTTGGAGGAGAGTTTTGTGCCTTTGTGCTCAAATGCTTGCTGTATGTTTGCTGTCAAGCTTCAGTTCAATAGAAAAAAAATGTCCTGTGAGTATCTTTTCTCACTGACTTGACCTTATTGATTTTAATTGTGAGAAATAATTTGTGTCAGTTGAGTTTTTTTTCTGAACAAGAAAAAAAAATTAACTCTAGAAGAATGTAAATTCAACGCTACAGAAGACTAGTAACCTTAAATACTTCCTTTTGCACTAATCACAGTACACATACCTACATGTAATAGGGACATAGCGAGTAGTGTTTGGTGCCTGTTCAAACTGCATATTGTAACAATGTACATCTATGCAGAGCATTTACACTTAAAAGCATCATTTGACTCTAATTAACCCAACAGAGGACAAATGTGTCTCATTCTGTAGTAATCAGACTATTTTGTAACTGATACAGACTGTAAATGTTGATGGAATATTTTCTCTCTATAGGGGTTTTATTATATGGCCCTCCAGGTTGTGGAAAAACAATGATTGCCAAGGCTACAGCAAAAGAAGCAGGTCAGAACATTTTGTGCTAAATTCTGTAATCATATGTTGTAACGGTAATTGAAAGTAATCTTAACGATTATTGTCCTGCTGTTATTAATCCAATCTTGACCAATAGTGTTTTTTGAACACACTCAAATGAAAATGTAGAAACTAGAAATTCTCCAATACAGTCTGTACTCATGGTGTCTCAAACTTTGTAACAGTGTCAACAAAATTATGCTAACAGTGAAAGTACATGTCAGGTAGTTGAAAAGCACTTAACAGAACAAAACAAACAATATTATTTAAGTGCAGAAGTTGTCATTACAAGTTCCAGTGTGTGAGAAAACAATTATAATAAATAAGGTCTCAATAAAAGTTGTTATGAATGATATTTAACTTAAGGGGCCACTTGTCAACTTTATCATTTGGATAGTGTTACTCAGCTTTAGTTTTTTGTTTTCTTTCCTTGTGGTCTTTTGTATTTTATATTTCTTTGTAATACTTACTACCCACAAAATGAATAAATATAAATATTTGCACATGAACATGTTAACATCCATTCATCAGGGTTTCATTACTTGTGTGTTTTTTTGTATTGTTAGGTTGTCGTTTCATTAACCTTCAAGTGTCATCCTTAACGGACAAATGGTATGGTGAATCCCAAAAGCTTGCTGCAGCAGTGTTTTCTTTGGTGAGGATAATCTCATTTGATTTGTATTTGCTTACAAGCAATTTTAACAAAATTATGTTCAAATATTGCTTGTTCATTTGAGACTCTTAGTAATGAGGTTTTTACATTTATTATTCAGGCCAAGAAACTTCAACCCTGTATCATATTTATTGATGAGATAGGTGAGTGTTTTGACCTACAGTAAATAACTGGTTTGTAGTTGTCTTAGTATGCTAGACAGTAAAGGATTACTTACAAAAACATATTGATATTATTTTTTATGCCCATAAGTGAAGTTGACATTTAAAGTCATGTTGGCAGTCTTAAGTAAATACAATTTGCCACAACATGGCACAGTAACATTTATTAAGCTTATTTCAAAATTTCAGGATCAAAGAATTAGGTGACTTTTTCCTTGTATTTAACAAATATTATATATATTATATCAACTTGTAGTTTTATACAGTCTCTAAAAGCTACCTCCAAGAGCCATTGCCTCTGTGATCCTGTAGACCTAAGCTATTGGACACAACCTTCCCTGCACACTGTATGCATCCAAGCAATTAGACACTACATGTACAGTGTACAGTTGTGTTTTTATGGATTAGAGCAGGACCAACAAGGGTGGCTGCTGTGGGGAGGCGGCTGTTGTAGAGAACTGGCCATTGGTGGAGTTTTGGCTGTTTTATGTATTTTCCACTTGGCTGACATCTGTTTTTTTATTTTTTTAGACTCTTTTCTTAGAATGCGTGACAAGGCTGATCACGAAGCCACAGCAATGATGAAGGCACAGTTTATGAGTCTTTGGGATGGTAAGCAGATTGTGATACAAAGCCTGCTCTTTACACTGTGTAAATCCCTGTTGTGGTACTATTTCTTATTCTCAAATTGTGACATTTTAGGGGCACGCCCTATTGATTCTGCAACCCTAAATTGTCAGCTAACCCCTAGATTAAGGTGAATAATGTCAATTCCTACTAGACAAACATTACAAGAGATATCTCCTCTTAAACTGTGTCCATGGATGTTGCATTAATTACAGTGCACACTGTTGATTGTTTTTACAGGCATGATGACTGACGCTTCTTGTCAAGTTGTTGTTATGGGTGCTACTAACCGGCCTCAAGATGTTGATAGAGCCATCTGTAGAAGAATGCCATGTACGTTTCATGTAGGATTACCAGTAAGTAGTGAAAATAATTCTAGAATGAATGGGGTCTGCTCTTCTCAATTGCAAATGATATCAATCTCTCTTTAATGATATTCCCCTGCGTGAACATCCATTTCAAACTAGTTCCAGTATCAAAATGGTCTGCATAATCCATTGGTTGACTTCTATTGAAAATCGGCTTGTGATTTAAAAATTACCAGACTGGTAATTACAGTGAGTGTGATTGTAGTTCTTGTATTGCGGGACACATACTCGTACAACCAAGTGATTAGTGATTTCTCCTGGAACACCCAGTGATATTGATCCCTGCAGTGTCAAGGACCCATCAAGCACACCCAGCCTTAATTTATGAGCATTATGGCTTATGGCCTGGCTTGGGATAGATACTGTTTTCATTTACAAATAAATACACAGACGTCTACAACAGAGTTTCAGCTACTAGTGATACTGCAAGAAATATTAGTTATATACCACTCAAGTGAGTAGTGCTTTTGGTGCATGCTGATTGGGTAGCTTGGAGGTGATTGGCCAAGTACTATTCACCTCCAAGCAGCTGAAGAAAAACAAAATGGCTTCCCGTTTCAAATAAAGTTACTGTCTTGGTAAATATCCACCACTTTCACTGACACTGAGCTGAATAATTGTTTTAGTATATACCACACAAGCTGAATAACTAGCGGGCCAAAGAGTAACTTTACTTGTTTAAGAGTAACTATTCACCTCCACTTCGGTGAATAATTGTTAATTGTTAATTGTTATTAGTTACCTGGAGTTCACTTTGACCACTGACAACTCTATTTTTAATTAACACTTGATTCCTTAGTACATTGTAGCAGACTTCATTAAAAATTTATGATCACTGCAGTCAACATTTGGTGGTTAAATTTTACGTCTCTTCCTCAGGATCCAGATCAACGGAAAGAGATCTTGAACATTGTTCTTGAAAAAGAAAAGGTAACAGAATGTATTAACTTGAAAACTTCTGATCATGGGGAGATTCTCCTTAAACAACATCTTTGTGATCCTTGTCTTTATCAAAGAAGCTTTCATAAAACGCTAATTAAAAAAAGATTCAGAAAGTACAGAAGGATAACTTGTAGATAGTACAAACAGCATCTCTTTATTGTGTGTATCATGTGTGTCAAAATTTCTGTTAATTTGGAATAATATAGCTCGTTGTTTGATGACAAGGCAAATGTCCTGTTTAGGTTGTAGAATACCACATAACATCACTGGTCATTTTTATATCCAACAACACATTGCACCATAGTTAGTAGAGGGAAAACTCCCTCTACTAACTATGATTGCACAGTATTTGCACTGGGCCACATATTTAAGCACGATGTTTTACATTTAGCTTGAAGAAGACGTTGATCTTGATGAATTAGCACAAAGAACTGAAGGATTCTCTGGCAGTGATCTTAAGGAGATCTGTAAGTAAATTAATTATGGAGCTTGTGAGCCTAATCTTTTGAGAGCTGAGACATTCCTGTAGTGAATATGAGTCAGTAGAGGGTAACAAGCAGTTAAAAAATATGTCTACAGATTAAGCAAGAAAGTACTTTTAACAGACAAGCCTTTTTTAAAGAAGCAAGTGGTGGGTTGGTGTTTTGGTTGGGCCAAGTGTTGCAATTTTTGACATATTTAATATTTATGGTCAGAACGTTGACAATCCATGTGTAAATATCGATGTTTAAACTGATGTTACATCTAACCACGTGGGAGGGGTGATGACCTCATTGTTAGTGAGCTCGACTCCAGACCGTGCGCTCCAGGTTCGAGTACTGGCTGGGCTGTGTTGTGTTCTTGGGCAAGACACTTGACTCCCACAGTGCCTCTCTCCACCGTGGTGTATAAATGGGTACCAGCAAATGTAATGCTGGGGGTATCCCTGCGATTGACTAGTGTCCCATCCAGGGGGGAGTAGAAACCGGGATAGCTCCGGCCTGATGGGCCACTTGGGCTTTGCAGACTTTACCTACTACACCTAACCAGAGATCTAAAATGAACATTATCACTTTAAAGTTTATTATAAAATAATAACTAGCTTAATGCTAGTTTCTTAGTGCTACATTTAGTTCTGAAGTGATGAAGTGATCAAAGTAATTTTATAAACTATGTCATGAGAGGTAAACATACGGTAACTTTACCAGTTGTGAAAATAAGGGCTGATGAACCAGTGTCGCAGGTCATGGGCTCAAATCCCATTCAGGCCTGAATTTTTTTTCAGGCTTTATGTTCGCAACTGGCTAACTTGAGTACTTAACTGCAATGATCTCTCATGCCTTGAAATCTTTCTCCTGAAGTTCTTGAAATATGTTATTACTTAGGTCGTGTAGCAGCTATGAGTTGTGTAAGAGATTATGTGAAAACCAGAAGCAACTTTCAATTGTAAGTTATGTTTCTCTTGTCAGTGTTGTGTTACATTTTACGGTTCAACAATGTTGTGTTTACTTAATAATAATTATATTGTCCAATGCCTATGATGTGGAGGAGTTTAAAACACCTCGGTGAATTTTGCAAACGTCCAAAGATAGAGAAGAGGAAGATTGCTACATGTAAATCCAAAAGCTACGAGGGTTGTTACTTGAAAACTTTTTTGGACACATTGGCCTGATTAGTAGAGTTAAGAGCCTCTCTATGGGTATTTACGAAGAAATCGAAGACGCGAAGATCGCTTCGGAGAAAACGAAGATCTCAGGATTGAAGCGAAGATCTGAAAATTGACCTAAATTCGCGTGATAAAATTGAACAGTCAAATAAAAAACTCTAAACACTCGTAAACACTACAGAAAATATCTGTAATTTCTGAATTTTTGCATGGAATTTTTCTAAACCATTGTTGAACTTTTGTCTGGTAAGCCACTTAGGCTTAAAGATAAGGACTTAATCTTTTACTTACAAGGGATTAATTAACTGCTATTTTATCTGTCGGAACAGGAACAACACACTAGATGAAAATGTTAAAACAGAACTTCGAGCAATCACGATGAACGATCTTGTAAAAGCTGTTGAGCGAGCACTCCCAGGATCAAGTCCAACTCTCAAAACATGAATACATCCTGGAGTATTGCTGCAACCGTGTTACATAATGCAGGATCTTGTAGAAGCGGTTGGGCGAACAACGTCAAGTGCAGCTCTTCACAGATGACCATGTGCAGAATTATTGCTTTCAACTGCTGTTTGTTTTTTTTTCAACCGGTCAGAAAGCACGATATTATAGCAGCTGTTGGATGAACAAGTTCAAATGTAGCTCTTCAGAAATAATCACTCCAAATTTATGGTGCTACCTTATGTATAATAGCACAATCTTGTTAAACCTGTTTTAGGGAGGTGAAAAAAATTTAAAGCAAGCTCACAAAACAGGGTCTTCAGTACCTTTGTTAGGGGTACTTTTCAAAATTTCCGACGAGCACCCCCATCTTTAGTATATTAGGGCACCCAAACCCCGACCCCCCCCCCCCACCCCTACCGAGAAACGTCAGCTTCAGTGATATTTTCTCCTCCGGCCCTCCCACTCAATCATTAAGTACATAATCTTTATAAGAAATAAAACACAAACTGCAGTGATAATAAAACAATAATGACAATAAAACGCATGCTGGAAAACAAAGTTCATTTACTTGACGTTTCGACATCAGTACATCTTTAAAAGTAACTGTTTGGAATAGAAGTAACAACAAATGCATTTATCACTGGCCATCCGGGGGGGGCTGACCCCAGGGGACCCCCGGGCATTTGCACTAATACATTTGCAAATTCCCCCTACCCAGGGCCAATATTCTTCCACATACCACTTTCTCTCCCGGGCCGGGGAGCATAATTTGAAAGGACTCCCAAATTGTAACGTAATTTCCTGCGACAAGTGCATAAATTTTAAAATAAGAAACTAATTAACAATGACAGAAGCTGAGAAAAAGATGCAAACTAATACATGTAAAGATAAAGCTCTTCGCCGCGATCACTTTCATTTAGGGTGAGTTTCAATCCCCTTATTAGTAGCCCTTATCATGCAATGTGTAGCTGAGTATCTGACCGACCTTAATCTTTGAGCTAAAGTGCAGTGTTCTTTTTATTACATGGATCATAAAAAGTATGGGCAGCCGTCACCACCAAAAATACAACGATGTTAAATAGATCAGCAACAACAAAGATAATCTAGGGGTGAGTT